>Ga0187860_1000755_pt1 | contig 30176 bp, 23 predicted proteins | sample June2016WEW_10_4_FD_132981 | JGI IMG/M metagenome (GOLD analysis project Ga0187860, IMG submission 132981) | Peatland microbial communities from SPRUCE experiment site at the Marcell Experimental Forest, Minnesota, USA - June2016WEW_10_40 | ecosystem: Environmental > Terrestrial > Soil >...
CTGATGATGGCCCAGTACACCGCCGCGAGCTGCGTGACCCAGCTCCGCCAGGCCGCCACCCCCTACGCGGTGCAGAGCCTGGACACCAGCGCCGGCCAGGAGGACCACGTCTCCATGGGCTTCGCGGCCGCGCTGCGCAGCCGGCGGAGCCTCGATCTGCTCCGCGAGGTGCTGGGGGTGGAGGTGGTCTGCGCCGCCCAGGCGCTCGAGCTCCGGGCGCCCCTCCACCCCGGGCCCGCGACCGGCGCGCTCCTCCGCTCGCTGCGGCACCGGGTCGCCCATCTCGAGGCCGACCGCCCCCTCGCTCCCGACCTGGAGGCGTCGGTGGAATGGCTCCGCGGCGGGGAGTGGCGCGCGGCGGTGGAGTCGGCGGGCGTCGCGCTGGTGTGACCGGCTGCCCCGCCGGATCCGCGCCCGGAGAGCCGTCCACCGCGAGTGCTAGGTTGGCGCCGTGACAGCGGAGGTGCGCCAGGCCGCCACCCTGGTGGTGGCCAACATCGGCCAGCTGGTCACCGCCGATCCGCGGCTCCCGGCGCCGGGGGTGATCGAGGACGCGGTGCTGGCGGCGTCCGGTGACCGCATCGTGTACGCGGGGCGCGCATCGGAGTTCGACATCCCCACCCTGCCGGACACGATGGAGGTCGATGCCCGGGGGGCGGCCGTGATCCCCGGCTTCGTCGACTCCCACACCCACCTCGTCTGGCTCGGTGATCGGGCGGGCGAGTACGCGCTCCGCGCCGAGGGTGCCTCGTATGAGGAGATCGCGGCGCGCGGCGGCGGGATCCGGAGCACCGTCGCCGCGACCGCGGCCGGCAGCCTCGACGAGCTGGTGGACGCGGCCCGGGAGCGCGCCCGCCGGATGTTCCAGCTAGGCACCACGACGGTCGAGGTCAAGAGCGGGTACGGGCAGACCCACGCCGCCGAGCTGCGTCAGCTCCAGGCGGCGCGCGCCCTGAACGCCGAGCCCGGTCTGCCCGAGGTGGTGACCACCTACCTCCCCCTCCACGGGTCGGTGGACGGCGACCGAGCCGAGTACCTGGACGGCGTCCTGCGCGACGGTCTGTCCGCCGCCTCCCGGCTGGCGGGCTTCGTGGACTGCTTCTGCGAGACCGGAGCGTGGAGCGTCGACGAGTGCGAGCGCCTGTTCACGGCCGGGCGGTCGCACGGGCTGCGGGCGAAGATCCATGCAGAGCAGCGCAGTCGCAGCGGCGGGGCGGCCCTGGCGGCGCGGGTGGGTGCGGTCTCCGCCGACCACCTGGAGCACGCCAGCGATGAGGACCTGCGCGCCCTCGCCGCCGCCGGGGTGACCGGGGTGCTGCTTCCCGGCGCCTCGCTGGTCCTGGGCGGTCCGCCGCCTCCGGGGCGCCGCCTGCTCGAGGCGGGGGCCACGGTCGCGCTCGCCACCGACTGCAACCCGGGGACCTGCTGGAGCGAGTCGATGCCGCTGATGGTGTCCCTTGCCGTGGCGACGGCGGGTCTCCCCCCAGCGCAGGCGCTCCTGGCCGCCACCGCCGGCGGCGCCGCCGCGCTCGGGCTGACCGACCGGGGCCGGCTGCTGCCCGGGCTCCGCTGCCATGCCCTGGTGCTGGAGACCGACGACTGGCTCGACGTCGGGTATCACCTGGGGGCAAATCCGGTGGCTCGGGTGATCTCCGGAGGCCGCATCCTCCCGACCGTGTGAGGCGCGGACCCCACGGGCGGAACGAGGTCAACCGCGAGGTCCGGCGGCGCGGAATCGCGGGTGCTACGGTGGAGCCGTGACCGTCCCCCTGGTCCATGCCCCCGTCGACGTCGGCCTCCGCGCCTGGGTCCTCGCCGACGCCGAGGAGCTGGCGGCGATGTACGCCGATGCCCGCGAGGAGCTGACCGCCGATGCCCCGTGGCGCTCGCCGGCGTGGTTCACCGTCGACGGTCAGAGAGAGCGCATCCGGAGCTGCCTCGACGCCGACTCGGTGGAGGGCTTCGTGATCACCGCCTCAGGCGCCATCGTCGGCAACCTGTCGCTCGACGAGATCCGGCGGGACATCCTCCAGAGCGCTGACATCGGCTACTGGGTGGCTCCCGGCGCCCGCCGGCGCGGTGTCGCCACCCGGGCAATCGGTCTTGCCGTCGGCCATGCGTTCGGGTGTCTCGGGCTGCATCGCATCCACGCCACCGTCGACATCGACAATCGGGCCTCCTCGCGGGCGCTCGAGGACAACGGCTTCCACCGGGTGGGGGTCATCCGCGGGTTCGCGATGGTCGGCGGTGGGTGGCGTGACCACCACCTCTACCAGCTCAGCGCGGAGGACTGGCGGGCCGAGCCGGCCTGAGCGCCGCACCTGAGCGCCGCTGCCGCGGGGGAACCCCGCACTCCACAGCCGGTTAAGGACATAGAGGTCCTCAACCTGGTTGGGACACGCCCCACCCCCCGGAGGCGGCCCGCCGCCGGCGCGGACGGCTAGTCGCCCGGATCGAACCGGCTCTCCGGGGTGGAGGTCAGGCCCGGCGATCCCGTGACCGGCGCGAGCTCGGCCGCCAGCTCGCCGGCATCGGTGGTCGGCGCCCGGCACACGAACCCCTCGCAGACATAGGCGGTGGGGAGGCCGGCGAGCGGCAACCGACCGGCGAGCAGGGGCACCGACGCTGCCGGTCCCCAGGCGAGTGCCCGGTAGGGGTCGCGGCGGCGCCACACCTCGCGGAGCAGCGCCCGGGTGGCCGCCACGTCCGGGGGGCCGGCGACCGCCACCTCGCGCGAGGGTGCGACGAGCTGGTCGAGGACGCAGGCGAGGCTGCCGAAGGCGAGTGGAGCACGGCCGATCGCCGGCGCCAGCGGCCGGACGATCTCCACGGCTCGATCGCGCCAGCGCTGCTCGCCGGTCAGTCCCGCCAGCCGGACGAAGAGCTGGGCGGCCGTCGATCGCCCAGCCGGGAGCGGGTTGTCCTCCAGGCCGCTGGGGCGGACCAGCAGCGGCTCCGCGTCGGCGGCGGTGTCGAAGTACCCGCCACCGGGGTCGCGGAAGCGGGCGAGGATCTCCTCCGCAAAACCGACGGCGGCGTCGAAGTAGCGCGGCTCCCCGGTCGCCTCGTACACCGCCAGCAGACCGTCGCCGGCGCAGGCGACGTCCTCCAGGAAGGCTCCCACCCCCACCGCGCCGTCCTTCCAGCTCCGGCGCAGCCGGCCCTCCACCACCAGCTCGGCGAGCAGGAAGTCCGCGCAGTTATGGCCAATCTGGACATAATCAGGGCGGTCGAGGACCGCTCCGGACTCGGCGAAGGCACGCAGGGCCAGCCCGTTCCACGAGGTGACCACCTTGTCGTCGCGGCCGGGGGCGGCGCGCCGCTGCCGGAAGGCGAGCAGCCTGCGCCGGAGCCCCTCCACTCGCGCGGCCGCCTCGACCCGGCTCCCGCCGAGCTCCTCGGCGAGCTCGTCCGGTGAGACGGCGAGCGAGAGCACGCTCCGGCCCCCCTCGAAGTTCCCCTCCGGCGACACTCCAAAGACGCGGCAGGCGAGCGCCGCAGCCTCTTCCTCGGCCGCAGCCCGGCTCGCGTCGTCGCCTCCTCCCGCGTCCTCGGCCACGCCGTCGCCTCCGCGCAGGGCCTGGCGGACCTGGTCCGCGGTCCAGACGAAGTACCTCCCCTCGACGCCCTCGGTGTCGGCGTCCTGCGACGAGGCGAAGCCGCCCCCCGGAAGGAGCATCTCCCGGACCAGGTAGTCGAGGGTGGCCTCCACCGCGCGCCGGTGGGCGGCGTCCCCGGCGAGCTGGTGGGCATGGAGGTAGACGACCGCGAGCTGCGCGTTGTCGTAGAGCATCTTCTCGAAGTGGGGGACAGCCCAGCCGGCGTCGACGCTGTAGCGGTGGAAGCCACCTCCGAGCTGGTCGAAGATCCCCCCGCGCAGCATCCGATCCAGGGTGGTGAGGGCCACCAGCGCCGCGGCATCCGCTCCGGGGAAGCCGTGGCGCAGGAGCAGCTCGACAGCCGCGGGATGGGGAAACTTGGGGGCGCCGCCGAAACCGCCGTGCCGGGGATCGCTCTGCTCGACGAGCCGTGAGACCGCCTGGCTCACGACGTCGGGGCCGGGGTCCGCCCCCTCGGGGAGGGGCGCCGCCCTCAGCGCACCCGTGATCTCGGCGGCGGCACGCTCGACGTCGGCGCGGCTGCTCCGGAAGGCGTCGTGGGCGGCGTGGAGGACGGCGGGGAAGCCGGGCATGCCCCCGCGCGGCTCGGGTGGGAAGTAGGTCCCGCCGAAGAACGGAGCCCCTCCGGGGGTCAGGAACACGGTCATCGGCCAGCCCCCCTGGCCGGTGATGGCCTGGACCGCCTGCATGTAGACCGCGTCGAGGTCAGGGCGCTCCTCGCGATCGACCTTGACGTTGACGAAGAGCTCGTTCATCAGGGCGGCGATCCGGGCGTCCTCGAAGGACTCGTGGGCCATCACGTGGCACCAGTGGCAGGCGCTGTAACCGACGGAGAGCAGGATCGGGCGGTCCGTCTCCCGCGCAACCCGCAACGCCTCCTCCCCCCACGGATACCAGTCGACCGGGTTGCCGGCGTGCTGCCGAAGGTAGGGACTGGACTCGGTCGCCAGGCGGTTGGTCATGGCGGCGCGGGATCAGACGCGGCGGCGCTGGGCCGTGCCGACCAGCCCGACCGCGGACGAGCCGACTGCAAGTGGCAGTCCGACGACGACACCCGCGCCCGGCGGCCACCATCCGCCAGCCGACCACCACCCCGCGGCGCAGGCCACGACGACGGCGATGGCGCCGGCTGCGGTGGCGAACGACAGCACAACGGTTGCCGGCGTGACCCAGGTGGCCCGCAGACTCCCGGTGGCAGGCCGGGAGAACGTCGCCCACATGAAGAGGTCGGCGAGCGGGATGAGCGGCGCCACCCAGCGGCGGGGAGGAGACGGTGCACCCCCGGGGACCCGGGTCCATTGATTGGGCACGTCCGCCAGGCTAGCGCAGCGGCGGCGTCCGAGGCGGCGACCCGGCGCCGGTCGAGCCCGCGTTGACAGCGAACATGCACGCCCCTCACCATGCGGAGGACGGTCCGGGCCCAACTCGCATCACGACCGACCCACGGGCCCGGGGCGCACGACGGGGATGCATGCCGCCTGGCGGGGACAAGGAAGCCGGCGCTCTCGGAGCCGACGCGGCGCAGGGAGAGGATGGCGCTGTCGTCACCCTTCACCAGCTTCCCCAGGAGTTCCTCGGCGACCCCGAGTTCCTCCGGCGGTTCCGCGCCGAGGTCCCGATCGTGGCCCACCTCGACGGCACCTACGTGGTCCGCACCCGGGCCTGCGTGGAGGACGCATTCGGGATGGCGCTGGTCACGGACTACGTGGACGGCGGATGGCTGCGGCAGCTCATGGCCACCGGACTGCTGCGCGACCCCGAGTCCACCCTGGTGGTGATGCGGGACACGCTGCTCGGCCTGGAGGCCGCCCACCGCGAGGGGATCCTCCACCGCGACCTCCGGCCGGAGAAGATCATGGTCGACCGGCAGGGGGTCGCTCGGGTCGCCGAGCTGGGGCTGGTCGCGCGCACCCCGGGGGGACGCTGGATCCCGGGAACGCCCGAGTACATGGCGCCCGAGCTCTGGAGCGGTGACGACCCCACCATAGGGTCGGACATCTACGCCGCCACCGTGGTCCTGGTCGAGTGCCTGACCGGTGCCCCCCCCTACCTGGGCGGCGCCGTGGTCGTCCGCGATCAGCACCTGCGCGCCCCGCTTCCCGGTGCCGATCTGCCACCCGAGATCGCCCCGCTGGTCAGATTCGGGATGGCCAAGGCGCCGCACCAGCGCTACCTGCGGGCGTGGGACTACGCCGAGGCCGTCGAGGGTGCCGGGCGGACCCTGGGCGGGCCGGACTGGGAGCGTCGTGGTCGCCGCCGGCTCACCACCGCGGTCGCCGCGGTGCTCGCCCCGACGCCGGGGCACGATCCGAACGAGCCTCCCCGTGGCCTGATCGGCCGGGCCCGCTTCCGCCGCCGCGTGCGCAGCTAATGCACCGGCCCAGAAGCAACTTCCCGTTTCATCCGGCCATCTCCGCCGGGGGCGCTGCGCGCCCGGAAGCCACCTCCGGGCCAGCGCGCTAACCCGAGGGGGCGGCGAGCACCTCGCGGTAGACGTCCACGGTGCGCTCGGCCACCCGCTCCCAGGTGAAGTGGTCCAGGACCCGCTGCCGGCCGGCGGCCCCGAGGCGGCCGGAGAGGGCGGGATCGCCGACGAGCCGGTTGATCCGCTCGGCGAGGGCCGCCTCGAAGCGCGCCGCGGCCTCCGGGTCGGTGGCCACCGCCTCCGGGTCGCAGGGGACCAGGAAGCCGGTCTCCCCCTCGACCACGATCTCGGGGATGCCGCCGACGGCGCTGGCGACCACCGCCGCCTCGCAGGCCATGGCCTCGAGGTTCACGAGGCCGAATGGCTCATACACGGACGGGCAGACGAAGACGGTGGCGTGGCTCAGCACCTGGATCAATTCGCGCCGCTCGACCATCTCCTCGACCCACACGATCGAGGCGCCCCGCGCGCGTGCCGCATCGCGGAGCTGCCTGACCTCGACGGCGATCTCCGGGGTGTCAGGGCTGCTCGCGATGCAGACCAGCTGGGCGATCGGATCGATGTCGACGGCGGCGCGCAGGAGGTGGGGGAGCCCCTTCTGCCGGGTGATCCGCCCCACGAAGACGACCAGCGGCCGGGCGGGATCGATGCCGTGACGGGCCAGGGTGGCATCGCTGCGGTCGGGGCGGTACTGGGTGGCGTCGATGCCGTTGTGGATGACGTGGACGCGGTGGGGATCGATGCCCGGATAGCAGCTGAGCACGTCCCGGCGCATGGCCTCGGAGACGGCGATCACCGCATCGGCGGAGAGCAGGCCGGTGCGCTCGCAGAAGAGGGAGAGGGCGTAGCCACCACCGAGCTGCTCGGCCTTCCAGGGTCGGAGAGGCTCCAGGCTGTGGGTGGTGCAGACGTGGGGCACGCCCCACACCAGCTTGGCCAGGTGTCCCGCCAGGTTCGCGTACCAGGTGTGTGAATGGACGAGGTCGACCCCGTCCAGACCGTGCGCCATGGCCAGGTCCACGGACATCACCGCCAGCGCCGTGTCCTCCGGGCGCCCTCCCTCGAGGGCCTCCCAGGGCCGGTAGGCCGCGGTGACCAGGGGCGAGCTGCGCGGCTTGCCGAAGCAGTGCACGGCCACCTCCACGTGGTGGGCCAGCTCCTGGGTCAGGTGCTCGACGTGGACGCCGGCACCGCCGTACACCTCCGGGGGGTACTCGCGGGTGAGGATGCCAACCCGCATCAGTCGAGCGGACCGACGACCTGGCGCTTGGCGATCACGACGATCCCGTTGTCGGAGACGGTGAAGCGCCTCGCCTCGAGCTGGGGGTCCTGGCCGATCACGGCACCGGGTGGCACCGTGACCTCCTTGTCGATGATCGCTCGCCGGACCACGGCGCCCTCGCCGACCTCCACCCCGTCGAGCAGGACGCTGCCCTCCACCGTCGCACCCCACCCGACGCGCACCCCGGGGGAGAGCACCGAGCGGCGCACCGTGCCCCCGGACACGATCACCCCCGGAGCCACGATCGAGTCCACCGCGACCCCGCGGCGGCCCTCCTCATCGAAGACGAACTTGGCGGGTGGCAGCGGTCCGTAGAAGGAGTAGATCGGCCACTCCAGGTTGTAGAGGCTGAACATCGGCACGACCGAGACGAGGTCCATCTGGGCGTCGTAGTAGGAGTCCAGGGTCCCGACGTCGCGCCAGTAGCCGTGGTCCTGTTCGGTGCTCCCCGGGACGACGTTGAAATCGAAGTCGTAGACCGCCGCCTCCCCCCGCTGGACCAGGCGGGGGATGATGTCGCCGCCCAGGTCGTGGCGGCTGGTCTGGCGCTCCGCGTCCTCCATCAGGGCGTCGATGAGCAGAGGGGCGGTGAAGACGTAGTTGCCCATCGAGGCCAGGCAGTGCTCGGGGTCGTCGGGCAGGCCCCGGGCCCGGGCCGGCTTCTCGTCGAAGCTGGTGATCCGGTCGCCGTCGGACTGGATGATCCCGAAGGAGCTGGACTCCACGACCGGGACCTTGACCGCGGCCACGGTGACCCCGGCACCGCTCGCGATGTGCTGGGCGAGCAGCTGGCGCGGGTCCATCCGGTAGAGGTGGTCGGCTCCGAAGACGAGGACGTAGTCGGGCTTCTCGTCGCCGAGCAGGTTGAAGTTCTGGTAGATGGCGTCGGCCGACCCGGAGAACCAGCGCGGTCCCCGGCGCATCTGGGCCGGCACCGGGGTCACGTAGTTGCCGAGGAGCGGCGACAGCCGCCACGCCTGGCTGATGTGGCGGTCGAGGCTGTGGCTCTTGTACTGGGTCAGGACCGCGATCCGCGTGTACTCGGCGTTGACCAGGTTGCTCAGCACGAAGTCGATGAGCCGGTACACCCCGCCGATGGGGACGGCCGGCTTGGCCCGGTCCTTGGTGAGGGGCCACAGCCGCTTGCCCTCGCCCCCGGCGAGGACGATGGAGAAGACGCGCGGAGGACGGCGCAGGGCACCCGCGCGGTCCGCCAGCCCGGATCGGTTGTCTGCCATCTCCTCATCCGATCATCGCAGACCACCGACCGCGGCGGCGTGGGCTCTCAGCCCGGGCGAGGCGCCTCGCCCACCACCCCGAGCGTGAGGGCCGCGCCGGCGAGGGCGGGGATCATCAGCGCGGCGGCCGCGGCCGCGGCGAAGGCGAAGCCCGCACCGGCCACCAGGGAGATGCCGAGACCGGCACCGATCAGCGGCCCGGCGACGGCGGAGCCGATCGGGCTGCCCATCCAGTTGAGCGACATGCTGATGGCGAAGGCCCGCCCAAACCAGGCGGGATCGGTCCGGCGCTGGCGCATCGAGAACATCCCGATGTCGATGAGCCCGCCGGCCGCCCCGTAGACCAGCATGGCGACGGCCACCCCGGCCAGGTCGGGGAGCGCCGCCAGCGCGCCCAGCGCCACCCCGACCGCCAGAAGACCGATCAGCACCAGGCGCCGCTCCCGTCCCTGGCTCCCCCTCTGACCAGCCACCAGCGCGGCCACCCCCCCGCTGACCGCGCTGAGCGCCCAGAGCAGGCCCACCACGGCGGCGTTCTGGTGGAGGTGGTCGAGGACCAGGACCGGAAGGGCGACGATGAGCAGCCCCGAGCCCAGGTTGGACACCGAGAGGCTGACCGCCAGGCCGCGAAGACTCGGGTTGCGAGCCACGTAGGCCAGGCCCTCCCAGGCTTCGCGGACGACATGCCGTCCGCTCGGAGGGCGCGAGGGAAGCGGTAGCGGGGACATCCGCACCAGGGAGAGGGCCGCCGCCGCGTACACCGCCGCGGTCGCGGCCAGGGCGGCGGGCCGCCCCACCAGGCCAGCGATCACCCCGGCCAGCGGCGCGCCGACCACGGCGGCCACGACGTAGCCCGAGCTGTCGATGGCGTTGGCGCGGTCCCAGAGGTAGCGCGGCACCAGCATCGGAAAGAGGGTCCGGGTGCCCGCACTGCTCAGTGGGTTGGTGAAGGAGCTGAGCACCGCGACGCCGATCAGGAGCCCCGCGCTCAGCACGCCGGTGGCACCCAGGACGACGATGAGGGCCATCGCCAGGGCGGCGATGGAGTAATCGAGCATGATCAGCTTGATCCGTCCGCTGCGATCGAGGATCGCCCCCGCGAGGGGGCTCAGGGCGACCCCGGGGAAGGCGCTGGCGAACACCGTGATCCCGGCGATCGCCGGGGAGTGGAACCGCTCCAGGGCGAAGAGGACGAGCGCCACCGATGCCATCTGCCCCGCGATGCGCCCGAGCAGGGCCGCACCGACGAGGCGCGGCAGCCCGCGGACGTCGAGGAGGCTGCGGTAGGTGGGCTGGGAGGTCGTGCCGATAGACATGTTCGAGGGAGGGAAACGGGGTCGCGGCGGTGGGGTCCGCCCGCCCGGGGTGGTGCCGAGGGGCTGGAGGAGACCGCTGATCCGATACTAGTCCGCGGCTCTTCCCACCCGAGGGCGGCGGTCCCACGCCACCGGGCCCTTTCCGGACCCGGGGGGACGCGGAAGCCGGATCGCGCCGCCCGTGCTCCGGCGCCAGGTCAGGGTTGCAGGCCGGACTCCGAGGCGGCCGTCTCGTCGGTCGGAGGTGGCCCGGCTGCCCGTTCCAGCAACCGCACCAGGGTCGCGCACTCCTCGTCGGTGAGGCCCTCGAGGGCCCGGCCGACCCCCTCCCGCCAGGCTGCCTCCCTCCGCCGCAGCAGGTCCCGACCCCGCGGGCTCATGGCGACCCGCACCAGGCGGCGATCGGCGGGGTCGCTCAGGCGCTCCACCAGTCCCAGCTTCACCAGGCGGTCGGACATCTGGGTCGCGCTGCTCAGCGAGGCCGCATCCAGGCAGCCGGCCAGCTCCCCCATGGTGACCGCGCCGCGACGGGCGATGGTGTGGAGGGCGTGCATCTGCTGGACGGTGATCGCGCCCATCTCGACGTGAAGGTCGGCAGGGATGACCCGGGTGAACCAGCGCCGCATCCGCGGCTGGAGCTCGAGGAAACGCTCGATCAGCTCGGCCCGGGAGTGCGCCGGACGCGCGGAGCCGGTGCTCAGGGGGGTGGGGCCGGCGGTCATCTCAGCTCGCCTCCTCCACCAGGGCGTTGGCGAACTGGCTCGCGTAGAGGTCGTGGTAGAAGCCGCGGCGCTCCATCAGCTCGGCATGGCTGCCCTGCTCCACGATCCGGCCCGCGTTCATGACCACGATCTCGTCCGCGTTGCGGATCGTGGAGAGTCGGTGGGCGATCACGAAGCTGGTGCGTCCGTGGCGCAGCCGCGCCATCGCCTCCTGGATGAGCACCTCGGTCCGGGTGTCCACGTTGCTGGTGGCCTCGTCCAGGATGAGGATGGCGGGATCGGCGAGGAAGGCCCGGGCGATGGTGAGGAGCTGGCGCTCGCCCGCGGAGATGTTGGAGGCGTCCTCGTCCAGGACCGTGTCGTAGCCCTCGGGCAGGGTCCGGATGAAGTGGTCGGCGTGAGCCGCCCGAGCGGCGGCGACCACCTCGTCGAAGCTCGCGCCACTCTTGCCGTAGGCGATGTTGTCGCGGACGCTCCCGGCGAACAGCCAGGTGTCCTGGAGCACCATCCCGAACATGCTCCGGATGCTCTCGCGGGAGAGATTGCGGGCATCGACCCCGTCCATGTAGATGTGGCCGGAGTCGATCTCGTAGAACCGCATCAGCAGGTTGACGATCGTCGTCTTGCCGGCTCCGGTGGGACCGACGATGGCCACCGTCTCACCCGGCCGGACATCCAGGTCGAAGTCCTGGATGAGTGGCTTGTCGGGGTGGTAGCGGAAGGAGACGTTCTCGAGCACCACGTGCCCTTCCGGAGCGGGCAGGGCGGCCAGGTGGGGCCGCTCGGGCACCTGCTCGTCGGCGGCCAGGAACTCGAAGACGCGCTCGGCGGAGGCCAGGCCCGACTGCAGCAGGTTCATCTGGCTGGCGATCTGCATGATCGGGTTGGTGAACTGGCGCGAGTACTGGATGAAGGCCTGGATGTCACCCAGGGAGATGTTTCCCGACACCACCAGGTAGCCGCCAATGACACCGATGGCGACATAGTTCAGGTTGGAGAGGAACATCATCGCCGGCTGGATGATGCCCGAGAGGAACTGGGCGCGGAAGCTCGGCTCGTAGAGGGCCTTGTTCTCGCGATCGAAGTCGTCCAGCGTCTTCCGCGACCTCCCGAAGACCTGGACCAGGGTGTGGCCGGTGTGGGTCTGCTCGACCAGGCTGTTCACCGCGCCGGTCCGCTCCCACTGGACGGCGAAATGCTTCTGCGATCGGCGTGCCACCAGGAAGGTCACCCCGATCGACATCGGCACCATGACCAGCGAGATCAGCGCCAGCAGCCAGCTGATGGTCAGCATCATGACCAGCACGCCGAGGATGGTGAGGAAGGAGGTGAGCAGCTGGCTCAGGCCCTGCTGCAGGGTCGTGGTCACGTTGTCGATGTCGTTGGTGACCCGGCTCAGCACGTCACCATGGGGATGGCTGTCGAAGTACTGGAGCGGCAGGCGGGCCAGCTTTGCCTCCACGTCGCGACGCATGCCGGAGACGGTCCGCTGCGCCACCCCGGCCATGATGTAACCCTGCCCCCAACTGAGGGCCGCACCGAGCAGGAAGAGGAGGGCCACGACGCCGAGGTCGACGCCGAGCTGGTTGAACTGGATGCCCTGGCCCGGGATCACGGTGGTGCCACTCAGCATCTGGGCGATCTGGCGGTCCTGGCCCCCTTGAAGCCTCAGGTACGCCTCCGCCTGCGCCTGGCTGATCCCCGCCGGGAGGCTCTTGCCGATCAGACCGTCGAAGAGCACGTTGGTCGCGTTGCCGATGATCCGGGGCGCAGCGACGGTGAAGGCGACTCCCAACGAGCCAAGGACGGCGGCGGCGGTGATCCACCAGCGCTCGGGGCGGAGCCGGCCGACCAGCAGGCGCAGGGCCCGCCACAGGTCCTTGGCACTCTTGGGCGGACCGGCCGGCATCATCCGGCCCGGCCCACCGAAGCCGCCCCGGCGAGGCCCGCGTCCCGGGCCGTGCGCCATCATGCCGCCCTACCCTCCAAGAACCGCGTCCGCGCTCTGAGAAGATCCGGATGCGCAGGCGGGGCGGGGATGGTTTTCATGCTTGCTGCCCCCAATGGCTCAGATCGCATCTCCCCCCGCTCCGCCGACCTTCTACGACCGCTGATTAGGCTCTGCGAACCATCGCTATGTAGGGCGAAGCCGGCAAGGAAGGCCTGCGTTCCAGGATCCATGACCAACGGAGGGACGGCATGAGGATCGCGGTGGGTGTGGACATCGCCAAGGAGGTTCATTGGGCGACCGCTCTGAACGAGGTCGGCGAGGCACTCCTCGATCGGCGCGTTCCGAACGATCCCCGGAGCTTGGAGGAGCTCATCGAGCAGCTGCGGGCCCTGGACGCGGAGATCACCGTTGGGCTGGACGTGGTCGGTGGAATCGCCTCGCTGGCCCAGGCCATGCTGAGCGCAGCAGGGCTTCCCCTCGTGCACGTGCCCGGGCTCGCTGTCAACCGGGCGCGCCAAGGGACCACAGGTGGGGAGAGCAAGAGCGATCCCCGTGACGCCCGGGTGATCGCCGACCAGGTGCGTTCGCGTCGTGATCTCCGACCGATCGCTGCCGCCGAGGAGCTGGATACCGGCATCCGCCTCCTGGTTGGTCGCCGCCGGGATCTCACTGACGAGCAAACCCGGCGCCTGGCCCGCCTGCGGGATCTGCTGACCAGCATCCACCCTGGCCTCGAGCGGGAGGTCGACGTCACCAACAAGGGCGGCCTCTGGCTGCTCACCCGCTATGTCACCCCCGCGGAGATCCGCGCCGCCGGCCAGAGCCGTCTCGTGGCCTACCTCCGGCGGGCTGGGAACCTGAGGCAGGTGGAGAAGCTCGCTGAGGCCGCGCTGGCCGCTGCGCGGGCCCAGCGCATCGCTGTCCCCGGCGAGGCTGTCGCTGCCAGCCTGATCCGCGAGTTGGCACGCGAAGCCCTGGCGACCCGAGAACGCCTGGAGGGTCTCGACAAGGAGCTGGGAGAGCTTCTTGCCCGCCACCCTGATGCAGCCCTCATCCGCAGCCTGCCCGGCATGGGGGCCGTCCTCACCGCCGAATTCATCGCCGAGGCAGGCACCATCACCCGGTTCCGCTCCGCCGATGCGCTGGCCGCGGCGGCAGGCCTGGCTCCGGTGCTGCGCCAGTCGGGCAAGGTGCGCTTCCTGCGAAGGCCTGCCGGAGGGAACAAGGGCCTCAAGCGGGTCTTCTACCAGTCCGCCTTCTGCTCCCTGAACACGCCCAGCAGCCGCGCCTTCTACCAGCGCAAGCGGACCGAGGGGAAACGTCACCACCAGGCGCTCATCGCTCTGGCCCGCCGGCGCATCGACGTGCTCTGGGCCATCCTCGCCAGCCGCCAGCCCTTCAGTGAGGAACATCGGAAAGTCGCTTGACAGGAGCATTAGGCTGCGTTCTCCCCGAGCTGCGAGACGACGATCTCGCGGTACTCCGGGCAGGAGACCATGAGCTGCTCGTGGGTCCCGGAGCCGACCACCACCCCGTCGTCGAGGACGATGATCCGGTCGGCGCTCAGGATGGTGCTCACCCGCTGAGCCACGATCACGACGGTCACGTCCCGCGTCTCGGCGCTCAGCTCGGCACGCAGCCGCGCGTCCGTCGCCGCGTCCAGCGCGGAGAAGCAGTCGTCGAAGAGATAGATCAGCGGTCGCTTGACCAGGGCGCGGGCGATGGCGAGCCGCTGCCGCTGGCCGCCGGAGACGTTGGTGCCACCCTGGTCGATGGGGGCCTCGAGCTGGCCGCCCATGGTGGCCACGAAATCCCGGGCCTGGGCCACCTGGAGCGCGTGCCAAAGATCGGCGTCGGTGGCGTCATCGTCGGCGAAACGCAGGTTGTCGGCGATCGTCCCGCTGAAGAGGAACGCCTGCTGGGGCACCAGGCCGATGCACGCCCAGAGCTCTTCGAGCGTGCGCTCCCTGACGTCCACTCCGTCGATGAGCACCGCCCCGGAGGTCGCGTCGAAGAAGCGCGGGATGAGGTTCAGGAGAGTCGTCTTGCCGGCGCCGGTGCCACCGATGATGGCGGTGGTCTCGCCGGGGCGGAGCTGGAACGAGACGTCGCGGAGCACCGGCTGCTCTCCGCCCGGGTAGCCAAAGGTGACATCGCGGAACTCGACGACCCCCCTGGGGGCTGCCGGGGTCACCGGATGCTCGGGGCTCCGGATCGCCGGCTCCACCAGCGCCACCGCCGCAATGCGCTCAGAGCTCGCCTGGGCGCGGGGAACCAGGATGAACATGACCACGGCGATGAGCACCGACATGAGGATCTGGAGGATGTAGGCGAGGAACGCCGTCAGGTTGCCGATCGGCATCTGGCCGCTGCTGATGAGGTGGCCGCCGAACCAGAGGACCGCGACGCTCGAGAGGTTCATGATCGCCATCATCAGGGGCATGGCGAGCACGAAGAGCCGGTTGACCCGCAGGCCGGTCGCGGTGAGGCTGGCGTTGGCGGCGGCGAAGCGGCGCTCCTCGTCGTCGGAGCGGACGAAGGCGCGGATCACCCGGACCCCGGTGATCTGCTCGCGCAGCACCTGATTGATCCTGTCGATCTTCACCTGCATCGACTTGAACTGCGGCACGGCGAGGAACAGCATGGCGACGACGATCAGGGCCATCAGCGGGACCGCCACCACCAGCAGCACGGAGAGGGTGACGTCCTCGTGGAGCGCCATGATCACGCCCCCGACCATCATGATCGGCGCCGCGACCATCAGGGTCAGCGCCATCTGCAGGAAGATCTGGATCTGCTGCACGTCGTTGGTGTTGCGGGTGATCAGTGAGGCCGTCCCGAAGCTGTTTATCTCGCGCGCCGAGAAGCGCATGACGCGCCCGAACACGATCGCCCGCAGGTCGCGGCCGACCCCCATCGAGGTGCGGGAGGCGAAGTAGGTCGCGACGACGGCGGCCACCCCGCTCAGCAGGGTGAGTGCGAGCATCCACGCGCCGGTGTGCCAGATGTACCCGACATTGCCCACGGTGATGCCGTTGTTGATGATGTCGGCCGTGAGGTTGGGCAGGTAGAGGCCGAGGATCGTCTGGATGACGATCAGCACCAGGACGATCGAGACCTGCACCCGGTAGGCCCGGAGCCGCGCCAGCATCATGCGGATCAGGGTCATGAGCGGTGCCCCCGCTCCGGGCGGGGCGCCCCCTGGACGATGGTCACGAGGCGCGCCACCCAGCACCCCGGGGCGTCCGGTCGCCGTCCGCTCGGATGGAGAGTGCGCTCGTCATCGCTGGCCTCCTCGGGGTGACCCCTCCACCGGGATATCCTACATGAACTGTACCGTTCTTGCCAAGCAAGATTGAGGTCATGTAGGAGATTTGTCACCCCGCGCAACGGGCCAGCGGCGGGACCAGGCGACCAGAGCGATTCCGGCCAGGAGGATCACCCCGAGACCGAGGGCGATGGTCGCGAGCCACTTCCCGGTGAGGCTGCCCCCCGAGTAGTTGGGGATGGAGGGGATCGCCTGGAGGCGGTGGACGTAGAGCCCTTCGGTGGTGGCCGCCCAGATCGCCGGGTCCGCACCGACGGGGTCGGCGGCGAGACCGAGCACGCCGTCCGGCAGGCCGGGGTCCGCCCTCACCCAGTCGTCCCCGCCGTCGGAGGTGAGCAGGGTCCCGTAGCCGTCGGTGCCCAGGTAGACCACCGCGCTGACCTCGATGGTGCTGAAGGCGGCGAGGCCGGTGACCCCGGGCGTCCCGGTGACCAGGGTGGCCGGCAGCAGGGCCAGCGAGACCGACCAGCCACCATCCGATGACCGGCGCCACACAGTCCCCGAGGTGCTGACGGCGATCACCACCCCCGGGGTCGCGAGCGGGGCGGCGATGAGGTGGGCGCCCGCTCCGAGGTCGGGGCTGCCGGGGTCGCGGCTCGGCGAGTGGCCATCGCTGCTGACCAGCACCTCGCCGGCGGCGCTGATCGACCAGGTGCGCGCCCTGACGGTGACCTGAGCGGCCGGCAGGGGAGGTGGAGCGGCTGCCGCGGCGAAGCCATCCTCCGTCTGCACGACGGGCCTCCCCGCCACCAGGGCGGTGACCCTCCCCTGGACCACGGCGACCCGCGAGACCGTCTGGCCCGCGAACCCCGCCAGCTGCCACCAGGGGGCGTCGGCCTCGGCGGGCATGGCCGCCATCGATGCCAGGGCCAGGGCACCGAGGGGTAGGGCGATCGCGGCCGCGGCCCCGCGCACTCTGCGGCGGCGGGCGGGTGTCACGCCCGTCCTCACCTCACCGGACGCTCAGCGAAACCTCGAGGTGCGGGCGAGCATGCTCAGCCCGCCGAAGAACCAGAGGGCTCCGATCACGATCAGGAACCAGGGGACGTAGACGATCCCCGCCCCACCGGAGCCGGAGATGGTGTTCAGGTTGACGACCGTGACCACGATGCCGATGGCGAGGAGAAGGGCGCCGAGCAGGGTGTGGGTGATCGCCCGGCGGCGGACGAAGGCTCCGACCGGCTGTCCGGCCATGGGCCCGTACATGCCGCGCCGCCAGCCGCGGTACCCCATGCCGTAGCCGAAGGGGCCCTGACCCTGGCCGTATGGGCCCTGGCCCTGGCCGTATGGGCCCTGGCCCTGGCCGTACGGTCCCTGGCCCTGGCCGTACGGTCCCTGGCCCTGGCCGTACGGTCCCTGCCCAAAGGGGGGCTGCCCACCAAACGGGGGCTGACCGTAGGGAACCTGCCCGGGAGAGCCGGGATTCGGCGGGGACCCGTAGGGGCCCGGTCCGGTCTCCGCGCCGCCGGGAACACCCCAGGCTGCCCCGGGGTCGGGCGCCGCCCCGGATGCGGGGGGCTGGCCCCCGGGGGTGGCGGCCGGCGTCCCACCGAGGCCCGGGTCGGGCGTCCACGGCGCGTACCAGCCGGCCTGATCTCCCGAGGGAGAGGGGGACGGAGAGAGGGGGTCGGGGCCGCCGGGGGACCCGGGGTCCGGCGAGGAGGGGTAGCCTGACTGGGTCATCCGGCCATCTCCGCAAACGAGGGGCGAGGAGTCGAGCATACGCGCTGAGGCGGCGCGAAACCGCCGAGCCCACCCCGGCCGCGTTTCGGGCCGGCATGGCAGACTGTCCACCCGTGGAGCGGATCGGGGTCGCGGTGATCGGGTACGGGCTGGCGGGCCAGGTCTTCCACGCGCCGCTGGTGGTGGCGACCCCGAGCCTCGAGGTGAGAGCGATCGTCACCGCCAACCCCGAGCGACGCCAGAGGGCGGAGCGCGAGTTCCCCGACGCCCGCCTGCTCGCCACCGCCGACCAGCTCTGGAACGACACCGACGGCATCGGCCTGGCGGTGGTGGCGACGCCCAATCACCTCCATGCGACGCAGGCGATCACCGCCCTCGAGCTCGGTCTCGCAGCGGTCGTCGACAAGCCGATCGCGCTGAGCACGAGGGAGGCCGGGACGATGCTGGCGGCGGCCGAGCGCACCGGGCGCCCGCTGGCCGCCTTCCAGAACCGGAGGTGGGACAGCGACTTCCTGCTCCTGCGGGAGACGGTCGCCGGCGACCAGCTCGGTGGGCTGTTCCGCGTGGAGAGCCGCTTCGAGCGGTTCCGGCCGGAGGTCAACACGGCCTCGTGGCGTGAGGAGACCCCACCCGGCGCGGGCGGTGGGCTCCTCCTCGATCTCGGCAGCCACCTCATCGATCAGGCGCACGTGCTGCTGGGGAAGCCGCAGCGCGTCTACGCGGAGATCTCGCTGGCGCGCCCGGGGGCGGTCGCCGACGACGACTGCTTCCTCGCCCTCGAGTTCCCCGGCGGCGCCCGCGCCCACCTCTGGATGAGCACCCAGGCTCCCTCGATCGGGCCGCGCTGGCGCGTGTGGGGCAGGCGGCGGGCGCTCGAGGTGTGGGGCCTCGACCCTCAGGAGGGCTACATCAGGGCCGGCGGACGCCCCACCGACCCCGGTTATGGTGGGCCGGACGGGAGCCAGCGCGCCGTGCTCACCGAGGGCGGGGAGGGCGGCGCCGCTCGTGAGCTGCCGCTGCCCGCCGGGCGGTACGGCGACTTCTACGCCGGGATGGCCGCGGCGATCCGCGGGGAGGGGCCCGTGCCGGTGCCCGCCCAGGCCGGACGCGATGTGCTCGCGGTCATCGAGGCGGCGCGGGCGAGCGTGGCCACCGGCAGGGTGGTGACGCCGGATTTCGCCGGCGCGGCCGGGTAGCCGCCGGCCGCGGGCCGGGCGCGCGCGAGACCCTAATACCCGTACAGGCCGGGCAGGACGGCGAGCGTGACCACGATGTCGGCGACCATGTGGACCACGATCGCCGGCCAGATCGAGCTGGTCCGCTGGGTGACCCAGCCGAGCACGAAGCCGAGCAGCATCGTGAGCGGCACGAAGGGGGCCACCGGTCCCTGGTAGACGATGGCGAGATGGGCGAGCCCGAAGACCACCGCCTGGCAGGCGTTGGCCACCAGCGGTGAGCTGAACCGCTCGAGGCTGCCGAGCAGGAGGCCGCGGAACTGGAGCTCCTGGGCCGCGCCCTGGAGCATGTTGGCGGGGACCAGCCAGGGGGCGTCGCGCACCAGCGCCGGGATGGCCAGCCCCTCGCGGCCGAGCAGGCCGGCCGGGATCAGCAGGAAGACCAGGAAGAAGAGCGCGGTGCCGCTCACGGCCCAGGCGACGGCGGGCCAGCCGAGGTGGAGCAACCGGAGGCGGGGGTGGTCGCGGCGCAGCACCAGCCAGACCAGTCCGAGGATGACGGCGGTGACCCCGAACCAGGCCACCGAGGCGTTAAGGTTGGCCTGGTCGCCGGTCTGCTGGACTCCGGCGTGGGCGAGCAGGGCGGGGGCGCCGAGGAAGGCTGACCACGACAGGGTGATCGCCACCAGGCTGACCAGCACCAGACGCGCGCGGGCCAGGCCCGGCACGACCAGGGCGATGGCGAGCAGCCCGAGGGCGACGCCGCTGGCCCGCAGCGTGTAGGGGTCGAGGCCGTTCGGATCGCTGTAGAGGTTGGGGACCAGCACGACCGCGGCCAGCGCGACCAGGGCCACCAGGAGGGGGACGAACGGCGCCCAGCCGGCGGCGCGGGCGACGGCGGGCCGGGGATCGACCCGCGCCGGTTCCGGCAGGGGGGCCGCGGGCTCGGGCTCAGCCGGCGGCGGTGCGGACATCTCGCCAGCGATCGATGACCCCGGGGACGCCGAGACCGGGCAGCCGGGCCGCCTCGGCCAATGAGGTGTTGGCGGCGGGCACGACCTCGACGCCGATGAGCCGGTGGCAGGCGACCAGCAGGTCCATGTCCTCCTCGGCGATGGGGGCGACCGCCATCATCCCGCGCATCACCACCCAGCCGCGGGTGACCCGGTAGCCGAGCCCGATCAGCTTGCGGCCGCCCACGGCGACGTCACTGAAGCCCGGGCACCAACCGCCCTCGACGCGCCCGCTGACGGCGTCCACGCCGAAGAGGGCGAGAGCGGAGCGGAACCAGGAGCTGAGCGAGCCATTCATCCAGTCGAGGGGCATCCCCCGCTCGGGAGGGGGCACCCCGACTGCGCAGAGCCCCATCCATCCCGGACCCCCGATGACGAAGGTCCCGCCGGCGGGGCTGGTGGCGAGGCCGGGCAGGCCGGGGAGGGCGCGCACCGCAGCCAGGAGATCGGGCTTGCGGGCGAGCCCGGCTCCGACCGCCACCCGCCGCACCGTGGTCCGGAGCTGGAGCGCCACCGTTCCCGGCTCGCCGGCGAGGTGGAGCGGCAGCTCGGGCGGATCGTCGATCCCGGTCTCCGCGGTGACCTCGGCAACCCGCACCGCGCCGTTGCGCGGCGGCGGGGAAATGGGGCGAGAACTGACGCCGGCGACCTGCTCCGCGCTCACGAAAGCGACGGTAGCGCAGCCCGGCGCGGCGGCCGGAGCCGGACATGACAGGATTGCGAGCCGTGCCCGACCCCGCGCGCATCCCCGACCGGCACGTGCACACCGAATGGTCGTGGGACGCCGCCCTCGGGGAGATGACCGCGACCTGCGCCGGGGCGGTCGAGCTCGGCCTCCCCGCGGTCGCCTTCACCGAGCACGCCGACTTCAACGCCTGGGTGCCGTGCCCGGCCGCGGGGGTGGGGCCGCCAGTGGCGGGCTCGCGGAAGGACGCCGGTCAGGCCGCGACGGCCGCGCCGCCGAACCGCTGGGCATGGTCGCCGGGGCGCCTCCCCGGGCATCGCTGGCCGGTCCGCACCCCGGCCACCCCCACCCGGAGCGGGTACCTCGACATCGCCGGGTACTGGGAGGCGATCGACCGCTGCCGCTCGGCCTTCCCCGGCCTGCGCATCGAGTCGGGGGCCGAGCTGGGCGAGCCCAACCTCTTCCCCGCCCAGGTCGCCGCGCTGCTCGCGCACCGTCCCCTCGATCGCGTCCTCGGGTCGATGCACTGCATCGAGGTGGAGGGGGAGCTGGTTGACATGAGCGTCCCCGAGCTGCTCTCGCCCGAGCACGCGGGCTCACGGTTCCGCCGCTACCTGACCGCCACCCGGGAGCTGGCGGAGAGCACCGCGCCCTTTGCCATCCTGACCCACCTGGACTACCCGAAGCGGTACTGGCCGCATTCGATCGTGAGATTCGACGAGCGGGACTTCGAAGAGGAGTACCGCGGGGTGCTCGTCGCGCTGGCCAGGAGCGGCCGGACCCTCGAGGTCAACAGCAGCCGGGCCATGGGCCCGCCCCGTGGGCCGTGTCCCGGGCTGCTGCCGCTGCGCTGGTGGCGCGAGGTGGGTGGCGAGGCGATCAGCTTCGGCAGCGACGCCCACCGCCCCGAGCACCTCGCCGCCGGCCTTGCCGACGCGGCCGCGATCGCCGAGGCGGCCGGCTTCCGGCCGGGAGACGACCCGCTCCAGCTCTGGGGGCGCGCCTGAGCGGGCTCAGCCCCGGGCGAGCATGCAGGCGCGCCCGGGCCCGCTCCGCTCCAGGCCGGGAGGTTCCGGCGTTCGATGCGCCCCGGGCATGCGCGCCAGTCCGGACGTCCGGTGGGTCCGATGGCGTCCGCCTCTGTGGAGCCCGGGCCAAAGCGACATGATGGGAGTCAGCGCACACGCTTCCAGGAGGGCTCGGTCATGGCAACCGCCGCTTCCGACATGCAGATGGGGATCCCCGCCGACGAGCGGTCGGCGGTCGCCCGGGGTCTCTCCCGGTTGCTCGCCGACACCTACACCCTCTACCTCAAGACCCACAACTACCACTGGAACGTGACCGGGCCGATGTTCTCGTCCCTGCACCTGATGTTCGAGACCGAGTACATGGAGCTGGCCCTGGCCGTGGACGAGATCGCCGAGAGGATCCGCGCGCTCGGGGTCCGGACGCCCGCGTCGTACCGTGAGTTCTCGGCGCTGGCCACCATCACCGAGGACACCGACACCCCCAACGCCACCGAGATGGTGCGGCGTCTCGAGAAGGACCAGGAGGCGGTGGTGCGGGTGGCCCGCGAGGTCTTCCCCGTGGCCGAGGCGGCCCAGGACCAATCCACCGTTGACCTGCTGACCCGCCGGATGCAGATCCACGAGAAGACCGCCTGGATGCTGCGCAGCGTGCTGGAGTGACCCCGGGGGCCCAGACCTGGTCCCCCGGAGGGGACCGAGGCCTGGACTCTCGTAGGAAGAGGACGGACCGGGCTTAGGGCCGCGCGCCCAGGTGGTGCCGTCCGGCCAGGGTGGGAACGCTCTGCCGGTGGCTCACTGGAACCATCCGGAGACGTCGACGACTGCGTTGATGGTGCCCAGGTCGTTGAAGAGGTCGATCTCCCCGGCGCCGGTGCCGCTCGTCGGCACCTGGACGATCGCCAGGTTGGGAAGGTTCTGTTGGGCGTTGACGTTCAGGTCACTGGCGTTGGGCAGGGAGACGTCGGCCGGGTAGAGGGTGAAGTAGGTGAATGAGGTCCCCGACACCGCGGTGACGTTGGCGATGACCGCCACCGGCGAAGCCGGGAGGCCGTCGACCCCTGCCACCGGGATGTTCAGCGTCCCGCCCTGGCTCAGGGTCTTGCCGGTGCACTCGGTGGTGTAGCCGACCTCGGCCTCGCTGCGCGTGTCGCAGATGCGCGTGGGCGGAGTGGCGTAGAAGAGGGCGCCCTGGGTGCTCTCGGTGCCATTGCCGAACCAGCCGTTGATATCGAGGATGTAGTTGATCGATCCCAGCGAGTTGTAGACGCAGACGTCCTGGTCAGGACCGAGGGGCACGATGACCCGGTTGGCGAGGTTGGTGGCGGCATCGACGTTGAGGTTGGAGAACGCAGGGGTGGTGGTCGGGCAGGCGTTAGAGCCGTTGGGCGGGACCACGCTCAGGTACGTGTCGGACGTCCCAGATACCGCGGTCAGGTTGAGGGCCACGGCGGCGGCGGTGCCGTCGCTGGGCACCGAGGCGGTGCACGAGGGGTTCCCGGTCGGGCACCCGGAGACCACGACCTTGGTCCACGCGCCCTGGGCCAGCGCGCTGCCCGAGCAGGCGGTGCCCATGCCACTGCGGGTGTCGCAGATCCGGAGCGGCGGGATGCTGTGGAATTGGCCCGGCGTGGGTGAGGTGGTGGGGGCGGCAAAGTAACCCTGGACGTCGGCGACCACGTTGATCGAGCCCAGCGAGTTGTAGATGCTCACCTTGCCTCCGTTCCCCAGGGTCACCACGACCAGGTTGGCCTGGTTGACGGCGGCATTGACGTTGATGTTGGAGGCGGTGGGCACCGCGTTGCCCGCCGGGAAGGCGGTCAGGAAGGTGGCGGCAGTGCCGCTCACCGCGGTGACGTTGAGGACCACCGCCTGGGCGTCGGAGGGCACGGATTCGCTATTCACGTCGACACCGGTCACCTGGAAGGTCATCGTGGCGCCCTGGTTGAGGGGCCCGTCAGTGGAGCACTCGGTGCTGGTTCCGGAGCGGGTATCGCAGATCCGGAAGGGCTGCAGCGCGGTGTAGGCGCCCGCCGCCTGGTAGCCGTACGAGGTGGAGGCGCTGAAGAAGGTGGTCGGGTGGTTCTGGGCCGTGACGGTATCGATGCCCACCGTGGAGGTGGCGGACGATGCCGTGTAGGTCAGGTTCACCTGGCCGCTGGTGTTGGTGATGCAGCGCACGGGTGTCACCGAGGGCGACTGGGAGGTGAGCGTCGCCGGCTCCCCGGTCGTGCAGAAGTCGCCACTCGGGGGCCCGGCTCCCGCCGCGGTCACCGAACCGCCGGGCGACGCCTTGGTGGAGAGCCAGAGGAGCACCGCCGCCCCGGGCACCGGGGTAGTGCCGTTCAGTGCTTCGACGGTGAAGCTGACCTGCTGACCGGTCGTCAGGCTGGCATTCGAGGCGATGCTGGAGCCGGTGCTGAAGCTGTAGCCGGTCACCGGCGAGAACTCGTAGACCGCGGTGCTGGTGACACTGCTGTTGTCGGGATCCGTCCCCGTGATGATGTCGCGCCCCCCCCAAACGGGGTATGGGGTCCCGTTGTTCGGCCCACCATCGGCCGGGGCAGTGTAGGTGAGGCTGACCGCGTTGTGCTCCTGAACGGCGGAGCCGGTCGGCGTGCAGTTCGTGTTGGCGGCGAAGGATGCGGGCGTGCCGGTCAGGGTGGTGATACCCACGGCCGCCGAACCGCCGGTCCCGGTGTCGCCCGGCGGCACGTCATTGGTTGCGAAGCTGAGGTCGACGCTCTCGCCGGTCTCGACGGTCCCGTCCGCCTTCGCCTGGACACAGACCGTGACGCTCTCACCCGAAGTCAGGGTGGCCGCCGCGGCGATCGGATTGGGCGAGAAGGAGACCTGATCGTAGGCGCTCTGGGCGGCTACCTGACTGAACGTGGTGCCGGCCCACCCGGCAGCGATGAGGGCGGACGCGACGGCGCCGCCGAGCAGCCTGTGACTGTTCATGAGTGGCAAGAACCTCCAGCTGCCGCGCGCGGCGGCACCCCCCGAATCCAATTAAGCCTCTTGACCATAGTCTTTCCGGACTGGGGACTCCCATCCCCAAAACAGGTCGAACCGCCCCCCAAATCGCCCGGCGGCCCAAACGGCTGAGAGGGGTCACCTGCCTCTCCAGCCCCCGTCCGGGGCTCGACCGGATACGCTGCGCGTGCGCGATCAGCGGGTCTGGAGGGTCCGGCCATCAGTGTCACCATCCTCGTCGGCGGCCAGTGGGGTGACGAGGGCAAGGGCAAGGTCATCGACCTGCTCGCCGGCTCCGTCGACATGGTGGTCCGCTCCCAGGGGGGCGACAACGCCGGTCACACCGTGGTCGTGGACGGCGAGACCTTCAAGTTCCGCCTGATCCCGAGTGGCATCCTCTCGCCGACCACCACCTGCGTCATCGGCCACGGCATGGTCGTCAACCCGAAGTCGTTCCTCGCCGAGCTGGACGAGCTGCACGTCCACGGGGTGAGCACCGGGAACCTGGTGATCAGCGACCGGGCCCACATGGTGATGCCCTACCACCCGGTCTTCGACCAACTCGGGGAGCACCAGCGGGGCGACGACCGTCTCGGCACCACCCACCGCGGCATCGGGCCCGCCTATGAGGACAAGGTGCGCCGGGTCGGCTTCCGGGTCGGCGACCTCAGCAAGCCGGCGTTCCTGGAGAAGAAGCTGAGATTTGTCCTGCGCCTGAAGAACGAGTCGCTCACCCGGCTCTACGGCCACGAGCCGTTCGACGAGCGGGCGATCCTCGACGAGTACCTCGGCTACGCGGAGCGGCTGGAGCCCTACGTCCGGGACATCTACCCGATCATCCAGGGCGCTCTCCGGGATGGCCGGCGGATCCTGTGCGAGGGCGCCCAGGGGGCCATGCTCGACCTCGACCTGGGCACCTATCCCTACGTGACCTCGTCGGCTCCCACCGCCGGTGGGGCGCTCACCGGCAGCGGCATCCCGCCATCCAAGGTGACCCGGACCATCGGGGTCTTCAAGGCCTACACCACCCGGGTCGGCTACGGACCCTTCCCCACCGAGCTGGAGGGCACCCTCGGCGAGCTGATCCGGGAGGTGGGCTCCGAGTTCGGCACCGTGACCGGCCGGGCGCGCCGCGTGGGCTGGTTCGACGCCGCCGTGGCGCGCTATGCGGTGAACACCAACGGCATCGACTCGATGGCGATCACCAAGGTGGACGTCCTCGACCAGGTCGACACCCTCAGGATCGCCACCGGTTACCGGAGCAAGGGCGAGGAGTGGGACCACCCGATGTCCAACATCTCCCACCTCAAGCACGCCGAGCCCGTCTATGAGGAGATGCCGGGCTGGCTCGCCTCCACTCGCGACTGCCGGCGCTTCGAGGACCTGCCGGCTGCCTGCCAGCGCTACGTCGAGCGCCTGGGCGAGCTCGTCGAGGCTCCAGTGGACGTGGTCTCCGTGGGGCCGGACCGCGAGCACACCCTGGTCCGGCGCCCGATCGTCTGATCGGCTCCCCTGACGCTGCACAGGGCGAGGAATAATGGGCGCGTCCCAACGCGCGGGCGCCGCGCAGTCCCGGCACAGGCACCAGTTGGAGTGCACCCCGGATGAAGACGGTGTCGATCAACCCGCGGAGCTCGGTCCCCAAATACTCCCAGTTGCGCGAGATCCTGCTGGACCTCATCGAAGCCGAACTGGCCTACGACGCGCTCATCCCGTCGGAACGCGAGCTCGTCGACCGCTACGGGCTCTCCCGGATGACGGTGCGGCAGGCGATCAACAACCTGGTCGCCGAGGGCAGGCTCTACCGGGTCGCCGGAAAGGGGACCTTCGTCGCCCGGCCCAAGGTGGAGATGCCGCTCCGGCTCACCTCGTTCACCGAGGACATGATCGCCCGCGGCCAGCGGCCCGGCTCACGGGACCTGGAGCGCAGCATCGACGGGGCCAGCGGTCAGGTCGCGCGAGCGCTCGGGCTGAACCTCGGCGATGCGGTTCACGCCATGGTGCGGCTGCGCACCGCCGACCTCGTGCCGATGGCGATCGAGCGCTCGTACATTCCGGTCCAGGTGGCGCCCGGCCTCGAGGACGTGACGCTGACCGACCGCTCGCTGTACGAGATCCTGGCGACGCGGTTCGGCGTCGCACTCGATCACGGCGAGCAGACGATCGAAGCAGGCATCGTCGACGCTGAGGACGCTCCGCTCCTCGGGCTGCGCCCCGGCAGCGCGGTCCTTCTGGTGGAGCGCCGGTCATTCGCGCAGGGGCGGCCGGTCGAGTTCACCATCTCGACCTACCGCGGGGACCGCTACCAGTTGCACGTCGGGCTCGACGTGACCCTTCCACCCCTGGCGGGAGCCCTTGGCGCCATGCGGGTTTGACGAACTGGTACATACCAGATAAGCTACGACCCAAAGGGCCGATCCGAACTTCCGAAGAGTGGTTGATCGCCGGCTCCGGTTAAAATAATTGCGAATTGGGGGCCGATGGTGGGCACGGGCCAGCGGAGGCGGGCGAGGCTTGCCGGCGGGCGCCTCCAAGCCCTCGAGCTGCGGCGCGGGCCCGCGGCCGTGAGGCGATCCCGTGGAGACGCCTCCCACCGCGCCGCCACGAGCCGGGCTCCTGGACGAAAGAGCCACAGTCGATGCGAAGCCTGAACGAAAGGACGATCCTCGAGCGCCTCCGTCAGGGCGGGCCGGCCTCGCGGCCACGGCTGGCGGAGGAGACCGGCCTGTCCCCCCCGACGGTGGGGGCCGTCCTGATCGTCCTGGAACGGGCGGGGCTGGTGCGCGCCGTCGGCCCGAGCCGCCAGCAACGGGGCCGCTCGGCGCTCATCTTCGAGCACCTCCCAGGCGACGGCCATGTGGTCGGCGTCGATGTCGGGCATGGCTGGCTGCGCTGCGCGGTGGCCGACCTCAGTGGCACCGTCGTGGCCCGTCGTGACGTCCGGAACGCGGCGCGCAGCGCACCCAACCTGGTCAGGATGGTGAGCACCCTGGCTCGTGGAGTGGCTCGCAGTGCCGGGGTCGGCTGGCCCGAGGTGGCCTGGACGGTGGTGGGCAGCCCCGGGGTCTTCGACCCGCGGGACGGGACCCTGCTCCTCTCGTCTCGACTCCGCCGCTGGGGCCGGCCGGGACTTCTCGACTCCCTGCGCAGTGAGCTCGGGGATCGGACCTCGGTGGCGAACGACGCGAACCTGGCGGCGCTGGGCGAGCTGCGCAGCGGGTGGGGCGCCAGCTTCGACAACTTCGTCTACCTGATGGTCGGCACCGGCCTGGGAATGGGCATCATCGTCAACGGCAAGCTCCAGGTGGGCCTGCGCGGCGCGGCGGGCGAGGTCGCGTACCTGCCCTTCGGCGATGAGGCCACCGCCCGGCCACCCGTCTCCGGCACCCGATGGGGGTCGTTCGAGGAGAGGGTCTCAGCGCGCGGAGTGGTCCAGGCGGCGGTCGAGCTCGGGATGTCCTCCCGGCTCTCGGCCCGGCAGGTCTTCGACGCCGCGCGCCGAGGTGTGGCGCCGGCCCGCGCCGCCGTCGAGCACGAGGCGGAGCGCCTCGCCCTTGTCATCGCTGCCGTCACCGCTGTGCTCGACCCCGAGGCGGTGGTGATGGGCGGGGGTATCGGGGGCGACCTCGAGCTACTGCGCGAGCCGTTGGAGGCTCGGCTCCAGCAGCTGACGCCCTTCAGCCCGCGCATCGTCAGGAGCGAGCTGGGCGACGAAGGGGTGCTGCGCGGGGCCATCGCCTCCGCCCTCGAGCTGGCCAGAGAAGATCAGGAGAGCGGTCGCCCCCATGTCCCCGCCCTCGACGGCACGTCGGGGAGCTCGGGAACCGGCGAGCTGCGCCAGGATTCGACGACATCGTCGCGTCCCAGCACGGCGAGCGCTCCGGCCGCCGCGCCGAGGACTCCGGCGACGCTTCCCAGGGCAGCGATTACCAGCTCCGGCCCCGGTCCCAGGCTCAGCCGCTGAGCGAGTGCCTCGCGGAGGGGGTCGAGCAGGCGCGGGCCGGCGGCAGCCATCCCCCCACCGAAGATCACCAGGCCGCAGTCCACCACCGCGACCGCGGCCGCCACCGCGGCGGCGAGCGCGGCGACGGCATCCGCCCAGAGCCGGGTGGCGATCGGGTTGCCGGCCAGCATCTGATCCACCACCCTCTCGGCCGACATGGACCGCCCCGTGGCCGAGGCAAAGCGGCGGGAGAGGGCGGAGGCCGAGGCGACCGTCTCGACACAGCCACGGCCGCCGCAGCCACAGACCAGCCGGTGAGCGTCCACCTGAAGGTGTCCGATCTCCCCTGCCAGCCCGTGCGCACCGCGCAGCGGACGCCCGTTGATCACGACGGCGCTGCCCACCCCGGTGCCGAGGAGGACGGCCAGGAAGGTGTCCGAGCTCCGCCCCGCTCCGAAGATCGCCTCGGCGTACGCCGCGGCGCGGGCATCCTGGAGCAGCGTTGTCGGCAGCGCGATCCGCTCCTCCAGTCGCCTGGCGAGGGCGGTGTCCCGCCACAGCAGGTTGGCACCGTGGCGAGCGATGCCCCTGGTCTCGTCGATCACCCCGGCTGCGGCAACCCCGAGAGCGACGGCGGGCGACCCGAGATCCAGCGCGCACTCCTGAAGCCGGCACGCGACGGCGATGACCGCCTCGACGAGGGCGTCCTCGCTCTGCTGCGGGGTGTCCGCACCGTCGGTAGCCAGCACCGTCGCGTCCGCACCCACCAGGGCGCCTTTGATCGAGGTCCCCCCGACGTCGATGGCGAGGACGGCGGGGGCCGCGGCCCGGGGTGCGACGGCGGCCTCAGTCGCCAAGCCGCAATCCACTGGTGGGATTGAAGACGTGAGCCTCCGCCACCCGAACCGCCACCGAGATTCGCTCCCCGACGGATGGCAGGTGCCGGGCATCGGCTCGAGCCACGAGCCGGAGGGGGGCCGGCGAGCCGGGGGTGTTGAGGTGGACCCACGCATCCGACCCGGTGTCCTCGACCAGGTGCACCTCACCGCTCAGCCGGATGGCACCATTCGAGTCGCCGGCGGTCACGGGGAAGAGCGCGTCGGGACGGAGCCCCAGGACCACCTCGGAGAGGCCGGCCTGGCGCGCCGCCGACGCCGCGGCGCCGGGCAGGGGGACGGCGACCTCGCCCACCCGGACCACGGTCCCGTCGAAGGGCAGACGGTCCAGGTTCATCGCCGGCGACCCGACGAAGCCGGCCACGAAAACGTTGCAGGGATGTTCGTAGAGGCGGCGGGGCGTGTCGCACTGCTGGAGCACCCCGTCGCGAAGCACCGCGACCCGATGCCCGAGGGTCATCGCCTCGACCTGGTCGTGGGTGACGTAGACGGTGGTGACCCCGAGGCGGATCTGAAGGGCGGCGATCTCGGCGCGGGTCTGGACCCGGAGCTTGGCATCCAGGTTGGAGAGCGGCTCGTCCATTAGGAACGCCTGGGGCTGACGCACGATCGCTCGGCCCATCGCGACGCGCTGGCGCTGGCCGCCGGAGAGCTGCCGGGGCCGGCGGTCGAGCAGCGGTTCGAGCTCAAGGAGGCGAGCCGCCTCCAGGACCCGCTGGGTCCGCTCGGGCTCGGAGACTCCCTTCTGCTTGAGGGGAAAGGCCAGGTTGTCGGCCACCGAGAGATGCGGGTAGAGCGCGTAGCTCTGGAACACCATGGCGATGTCGCGGGCCTTCGGTGGCGCACCCGTCACCACCCGGTCCCCGATGAGGATCTCGCCGCTGCTCACCATCTCCAG
>Ga0187860_1000762_pt1 | contig 30045 bp, 19 predicted proteins | sample June2016WEW_10_4_FD_132981 | JGI IMG/M metagenome (GOLD analysis project Ga0187860, IMG submission 132981) | Peatland microbial communities from SPRUCE experiment site at the Marcell Experimental Forest, Minnesota, USA - June2016WEW_10_40 | ecosystem: Environmental > Terrestrial > Soil >...
GACACCGAGAGCATGAACAATCTGCTCGAACTGTTTTATTTCGCGGGCGACCGCGTGGATTACGTCATCGTCCACAACCCGGCAAAAGTGAGGACGAACCTGTTCAGCAGATCCAACATCGAAGCCGAGTTGAGAAAGTTTGGGGCGAAGGAATTGACGTTGCCGGTGGTGACTTCCATCACCTTGCTGGCGATCAAACGCGCCGAGACCAAGGCTGGCCGCAAATTGAGTTTCGCGGAAGTGGCGTCGCCAGGAGCGTCTCATTTGGAACCGATGCTGGCCGGTGAGATGCAATGGGCCATGCAGCAGATGTTCCGGCAATACGATGCCATTGCCGATTTGCTCGTGCCGCTTACAGATGGTGCCGGAGGCTCAATCACGACCCGAACCGGCGGTGAAGGCAAGCCGTCCCAAACACCCTATGTTCAACCTGGGAGACTGATCGTTATGGACAAGAACGATTTGGAAGGGTTGCTGATTGGGGCACCGGCGGCGGAGGTGGACCGGATTCACCGGCTCTTGCACGAATGCAGCGTTGGGCCGGACAGCAGCTTTCCGGTGCAACTGGCGTTGCTGACCAGGGCGCAGTGGCGTATGGCCGCTACCAAACGTCAAATCCTGACGAAACTATGCGGAAAGAGAAAAGGACGGCAAACGATAACGGCTCCCGCCAAATGGCCAGCAATGAAAGCTGAGTCTGATGTGATTGTGAGGTTCACCAATCAAACGGTGTTATTTGAACCGCAAACCAGCCGGGCGTCCGAGTGGCTTCACCGGCGCTGCCATTTTGAGTGGTGAAACCGTGAATGGGGACACCGAAATTCGCGTGCATCCGAATCAATGCAGCAGAATTATGGAGGAGTTGAAGGCGGCAGGATTCAACGTTGTCAGTTGAATGGCATCAAACAGCAAACCCATGAAGCTCCAAGCACTAGCACGAATGTCAAACATCCCACACGAGGTCGCGCACGCGGCATTTGAGGGCCTTGGCAATCTTGGCAAGTGCTTCGACTGTGACCTTTTTCTCGGCTCGTTCTATGTCGCCGATATAATTCCGCGTCAGATCAGCCTTTTCGGCCAGTTGTTCCTGGCTGAGCCGCGCCTTCTTCCGTGCAGCGCGGACAGTTTCCCCCAATGCCCGGTAGATTCTGCGCGACGACAAATGCACAGTCTTGATCGAAGCAAAACACGCGGAACTGGCTACCAACCATTGGTTGGTATTTTCTTCACCTTTATTCTTGCAATTTATGGACGCATCTGGTTAAACATTCGGCGGGCAATGAATGCCGGTTCATTCAATTCGGAGAGTTTTTCATCACACGTCAGCGTGGGAGTGGTTCCTTGTGCCCTAACATCAACAACGACCATCAGGCTCCGTTATGTCACTGATAGCATGCGATGATACTTGTTGGCATGAACACTTTTTTTGAAAGATTCCGCGTTATGGTCGGTATTGCTTAATGGATGAGGATGTACTGCACCCAAAATTCTAATCAGAAGGAACAACGTGAAAACTCCGACACTATTCCGCCGTGTTCTGTATTGCTGCTGCGGCGCTCTTCTGGCTGGTCCTGCATCGGTTTGGGCGGACCTGACGATTAACCCGCCTGCATTCCCTGCCACCAACACGCTGCGTTTAACCTTAAGCGGCACGCAGCCCGGAACCTCGTACATCATCTACTCCACACCCAGCTTAGCCGCAGGAGCCAGCGCGTGGACAGGGGTCGCTACTGGTTCGGTGGGGCAGGTGAGCTTCGATCTGACCATGCCCGGTGGCGCGGCTATGTTCTATCGCGCGGGTGCAGCCCCTAATTCGGTGGCGCCCTATGCGCCAAGTGTCTTCAATGCGATCACGGGACCGGGATATTTGCAATCAGTGGGTAGCGCTTCGAACTGTGTTTCAGCGAATGTTGTGTGGCTCACAAACGTGGCTTGCGCCCTGACCAAGAGCAACGGATTAACGCTCACGTTTTCAATCCTGGGAGGAGCCGATGGCGCGCCGTACGATGTATTCGCCACGACGAGTCTTGGTGGAAGCCCGCAGTGGACATGGATGGGACAGGGCTACCACTGCAACACTTATGCACTCACCAACATGCCGCCGAACTCATACTTTCTGATCCTGGGAACTCCTCAGGATACCGATCAAGATGGTTTAACTGATGCCTATGAAACTCTTATCACCCAAACCGATCCGCTAAATCCCAGCACCAGCGGCGACGGAATCCTGGACGGCTGGAAAGTTGTTTGGGGAATGAACCTGTTCACAAATAATACCCAGCAGCCCGCCGAACGGTCCAATTATGGCTACAACCTCACCGACTGGCTGACGGGCGTCTCTGGGTTACGGAACGGGACGATAAACTTGGACCCGCAAGGAAACGTCATGTCAGTTTCACAGTAATTGGAGAAGACACGATGAAAACCACTCGATTTCTGATTCTGGGGGTTTTTGCCACGACGATGTTCTGCTTAGCGCAGGACAATCAGCCGGCTCGCTATGGAGCGGGGCGGTTCCTTGCTCCGCCCCCAACGAATGCTCCGCTGCAATTTGATCTCAGTCGCCCTCGGCCGCAGGTGAGTGCCAACGTGCAAACGCCGGGCGGCACAAGCGCAATCGCGGAAGCGATAACGCCCGAAATTGCTTCCTTGGCTAGAGACCTCGAAAATGACCCAAAGCGCATCTTCGATTACGTCCACGATCACATCCGTTACGTCCACTACTTTGGTAGCCATAAAGGCGCTCAGATGACGCTTTTGGAGCGCAGTGGCAACGATTTTGATCAGTGCGCGCTCCTGGTGGCGCTATTGCAGGCCGCAGGAATGAACCCATCCTATGAATTTGCCGTGGTTTCAATTCCCTATTCTACTAACACCTTGCAGGATTATCAGCATTGGCTGGGAACATCCCTTCCAAACACTAATTGGGATGCGACTACGTCGCTGGCCGGCGCACTCAACGGAGAACGTGGTTTCCCATTTCCGTACACTTCCTACGGGGGTGTCACGAACCTCCTGCTCATCCAACATCTTTGGGTTCAACTCACCGTAAATGGGACCAATTATTCTCTGGACCCTTCCTTCAAAGTGAATCTGCCAATTGCCGGAATCAACCTCGACTCGGCCATGGGCCTGAACGTCACCAACCTGCTTAATATTGCGGGAGGCACAGCGACCCCGGACTATGTCCAGGGCCTGAATGAGGCGGGAGTGCGGAGCACGCTGCAAGGTTACACCACAACGCTGTTGGCGGCGATGCAAACCAATTACCCCAATTCCTCTGTCCCGCAGATTGCGGGAGGCCAACAGATTGTTTCGTCTGCATCGCAGCCGTTGGGTGCGCCCTCGGCTTTCACCATCCAAACCCAGAGCGGCGCGTGGCCTACCTCACAGTGGAACTACATTCCGACCAATTTGATGGCTGTGCTGCAGGTGAGCCTATTGAGTTACAGTACAAACATCCTCACCCCGAGTCTGGCCGGGGGCCGGCTGTGCTTGACGTTCGATTCGAGCGGCTTGGCGCAACTGTGGCTAGAAGATAATCAAATCGGCTCAGTCCAAACAGCGGGAGATGGCAGTTATCTGGACGTGACTTTGGGAATCCAGCATCCTTACGGCACGTGGGATCTCAACGCGAACAATCTCGTGCGGAGCGCCAATTGGGATGAGAGCTATGCCACATCTTACCTGAACGCCAATTCAAGTTACGTCCTGCTGTATGCCTTTGAAATGGCTCCCGCATGGCTGTCGGAGCGGCAGCAAGCCTTGGACGCGTACCGGCGGCAGGGCTACGCCGACACGTCCCGGCAAGTGCAAACAGAAACGCTGAATGTGATGGGGCTCAGTTGGCTTTACCAGACCGAAATGATCGAGGAATTGCTGGGCGCGCAAACAGGAGTCATCCCGCAATGGCATCACCGCCTTGGACGCATGGCTGAGGAAACTGGGGCGGGATATTACATTGATGTTTATGAACAATTGAGCGGTGACGTGGCGGGAACCGGCACGGACCCAGCAAGCGTGCAGGCCCAAAACCTCATATTCCAAGGAGGAGCTTATTTTGACAGCGCCCTGGAACACGGCGTGATCGAACAGGAGCAGATTGGCAGTTTGGTTGCGGCGTCCACGGTGAAAATTCTTGAACTGGCCAACACCAATTCCCAGGCGATTTATTTGCTTACCCCCGACAATTGGGATTCCATCAGCGGCCAGCTCGTAAACTACGATTTGGGCTACCTGTACGACCAATTCATCAGCCAGGGATTTGATCTGCTCCTGCCCCAGAACGGAGCGGTTCAAATCGCGGGCGCCGGGAGTTGGACCGGCTCGGGATATGTCGCTCTGCAACCCCAGTCCAGCTATCAACAAATTCTTATGCTTATCGGCGGCGGCTACCAAGGCGGGTACGTGAGCGATCCAAACGCGACCCCGAATCCCTTCGCAATTGTGGTGATCGATTGGGACCAGCCTTGGTACTTTGACCCGGAATCACCGCTCTTGCCCATCCCGCTACAAATCGGCGCCGACCCGGTCGATATGGCCACTGGAACGCTCCGCATTTCCACCACGGATTTGTCGCTGGGCCAGGCCGAGCCGCGAGGAATCAATTTCTCTCGGTATTACAGTCCAAACCGCCGAAACTCCAACGTGGCCGGGATGGCTAATGGCTGGGTGCATAATTATTACTGCAATGTGGCTGAGGTTAGCGCCTCTCAAGCGGCTTTCGGCGGCACAACACCACAACAGATGGCTCCAATGCTCGTTGCGGCCAGGGCGTTGCTCAACGTCTATAACAGTAACCAGCCAGATCCGAAGAACTGGATGGTGACAGCCCTCATCGCCAAATGGGGAATCGATCAGGTGATCAAAAATGCGGTCTCCGTTAATCTCGGTGAGGATACGATTCAGTTCATCAAGCAGCCCGATGGCAGCTTGACGCCCCCGGCGAACTGCACGATGACGCTTTCAAAAGGTGCTTCGGGCTATACCCTCCAACAACGCCATGGCAACGCCTTCAACTTTGACTCTCTGGGCCGTCTGACAAACATCGTCGATCAATACAACCAGCCCTTGACTGTTTCTTATTTGTCCACCACCAGCAGCCTGCCTCAGCTTGTGACCGATTGGAAAGGGCGGACGCTCACGTTCAACTACACGGGCGGCCAGTTAACATCTGTGGCGGATATTTCCAATCGTTCCGTGATTTTCGGCTACAGCACGGCCTACAACCCGCAAGGCGATCTGACTTCCGTAACCGATCCGGAGGGCAAAACGAGGACGTTCACCTACGATTCAAACCATCAGATCATCGCGACTTTTGATGCGCTCAACCGGCTTGTTGTAACGAACGTCTATGACAACTTCGGCAGGGTGGTTGTTCAATATACGCAGGGCGACACCAACAAGGCTTGGAGCATCCTTTGGTCCGGCTGGCAAACCGTCGAACAGGACCCCGCCGGGAGCAAGCGGCGATTTTTCTACGACGACAAAACGCGGCCCATCGGTCAACAGGATGCCTTGGGAAACTTGACACAGACGTTCTATGACGGACAGGACCATGTGGTGGCGACCGTTTCCGCGCTCAACGAAACCAACCAGTTCGCTTATGACGGTAATCACAATTTGATTTACAGGATTGACCCGCTCGGCTTCACGAATCAGTTCGTTTATGACAATCAGAACAATCTGGTCCAGACCAACGACGCCCGGGGCAACCCGAGCCGGTTTGGGTACAACGCGCAATTCAGCTTGACCGGGTTCACCAATGGCGCCGGTCAATGGGTTGCATACGGCTACAATTCGGACGGTACGCTCCACACCCGCGCCGATTCCGCCGGCACAACCACGTACGGCTATGATTCCTACGGCCAGTTGAATAGCATCGCGTATCCGGGCGGCTTCGGCACCGAGGGTTTCCTCAATAGCGCCCTCGGCGACATGCTCTCCCACACTAACCCGCGGCTGTTTGTCACAAGCTTCCAATATAACCAGCGCCGGGAACTTACGAACACGATCGCACCGACAAATCTGACCGTGAGCATTACCTATGATTCTGTCGGAAATGTCCAGGCGAGGAAGGATGCTCGCGGCTTTAGCACAACCAGCACATGGAGCCCAACCCGAAAACTTCTGACCACCACGTTTCCCGCCACTCCCCAAGGCGTGCCGGTAATCACAAGCGTCTATGATAATCGCGACTGGCTCACGCAGACTCTTGATCCGTTGCAACAGCCAACGCTTTACACGAATGACCCCGCTCACAACGCGATCAGCACTACTGATCCGCTGCTCCGCACAATCCTCTTCGGATACGATGCGGACGGGAGGAAAACGGCGACCACCAATGCAATTCGTGAAGTGACGTTGCAGCAGTGGAATGCGCGCGGCGACCTGGCCAAAGTCACCGACGCGGCAACACATACCGTGCTCCGTCAATATTATGGCGCCGGAAATCAGATCATTCTCACGAACCGGAACGGCAAGCAATGGCAGTTCCAGTTCGATGGCGCCAATCGGCTGACGAACACGATTTCGCCGCTGAATCGGCAGACGCAGGTAAGCTTCAATGACCGTGGGCTGGTCTGGACCGTGCGGGAGCCTTCCGGTCAAATGACAACAAACTCCTACGATGCCCGGGGAAGGCTCACAAATCGTGTCGATGGCGTGGCCTCCACAGTTTATGCCTACGATGCGGACAATAACATGACGAACGTCGTCGAGAACGGAAAGACGAATTCCTGGGCTTTCGATGCGTATGACCGCGTTTCGTCGTATCGAGACGCCGACGGCAACGTGATCCAGTACCGCTATGACGCCAACGGAAACCTGATCAACCTGATTTATCCTGGCAATCGCACCGTCTCGTATTTTTACGACAGCCTCAATCGGCTGACGAATGTGACCGATTGGGCAAATCGCAAAACATTCCTGACCTACGATCTGGCCAACCGGCTCACGAGTATCACACGACCCAACGGGAGCCAGCGAATTATCAATTATGATGCCGCAGGCGAAGTCACGAACATCGTCGAGCAGACTGCGTTGAAATATCCGATTGCATTTTCCGCCTTGAACTGGACCAATATCGGGCAGGTCGGGTGGGAATTTGCGGCTCCGCTGCCGCACGCTGCCACCCTCCCGACACGAACAATGACGTATGACGACGACGACCGATTGAAAACATTCAATGGCCAGACTGTGGTGAACGATCCGGATGGGAACATGACAACAGGGCCGCTGATGACCAACACTCTTGCAAGCTATACGTACGACGCTCGCAACAGGCTTCTGAATGCCGGCGGTATCAGCTACGGCTATGACCCAGCAGGCAATCGAACGTCAATGACCAACGGAGCAACCGTCACGACATACGTCATCAATCCGAACGCCAAACTGCCCCAGGTGCTCATGCGCATCCAGGGGGGCGTCACAAACTATTACGTGTACGGAGCGGGGCTGCTCTATCAAGTAACCGAGACAGGTGCGACCGCGACCACGCTCACCTATCATTATGATTATCGCGGCTCGACGGTGGCCCTGACGGATGACACCGGCAATATCACCGACCGCATCGAGTATTCGGCTTACGCCACCATCACCTACCGCACCGGAACAAGCGACACGCCGTTCCTGTTCAACGGGCGTTACGGGGTGATGACCGACCCAAACGGGCTGCTTTACATGCGCGCCCGGTTTTACAACCCGTATATCTGCCGGTTCGTTAACGCTGATCCGAGTGGGTTTGCCGGGGGATTGAATTTCTACGCCTACGCCAACGGAAACCCGGTAAGCTACATTGACCCGTTTGGGTTGAGAGGATTCATTGACCGACTGTCACAGTTCTTACGAGGAGTGGGCGCGACCGCTGGCGGAGCGGCGCTCATTTTAGTCAGCGAAGGACCCTGGGCGGTTGCTACCGTGCCGACCGGCGCAGTAGGCGTGACTTACGGCATTGGAAATATGGTCGCTGCATTCGCGATGGATGCGAACGACGAGCTTGCATTGCGAATGGAAGGGGCACCATCAAGCCCAGCACAAATTGGAGGGTACTTAGTGGCAGGCGAAAATGGGCAAGTGGTGGTTGGCGTCATCGAGGCGGGAATCGATGTCGCGAACACTGCAAACTCAGGGAAGTTATTGGACCGGATTAAGAGCCTAGTAGATTTTCTTGACGCTGCGAACGACATGAATACATTGTTGAATAAATACTGACGCGTTCGTGAGAACATCTGATTTAATTATTGGCTGCCTTTTTATGTTTGGCGGTGCTGTTGTTTATCTCACCAATTTTCGGAGGGCAGACCGTGAAGGCAAGATTCGAGCAAGGATCGGATTAGCCTTGGAAGTAGTGGGTGTTTTGATTGCCTTTGGGGCTTGGATTATAAATCAGATATTCTTGGGGAAATAATTGTTGCAAACTGCCGCGGTGGCGATTGTGAAGCACTGATTCCCATTGCGCCTTTCAAAGTCATCCCGATCATCCGCGAACTCACGTCGGTGGCAAATGCCACAGGTACAAAAACCTGGGGCGCATCTCGCCCCCTCTTTGGAAGCTGTGGCTGGTGGTTGCGCTCACGCCACAAAGCCATGAACCAAATCGATACTGCTGCGACCTCTGCAATATGCTGCAGCACAGGAGCAGACAGCCGCAGCCGCACGGGATTATGAACAGGCGCTACAGAACTGGATCAACTACATGAATCAACTCGTGCATTAATTCGATGAACAAGTTGAATTTGCCACGTATTGGTGCCAGCCAGCCGCTTTTATGAATGGATATCCTCCACCGCAGATGGTCGTAATCGTAACATACGAGGTTGCCAAGATTTGTACGGCACTCGAACACATTCACGCACAAAGGCGGGAAATGGCAATCGAGCAGCTCGAACAGGGGCTGGATATGAGCGTAATGTATCTTGACGACATGCTGAAGAAGGCTCAACCGGCTGACCAGAAGACTCTGAGAATAGCACTGAAGGCCATCCGTATGCACTGGCGTCGTCATCCCCGTCAAATCGGAGGCCGGCAAGATCGGGTCCAGTCCAAATGAAGTCCAAGACACTGCTCGGAAAATCCTTGAAGAGCTTGGAGATTAAATGGAAAAGACGAGTGTGGCATGATAGGGCTACGAGGCGGGGCGCCGGGTGCGTTGTTGGCGGCGGAATAGTTTCTCATAGTTACGCTTTATCCTGGTGGCATACAGGCTTATTTGAAGGACAACCAATCTTCAGCCGTTGCCTTTGTGGACTCAATCTTTATTATGCCGTGACTTATTGCACAGGAATGTTTTGGTTTGTATGCTTCGATTTGTCAAAGAACTCTACCTTACCGAGTTCACGCTCTCATTCAGAGCGGGTGGTAGTTCGTGGACGCCTCGCATTAACGCGGGGAAAGGAGTTGCCTTTATTGCGATCATCGAGTGGGTAATCTCCTTGACCATCACGGCGTGGATCGAAATCTGTCTCGGAACCAGGTTTTTCTTTATCGGCATCGATCGATGGGCAATTGGAATTGCCTTCTTGGTGGTTTGTTTCGCAAATCACTATGTCTTGGTTATGCGAGGTTATGGGATTCGGTTTGAGCGTGAATTTGACACTCTCGACAAATCCAGAAAACTTCTTCTTCGTGCAAGTTGTAGAGTGATGGAACTGGCCACGGTAGCGTTCCTAATTTGCTCAGTTTATGTCACCGGGAGCTTTTGGACAAGCACTGGGAGCGGACTGATTGGACACGGCCTCAGGCCGAACAGATCCTGCGGCGCATGGACGGCGTGCTGGAACTGTTGCCCCGAGCGCAGAAGCAGGCCCATGAGAGGATCATCGGCGCTCGCCAGGTGCCCAACGGCGAGAAGATCCTGAGCCTGTATGAACCGGAGGTGCGGGTGATCGTTCGAGGCAAGGCCGGAGCCGAGGTGGAATTTGGCAACACGGTGTTATTGGGTGAGAACCGGCAAGGGGTCATTTTGGATTACGAGATCTTCCGGCAATCGGCTCCGGCTGACAGCCAGATACTGTTTGGCAGTCTGCTGCGAGTACGCGAGGGGACGGGCCGCGACGTGGGGGGCAGTGGTGAGCGATCGTGGCTTTTTCAGTGCTTCCAACAGTCGCACGCTGCGCGAGGGGAACACGTTCGACGCGTTGTGTCCGCGACCGCCGGCGGTCCTGCGAGAGAGAATGAAAGAGGAGAAGTTCGCGCGGTTGCAACGCCGCCGGGCTCAGACCGAGGGGCGGATCGGCATTCTCAAGCGCAACCTCCTGGGCCGGCCAATGAGAGCCAAAGGGTTTGAACATCGGGAACTGGCGCTGGCCTGGGGCGTGTTGACACACAACCTGTGGATGCTTGCCCGGATGAGGAAAACTAAACGGAAGATTCAGCCGCTGCAGCAAGCGGCGTAGCGGGCGCCCGCTGGCTTTCTATTCGTGAGAACCACCGAAGAGGTGTCTCCAGAATTGGGTGTTAAGGAGCTTTCAGACCCCGGAATGTGAATAACTCCCCAACCACACCCGAGCCAAGCCGCCGCCGCCAAGCCGATTTCAGAAACACCTACTTTGGGGACAGGCTCATCAGTAGGGACGAGGCCGTCCCACCCCTGCCCGCGGTTCATGGTCCCAATGCGCGCCCAATTATTGGATTGGAGGCTTTCCATGCCCGAGGCGGCGCTGGCAGGCCAGCCGGTCAACGAACTGGCGTCGGACTTGCTTCCTTTTTCAGTCAGGATCCGCGGGCTAAGCCATTGCGGCTGAACTGCGATCCGCGACCGCTCTGAAAATGAATCGATATTATGCACAGACACGCGATTAACCCGATAGCTCCATGGTTTATCGCGATGGAAGAATTGGGGGAATTCATCGGGATCCGCTTTGGGCGCCTTGCTCCCGGCGCGACCGAGCCCGAGTGGATGTTTCTTGCTCACACCAAATTCGACGGGATCGGCGGCCTGGCGGAGATTCTCAGGCGCAGAGGCGCGAAGGTGGAATCGCTGCCTCAAATCAAGCACCCGGCAGACCCGTCCTGGTTCTCGCTGCTGCGCGCATTGCCGAGGTTCCTGAGTCGGCGTCGCCGTGTGAAGTGGGGTTTTCCGGGAAGGGGGTCCGGCCAGAGCGACAGTTTGAAGCCTCCGACGGCGGTGGCCTGGCATCTATTTGATGAGCGAGTCACAGATCAAATCCGGAGTGTTTGCGGGGATGCGGAGGTCACGGTCAACTCGTTTTTGTTGAAGCATCTGACCCAGGCGATCCGCCCTTTTCTGAAGGACCAATCCTCGGTGGTTCCCTGGATGATTCCGGTGAACATCCGGGGCAAGGTGGATTGCGGGCGCGACACGGCGGTTCACACGAGCTACGTCGGTGTCCGGGTGCAATCTTACGAAATGGTGCACGACGTTCATCGAAACGTTTATGCCGCATTGCGCAGTGGAGAACATTGGGCGAACTGGCAGATGTATTTCCTGGGGCGATTCATCACCGCGGGAATGCGGCGAGCTCTCATCGCCACCGGGTTGGGCGCGTCCCAATGGAACCTGGGGGCGTTTTCGAATCTGGGCGATTGGGACCGCGAGAAAGAAATCACTCAGGAGGACTGCCAGGGTGGATGGCTTTTTTGTCCGCCGGTCCTTCGCATCATGCCGATCGGCGCCGGCTGTGTCACGTTTCAAAACCGTCTGAGCCTGACGATTCAGGCTCACGCGAGCCTCACCACGAACCCGGCAGTCTGCAAACTGTGGGTGGCGAATTGGGTGAAGGAAATCGAGAGGGACCTGGCGGGCGTGTGGGAACCGGAGGCCGCCAGCATCGAGGTGCTGGCCTAGAATTTCAGGGTGCCCGGCCAGTTCAGGGCCTGGTTGAAGAGGTATTCCGGTTCGTTTCCAATGTCATCGGCGGATGGAAGACGTCTGCCTGTCTCAAATCCGGACAAGAAACGCCCGCCGGGGCGAATCCCGGCAATGACTTCCCGGGCTGCCCGCTCCGATTCCTCGCGGGTATTCTTGTTCGTTGGCTCGAGAAATGTTATGAAACCCATGCACGACTGCCTCTTTGGGTTGAGGAAATCAACCGGGCAGCCATCATTTAGAAACAGAATGACCACCCAGAATGCCACAGCAGACGGCGTTTCCGGCGCCACATACGAGATGAAGGATTCCCTGGTGTTCGGCCAAACCAGCCAGGGAACCGAAATCCACGCCACGCTGCTGCGGTTCACGCGCTTCCTGGTGGCATTCGAGATTTACAGCCCCACCCTCATCCTGCGCACTTCGGAGGTGCTCAGTGACTTCAGAATCGTGCTCCGCGACCGGACGATTTACTCAGGTCGTGCCGTCATCCGGACCCTGGTCAGTACCGGACTGGCGACGATCTGCGAAGCGACCCTCAACGAGGACTCCTGGATGGACGTGGAGTTTACCGCCGAGATGATCGACGATGGCAGGCTCGAAAACGAATTCACCAGCTTCGTGCAGGAATGGCAGAAGCATTACCGGGTCGTGCCCGAATTCAAAGTGGTCACGGCGGACATGCAGAGCTATCTCTCGGACTTGCGCCTCTGGCTCGAACAGGTCGAACTCGAAATTCGCTCCTCTCCTTCACTGGATCGGAGTCAACTTGAGCGTGACGTGATCGGCAAACTGGCCAACCCCATCGTCCGTTCGATCGATGCGTTCATCGAACGGTTCGAATCGATTGCCGGCAACCTTGAGCCGGAACTGGAGCCCATTCATCGCAGTTACTTGCGCCGCCAACTCCATCCGTTGATCCTCAGTTCCCCCTTTGCTTATCGTGCCTATCATAAGCCACTGGGATTCGCCGGTGATTATGAGGTGGTGGACATGATGTTCAGGCCGCCCTATGAAGGAGGCACACTGTTCGCTAAAGTAATGAATGTTTGGCTGCTCGGCCAGGCACCCGCTCAAGCGCATCGCAACCGGGTAATGTATCTGAAACGCCGGCTCCTGGAAGAAGCCGCCCGCGCAAATGCTTTGCGCAAGGTGGCGCGCGTTTTCAACCTGTGTTGCGGCCCGGCAGTCGAAGTGCAGCAGTTTCTGCAGGAGTATGGCTCAGTCGATCAGGTGCACATGACGCTGCTGGATTTCAGTGAAGAAGCCCTCCAATATCTAAGACGCATATTGGCCGACATGGACAAGGCGCGCGGCTACCACGCTCCAATACAGTTGCTCAAAAAGACCGTTCACCAGGTACTCAAAGAATCCTGGAAATCAGTCGTTCGATCGCCAAACGAACAGTATGACTTCGTGTATTGCGCCGGCCTGTTTGATTACATGTCCAATCAAGTATGCAAACGGCTCATGAATACGCTTTACGATATGCTCGCCCCCGGCGGCCTCCTGCTGGGCAGCAACTTGAGCGCTGTTATGAACAGTTCACACCCATTCCGCTATTCGATGGAGTACCTGCTGGACTGGCACTTGATTTACCGCGACAGACAGCAATTGTCTGCGCTGGCTCCTGACAAGGCGCCGCCGGACAGTGTCACGATAACTGCCGAAAACACAGGTGTGAATGTATTCATCGAGGTGCGAAAGCCCACAAATGCCTGAAATGCTCTCCAGTCCAGTCGAAATACGACAGGCGTTCGTCAAGTACGACCGGCAGGTCATTATCAACAACGTCAAGGTGGGATGCCTGGTCGGGGTCCTGCTCATGCCCGTTGGCACGATTCTGGATTATTTTGTTTACCGCCAGGACTTGTTGCATTTTCTGAAGCTGCGTCTGCTGTGTTCTTTGTTGATCGCTGTCTTCTGGGGTATTGTAGTCACATCTTTCGGACACAAACACCCTCGCAAACTCGGCGTTCTGCTGGCCATGTTTCCCTCCTTGTTCATTTCATGGATGATTTACGCCACAGAAGGGTCCCGGTCGCCCTACTACGCAGGACTGAATCTCGTGTTGCTCCTGATCGGCTTCGTCTTGTATTGGACCCTCACCGAAAGTTTGGTTGCAGTCTCTCTGGTCATGCTCATGTACATCATCGCCTGTGCATTGCACGGCGGCATTTCCAGGGTGGCTTTTGCCAACAACCTCTACTTCCTGGCACTGACCGGGGTGATTGTTGTGACGGGAAGCTATGTGCACAGCCGGTGGCGCTTCCGGGAATTTGTCCTTCGGTATGAATTGGACCAGAACCGCAAGGCACTGGAGGAAAGCAACCAGAAGTTGAAGGAATTGGACCAGATCAAAAGCCGTTTCTTCGCCAACATCAGCCATGAATTGCGCACGCCCCTGACGCTGCTGCTCGCGCCCCTGGAAACCTTGCTCCGCCGGTTCAATCGCTCGCTGGACCAGGAAACGAGGGAGCTGCTGACGACGATGCATGCCAACGGCATGCGGCTGCTCAAGCTGATCAACGACCTGCTCGCCCTCGTCCGCCTGGAGTCCGGACGCATGGAAGTCAGACAGGAGCCGGTCGAGGTCGCGGAGTTCGTCAAGGGCCTGGCCAGCGCCGCACGACAGGTTGCCGACGACAAGCGGCTCAAGCTGGAAACCTATGTGGACCCCGGGTTGGACACGGTTCTCGCCGATCGCGACAAGCTCGAAAAGATTCTGCTGAACCTCATTTTCAACGCGCTCAAGTTTACTCCCTCCGGCGGGCGGGTCTCGCTGCGGGCGGAGAAACAGAACGAAGAACTTGTCCTCACCGTTGCCGATACCGGCATGGGAATCTCCGAAAAAAACCTGCCCTTCGTATTCGACCGCTTCTGGCAGGCGGATGGTTCCTCCAAACGCAAATACCAGGGCGTCGGAATCGGATTGGCCCTGGTCAAGGAATTGACCGAGGTCCAGGCCGGAAAAGTCGATGTCCAAAGCCAGGAAGGCAAGGGCACCACCTTCACTGTGCGGCTCCCGTACCGCAAGGCCGACCCGGCGGCAAAGCCGGAACCCCAGGAATCCGTCGAGGTCGCCGCCCCCGCTTCAACCGGCACGGTGTCGTCCGAAGAATGGCTCGCCAGCCTGTATCGGCGCGCGGAACTCTTCCCCGCCATGACCGCGCTGCAGGACTCGCTCAAACCGGTCGAGGTCTCGCACAACGGCAATCGGCCCAAAGCCCTCGTGGCCGATGACGAACCGGACATGCTGCGCTTTCTCAAATCGCAACTGAGCGCCCATTACGAGGTGATCGAAGCCGTGGACGGCCAGCAGGCCATCGAAAAGGCCGGCCAGTTCCTGCCGGACGTCATCCTGCTGGACATGATGATGCCCGAAAAGGACGGCCTCCAGGCCTGCCGCGAAATCCGGGAGCGGACATCGACGCAGAGCATCCCGATCATCCTGCTGACGGCGCGCGCGGACGAAGAGACGAAGCTGGCCGCGCTGGGGGCGGGCGCAAGCGACTTCCTGGCCAAGCCCTTCTCGACCACCGAACTGCACGTGCGCATCAAAAACCTGGTCGAGTCGCACCAGTACCAGCGCAAGGTCTCCAAACAAAACCTGGTCCTCGAGTCCACCATCGAGCAGCTCAAGGAAACCGAAATGCAACTGGTCCAGACCGAAAAACTGGCGTCGCTCGGACGCATGAGCGCAGGCATCATCCACGAGATCAACAACCCCCTCAACTTCGCCACCACCGGCCTGTTCACCTTGCGCAACAAGGGAAAACACCTTACCGCGGAGCACCGGGAGGAGTACGCCGAGATCTTGAACGACGTCGAGGAGGGCATCAAGCGGGTGAAGATAATCGTCTCGGACTTGCGCATGTTTACGCATCCGGATACCGAGAGCCGCGATCAGGTGGAAGTGGCCGAGGTCGTGGGCGCGGCATTGCGCTTCCTCAGCAACGAGTGGAAGGACCGGGTACGGATCGAGAAGAACATCGCCGAACACCAGACGATCTGGGCGAACAAGAACAAATTGATCCACGTCCTCACGAACCTGCTGCAAAACTCGATCGATGCCTTCAAGAACAAGTCGTTCCAGGATGAAAAACCAACGATCTGGATCGATGGCCGGATCGTCAACGGCAGCAGCCTGCTGTCGGTTCGCGACAATGGCGCCGGCATCGCCCAGAAGGACCTGGACAAGATTTTCGACCCGTTCTTCACCACAAAGGACGTGGGCGAGGGGATGGGCCTGGGCCTGAGCATCTGCTACCGCATCGTGCAGGAATACGACGGACGGATTCTGGTGAAGACCGAGCCCGGAAAGTTCTGCGAGTTTACACTGGAATTTCCCGTGAAAGGGTGAGATTAGAAGGAGCAACAAAGCCGAGTTGATATGGAAAATCCTTACGATTACAGGAAATTTGCAATCCTCTACGTGGATGATGAGGAGAAGTCCTTGAAATACTTCGCGCGCGCTTTCGAGGACCAGTTTCGGATTCTCACGGCGGTCAACGCCCAGGAAGGCCTCAAGCTGCTCGAACAGCACGGGGCGGAGATCGGCGTGCTGATGACCGACCAGCGCATGCCCGGTGAAAAGGGCGTCTGGCTGCTCGAAAAGGCGCGCCAGCTTCATCCCCACATCATTCGCATCCTCGCCACCGCCTATGCCGACATGGATGCCGCCATCGCGGCCGTCAATTCGGGGGCCATTTACAAATACGTCACCAAACCCTGGGAACCGCCCCAGCTCGACCAGACGCTCAAGCGCAGTCTTGAGTTTTTCCTGGTGCAACGCGAGCGCGACCAGTTGTTGCGCGAAAAAATGTCCGTGTTGCACAACATGATGATCGCCGACCGGATCGTGAGCCTGGGATTGCTGGCGGCCGGCTTGAGCCACCACATTCGGAACGGATTGGTGGCTGTGAAGACCTTTTTGGACCTGGCGCCGGCCAAAATGGCCGAGGAGAAAATGGACCTGAACGGGTTGCGCAACCCCGACTTTTGGAAGGAATACTATCAGAATGTCCAGGGCCAGATCGGAAAGATCAACAACCTGCTCAAGGACCTCTGGACCGCCTCCGAAAAACCGGCATTCGAGTTTGCCGATCTCGTGCGCGTCCGCGATGTGGCCGCCTCGAGCATCGAAGGGCTCCAGGCCGCCTTCGCGGCCAAGAATATCGAGGTGCAGAACGACATTCCGGATTCGCTCCCGCCATTAAGGGTGGACAAGCCCAAATTCTACCGCCTCTTCGAGTTGCTCCTCAAGGATGAGCTGGCCACGCTTCCCTCCGGCAGCCGCGTCACCCTCTCGGCCCAACCCTCCGCCGGCGCAAGCCAGAAGCCCAGCCTCCTCATCCAGGTCAGCGACAATGGCCCCGGGCTCCCGCAGGAGGCGTTGCGCCTGGTGTTCGATCCCTTTGTCGTGCGCAACGATTCCCCGATCGAATACGGGATACATCTGATGGCCTGTTACTTTATCGTCCACCACCACGGCGGAAAAATCGAGGCGCGCAGCGAGAGCGGCCGCGGAACGACCTTCACAATCCGGTTTCCCCTCGATCCAAACGTCGCCCCCGTCGTGGAAAACGACACCGAGTTTCTTCGGAAAGTGCTTCTCAACGACACCCTTTGGGAGAAGCTCATCAGCTCGGAGTAATCCAACCGGCCGCCCCCTCGTCCCGCGGCGGCGTCCAGCCCTCCCGTCGCAGCCGCCGGAGGCGGACGCGGTTCCCATCCTCTCTTTCGTCCCGGAATCTACTGAGTGGGTTTACGTAATCGTCCAGACCCAGAATCGGTAATGCATCCCGTTGCAACCCGGCGGACGAATTGTTTAATCTGTTTACCAGGAATGAATTGACCGGACGGCAATGGTATGGATTATCTAATGGTAGTGACTGCAGCAGGAACGTCTCACTTGGTTCTGAGTGACAGTCGCAGCCGCATGGTGATTGTCAGTCGCGATCGAATTGTCACCTCGACCGGTACCCAGTCGCCGCACCCACAGCCCAAACGCCAGCATCTGTTCCTGTCCATGGCCAGCCCGCCTGCAAAATGAAAACCCTTTTGGTGCTGGCTCCGCATCCGGAACTGGCTGAAGCACTTCGAGCCGGGCTCAACCCTGAACGGTATCGCGTCATCCATCGCGTCAACGTCGAGGAGGCCGAACCGTTGCTGGCACACGGCCTCGCCAGCGCCTGCATCGTGGACGTCGAAACCACGGGTGTCCAGGAGGTGTGGATTCTAGAGAAGCTTCGGCGTCGCGCGACCAAGTGCCCGGTCATTATCTACACGGGCGCGAAGCAGTGGGAATGGGAGGAGGAAGCCTATCTCCAGGGCGCCACGTATGTCCTGACCAAACCGCTCCGGATGCGAATGTTCACCGCCTTATTGGACCGCCTCTGGACGTCCCCAGGCCCGGCCGAATTCTCTCCCGCTCCCGTCTCGATCCCAACCCAGGAAGCGCCCGCGCCCGCCGCGCTGTCCCTGTCGCCCTCCAGTTTGCAGGCCAATTACCAGAGCTTGGGCGCCTTGCGCGGCTTTTCGGCCATCCTGACGTATTCGCTCGACGCCAATGCCATGCTCAAGCAGTTCCTGCTCCTGTTGCGCGAACTGATCGGCATCAACCGCGCCGCCGTTTTCGTCCGCCAGCCGGGACACTGGCTGGGCGAACGATTGAGCCTCGAAGAAAGCCGCCGGCTGCGCGCAGCCTGCGCCATAGGCCTTTCCCCGGCGTTGCTCGAACACTTCGAGCTCTCGTTCGAAAGCGGCATCGGCGGCCAGGTCACCCGGCTCGGCCGCATCCTGCGCCGATCCAGTGAGGAGAGCCGCCAGGACCCGGAAACCCAGAGGGAGTTTGAATTGCTCGGAGCCCAGGTCGCTGTTCCTGTGCTGGACCGTGAAACCGTCGTCGGCGTGGCGGTCTTTGACGGCCATATCACCGGCGAGCCGCTTGCCAATCCGGAGCTGGAGTTGATCTTCCACCTGCTGGAACACCTGGGCCTGGCCGTCAAAAATATCTGGCTCCACGACCAGTTGGCCGGCAACAACGATATCATGGCGCAGATCCTGCGCGAACTCAGCAGCGCTTGCGTCGTCGTCAGCCGCGATCTCGCCATTCTTCACGCCAACAAAACCGCCCGCAGGTTCTTTCCCGTCTCCAACCGCCACACGGGAGAATTGGAATTCAGCGACCTGCCCCAACTCCTCGGCACCAAGGTCTATCAGGTGCTCAAAACCGGCACCGCTTTCCCAACGTTCCGATTCGAGCCGGAGAATTCACCGGGCACCGTCTATAGCGTGACCATCATTCCGTTCCGGCGCGGGAATTCCTCCGAGCCCGCCTCCGCGCTGTTGATGGTGGAAGATCTCACCCAGAGCGAACAGTTGCGCCGCCTGGAAATCGAAGCCGCCAACCTGCGCCTGGTGCGGACCATGGCCGACCGGCTGGCCCACGAGGTCGGCAACGCCATGGTGCCGCTGTCCACGCATCAGCAATTGCTCGCCGATAAATACAAGGACCCCGAATTCCGCGCATCACTCGACGCCGCGCTGGCGGATGGCGTCAAGCGCGTGACCCGGTTGATCAACCAAATGCGCTTCCTCGCCCGCGACACACTCGTTTCCCAGGAGGCGTTCCCGCTCTCGCCATTGATCAAGGAAGCCTACGAGGAGGCCCGCAAACACCAGCCCGCCAAGACCGCCCAACTCAAATGCGAGGAGGAGCAGCCGATCACCATGACCGGAGATCGCGCCGCGCTCAAACACGCCCTCACCGAAGTCATCCTGAACGCCCTGCAGGCCAATCCCGGCGATCCCCGAATCGGCGTCCGTCTCCACGCGGACTCCAAAAGCAATGGCATCCCTGGCCTGCAGATCGAAGTCCAGGACAATGGATCCGGGTTTACTCCGGAAGCCGCTCAAAAGGCTTCCTCGCCGTTCTATACGACCCGCAACGTGGGCCTGGGCCTGGGGCTGACGGTGAGCCGGAAAATCATCGAAACCCATCACGGCAAACTGGAAATCCTCCCCCCGAAATCCGGCCAGTCCGGCATCGTGCGCATTTCCCTGCCTGTGGACTTCAGCAATCCCAATTCCTGACGTCGCGCCGCTCTACTGCGCGACCCCCTGCTTCCGCAGCCAGGCTTCCGTCGCCTTTTCCATCAGCACGTCCGCCAGCCGCTGGGTCGCCTCGTCCAGCGCTGCACACGCGGATTGAAGCCGCTTCGTGTCTCCGGTTCGCGCGGCCGCGTCCTCCGTTCGCAGCGCGTCTTCGACCTTCTCCACCGCGGCCGCAACCTGCCGCGGATAATCCGCGTCCAGTTCGGCCGCGCATTCCGCAAGTCCCTTGCGCGTCGCGGCAACCACCGCCTCCGCCTTCAACTTCGCTTCAACCCAACGGCGGGCGGCAAGATCCTCAAAGGCGTGCTCGACGGATTGATCCACCATTTTCTGGACGGCCGAGTCCTCCACGTCCACCGCGGATTTCATCTCCACGATTTTCTGCCGGCCTGTCTTCGTGTCCCGCGCCAGCACGTGCAGGATTCCGTTGGCGTCGATCTCGAACTGCACTCCCACCCGTGGCACCCCCCGTGGAGCCGGCTCGAAATCGATGGTGAAGCGGCCCAAACTCCAATTGTCCCTGGCGCGCTCGCGCTCACCCTGAAGGACGTGAATCAACATGTCCCGCTGGTTGTCCACCGCCGTCGTGAACAATTCACCCGCTTTGATCGGGAGGGTGCTGTTGCGGGGAATGATCACGTTCATGAGCCCTCCGAACGTCTCGATGCCCAGGGATAGCGGCGTGATATCGAGCAACAGAACGTTTCGAAAACCGCCGGAAAGGATCTCCGCCTGGATGGCCGCGCCCAGCGCCACCGCCTCATCCGGGTTTTGCGAAACGTTCAACTGCGGTCCCTCCGCCCGATAAGACGGTGTCCCCAGCCGGAGGTCGCCGCGTGGTTCCTCGAACTCCATGCAACCAAACCACTCGCCCACCCGCTGTCGAACGAGCGGCATCCGGGTTTGCCCACCGACCAGGATCACCTGGTCCAGGTCCTTCGCCCCGACCTTCGCGTCCGCCAGCGACCGCAGGCAATGCGCCCGGGTGCGCTCAATGATGTCCAGGGCCATCCCCTCCAAGTCCGTTCGCGTCAGCCGGCGATTGAAACTGCACGCCGGCGTGAGGAAGGGAAACGTGATCTCGACTTCCGTCTCGGTGGAAAGCCGGATCTTGGCATCCTCCGCCGCTTCGCGAATGCGGGACAAAATGGAAAGCACCGCCGCATCCTCGTGTCGCTCCGCCGTTGGCCCGGGGTCTTCCGATCGATCGAGGCGCCGCATGAGCGATTCATCCTGCTCTCCGATCCTGCGGATCACCCAATCCACGATCCGCCTGTCGATGTCGTCTCCCCCGAGGCGCGTGTCGCCATGGGTGGCGAGGACCTGGAACACACCGGCGTTGAGTTCCAGGATCGACAGGTCGAATGTGCCGCCGCCCAGGTCGTACACGGCGATTTTGGAATGTTCCTTGAGCCGGTTCAGGCCATAGGCCAGCGCGGCCGCAGTCGGTTCGTTCACGATTCGCTCCACCGTCAAACCGGCCAGTTCCCCCGCCCGGATCGTCGCGTTGCGCTGTGCGTCGTTGAAATAGGCCGGCACCGTGATGACCGCGCGCGTGATCGGCTCGCCGAAATAAGCCGCGGCGTCCCCTTTCAGCTTCTTCAACACTTCCGACGAGATTTCCTCCGGCGTGCAGGACCGCCCATGGATCGGGATGGTGACCGGCCCATTGCCTTCGCCCCGGACAGGATAGGTGACCCGCCTCTCCTCCCGTGAGACGTCCGCGCCGCGCCTCCCGATGAAGCGTTTCACCGAATAGACGGTCTCCGCCGGCCGGATGACCCGCACCCGATTGGCCGCGTGGCCAACGACAGGTTCCGCTCCGGGACCCGGCACGTGAACGACCGACGGCGTGAGCCGCCGTCCTTCCGCGTCCGCGATGACGAGCGGAATGCCCGAATCCACCGTGGCCACGAGTGAATTGGTCGTGCCGAGGTCGATGCCGATGATTTTGTTCACGCGACCAAACTGCCATGATTTGGCGGCCGGGCAAGCTTCCACCCGGCCGGCGCGAACATAATACTTGGCAACCGGATTGCTTGTTACACTTTACCAGTATGAACTGTATCGTCACCGCCGGCCCGACGTATGAAACCCTCGACAAGGTGCGCCGCCTCACCAACTCTTCCACCGGCCGGCTCGGGATCGAACTGGCGGATTTTCTGGCCGTACGCGGGCACGACGTGACGCTGCTGGTCGGGACGCAGGCCTCCTATGCGGGTGAGCGCCGTGCGCGGCGCGTCGAGACGTTTACAACGACGGCGGATTTGCGCGAGCGGCTGCAGAACCTGGCAAGCCGGTCCATCCACGCAGTGTTTCATCCGGCGGCGGTCAGCGACTTCAAGTTCGGCAAAATCTGGTCGCGCTCTCCTCAGGGCGCCCTGAACGAGATGAAATCCGGCAAGCTGTCCACCCGACAAGGGACTCTGCTCGCCGAACTGGTGCCCACCGCAAAAATCATCGCTGGATTGCGGGATTGGTTTCCCAAAGCCCGGATCGTGGGGTGGAAATATGAAACCGACGGCGACCGGGCAAGTGTCGTTCGAGCGGCGGCAAAGCAGATCTCGGAGTGTCTCACGGACGCTTGTGTCGCCAACGGTCCGGGCTATGGCGACGGGTTCGGAATCGTCCTCGGCAACGGGAACTGCAGCCACATGCCGGATTCAGCCGCCTTGTTTGAAGCTCTGTTGGCGGTGGCCGAAGGCTGAATCCGCCGGCTTTCAAAGGCGACGGGGCGACCCGGCGTCGCCGGCGGTTGAATCCTAGAATTCAAAATGCCTGAGTTGCCTCAGGCCGGCCCTGAGCGGCAACCAGCCGGTCAGCACCGAAAGGAACAGAAACGTTGCGACGCTCTCCAACGCCCAGTCGGTGCGGAGGTGCAATCCGGAGGTGCCAAAGCCCAGAAGCGCGACCGAGGCAAAAATGTAAAGGAAACTCAGCACAAGGCACAGCGTCCCGCCGAAACCGCTCACAATCTTGCCCGGGTTGGATTCCTTGAAGTTTGGGAAAAGCACCCCCAACCCGATGGCCAGACCGTTCAGCGAAAAGCTCATGACGGTGACCACAGTGCCGAAGAACACCCGTTGGTCCCAACTCATGTGAAGCAGGGAACACGACACGGTAATGAGCGTGAGTGTCACCGCCAGCGACAAAAAGCTGGCCAGCCAGTACTTCACCAGAACGACCCGCACAAGGCCCAGCGGCGCGAGCCCGACGATCCAGAGACGCCGGCCTTCGAGAGAAAACTGCGGATAGACGAACCGGGTCGTCAGCGTCGCCAGATTCAACGAACACGCGCTGAGGTTGAGGTAGGCGATCAGGCTGGTCCAGAACGGGCTCGTCAGGTCGTGCGTAAAATGCCTCAAATTGATAAAATACACCCCCAAGAGCCCGAAAAACATTACGCATTGGCCCCATTGCGCCGTGTCGCGCCAGAACATTCGGGCATCTTTCAGGAGCAACGCATGGACATCGCGGCGAAGCCAGGGGACCAGGTGGTTCATCCACCTTTCGGTCCGGGGCGGGGCGAAACTTCCCTTGCCCGACTTCCCCGTTCCACGGTAAGCGTTCGTCCGGCTTTGCACCGCCGATGCCGTGTCGTAAAACGCATTGCCCAGCCGGGTGAAGGCAAGAAACCCAAAAAACGCCACGTGGCTGAGCAGCACCAGCGTGAAGAAGATGGATGCCGAGTATGCCCCATCCGCCCACTGAAGCACTCCCCGGGTGAGCCAGAAACTCGGAAGAAACGGATACTGGGTAAATCGCGTTTTGAACAGCAGCCGGTCCAGCATTTCAAGGACGCGCGAGGTCAGGATGTCGTCCGTCGCCGGCTGTGCCTTCCAGAAGAAGGCCGCCAGCCCCAGCAAAAGGAGCGCGCAGCAGATCACTGTGATTTGAAAGCTGCGCCGGTCGAAGTAACGCGCCACATGGATCGCCAGCCAGGACCCGATGACCCCGGGCAGGACGATGAAAAGTCCGATCGACAGCAGCGTCATCACGTAGAAATGCCAGGGCGCGCCGTGCACGAGCCCAAAGGCCGCGAGCAGGGGCGCAATCAAAAAAAGGAACGCCCAGGAGGCCAACAGCGTGGACTCGATGAATTTCCAGCGGAAAACCGTCTCGCGCTCGACGGGTTGTATCAGCAGAAACAGCGCTTCGCGGTTCCGGAACAGATTCGTGTGGCTGATCACGAGATTGCTTAACAGCAGGAGGGCGAAAAGAAAGGCGAACATCACGTAGAGCAACCGTTCGGTCAAAATGGTGCCCAGACCCGGAAACGCCGCGAGAAACTCCAGGCCTTTATAGAACAGCCAGAAGGAAAGCCCCAAATAACCTATGAGAAACAGGGCAATCACGCCGGTGAGCAGCCGCGATTGGTCCCGAATGGACTGGATCCGGCGCCAAAGCTGGAGCGCGTGGATTCGTAAGAGCAACACCAATGGCGCAGTGGCCGCGCGGGATGAACCGGAACGGGTCGTCACTGTCCCCATCCTATCGCGCCGGTCCGCCAGGCGCAATCCCGCCCACCCCTGGCCGTGTCCCGGCTTGGTCTTTTGTCGCAACCCCGCAGCTTTCCCGTTGAAGCTGCTTTCTACGGTTTGTATGGTGCACTGGAATGATCGCTGCGCCGGCAAATCCAAGTGCGTCACCGCTTGCCAAACCGGTCGCAACCATCCGGGGCGTGGGTCCCGAACGCGCCGCTCAATTGGCCCGGTTGAAGATTGCCACCATCGAAGACCTCCTGCTGCACCGGCCGCACCGCTACGAGGATCGCCGGCAGTTCCGGCCCATCGCTGCGCTGCAGCTCGGTGAGCCGGCCACGACGCGCGGCACCGTCGTCGCCCTCGGGGTGAAGCGGTTTCGTCACGGGCAAAAATCGGTTTTCGAACTCATCCTCGATGACGGCACCGCGCGGCTTCATTGCCGCTGGTGGAACCTGCCGTTCATGGAAAAATACTTCGAGGTCGGTGACGACGTGGTCGTGTTCGGCAAACCGCTCCTGCTCAAACCGCGCACCATCGACCATCCGGAGACGGAAGTGGTCGAGAACAAAGAGGAAAACTTCATCCACCTCAACCGCATCACGCCGATTTACCCACTCACCGAGGGCCTGCCGCAGCGATGGCTCCGTTCCCTGATCTGGCGCACCCTGCAACAATTTGAACCCGGCGTCACCGAACCGTGGCCCGGGCCATTGCAGGTTCCGGGTTCCGTGTCGGAGATGGGAGGAACTCGTCGCCATGAAGCCGTCATCCCTCCAAGTTTCAACCTTGCACCCTCAACCCGGCTCCCCTCCCGGTCGAACGCGATTCACATGCTCCATTTCCCCGAGGCGCCCGATGATCCCGAGATCGCCAGGCGGCGTCTTGCGTTGGATGAGTTCATCGGGCTTCAACTCCGGATTCAGCTTCGCCGGCGGAAATTCGAAGCCACGGCGCAGGCTGTGCCCTGCGGTGGAGACAACCACCTGATCAAACCGTTTCTCGCCTCGCTGGGATTCCAACTCACCGCGGCGCAGACCGGAGTTTTGCGCGAAATCCGCGCCGACATGCGCTCGCCGCTCCCCATGCGGCGGCTTTTGCAAGGGGATGTCGGGTCGGGCAAAACCGTCGTCGCCGCGTGCTCCGCCCTCATGGCCCTCGAAAGCGGCTACAGCGTCGCGCTCATGGCTCCCACTGAAATTCTGGCGGAGCAGCATTTTCGCAATTTCCAACAATGGTTCGAGCCGCTTTCGCTCTGCGTTGAATTGCAAACCGGAAGTCACAAGACAGGCCCTCTTCGAAGCACGAAGCCCAACGGACAAACCCGGCGGAATGCCCCGGCACCTCATTCCTCGGCCCGGACTCCACGCCTGATCATCGGCACCCACGCCCTGATTCAGCCGGGTTTCGAAATCGACCGGCTCGGCCTGGCGATCATTGACGAGCAGCACAAATTCGGCGTCGCGCAGCGCGAGGAACTCCTTCGCAAGGGCCGTTACCCGCATTTGCTTGTGATGACGGCAACGCCCATCCCCCGCACGCTCGGCCTGACGCTTTACGGGGATCTGGACGTCTCCGTCATCGGCCAATTGCCGCCCGGCCGGGGTCGGATCAAGACGTTCATCCGGAGCCCCGGCCATCTGCCCGGGGTGTGGACGTTTGTTCGCGAGCAGCTCGCCCAGGGCCGCCAGGCGTACGTGGTCTATCCGCGGGTCGAAGAAGCCGGTCCCGGCGGAGTCAAAGCCGTGACCCGGGAACTGGCGAACCTTGAACGCATCCTCGCGCCATTCCGGGTCGCCTTGCTGCATGGTCGCATGAAAGCGGCTGAAAAAGAGAAAACCCTGGCCGCCTTTCGCGCCAATGCCGCCCAAATCCTGCTGACAACGTCCCTCATCGAAGTGGGCCTGGACCTGTCGAACGCAACCATCATGCTCATCGAGAATGCCGAGCAGTTTGGCCTCGCCCAGTTGCACCAGTTGCGCGGCCGCATCGGCCGAGGCTCGCGCCAGTCCTGCTGCATTCTCGTCTCCTCAGCCGACGGCGATGAGGCCCGGAACAGGCTCGCAACTCTGGAGGAGACCACGGACGGCTTCCGGATCGCGGAGGCTGACTTAAAGCTGCGTGGGCCCGGTGAGTTGCTCGGACCGCAGCAGAGCGGAATGCCGGATTTCCGATTCGGCGATCTCAGGTGGGACGGTGACTTGATTCAGGCAGCGCGAGAGCAGGCGATCCAACTGCTGAGCCGCCAACAATGAATTGGAGCCAGGGGTGGCGAGCCGTCGCCACCCCTTCAATTGGGCTTTCATTGGCGCGGCGGGCGGGTAAGATGGGTTTGATGTTTTGCACCCACGATCTGCGCGTTCGGGAGATTGTGCGGCTTCAGTCGCCCGCCACAATCAAAGCCGAGCTGCCCATCAGCGAGGCCTTGAGCGCCACGGTGGCGCACGGCCGCGAGGCGGTCACCCGGATCCTGCGGCGCGAGGACCCGCGCCTGCTGGTGGTGGTGGGGCCGTGTTCCATTCATGATGTGCGGGGCGCGCTGGAGTATGCAGGCAGGTTGAATGCGCTCCGCAAGGAGTTCGCGGACCGGATGGAGATCGTCATGCGTGTTTATTTTGAAAAGCCGCGGACGACCATTGGGTGGAAGGGTTTGATCAACGATCCCCGGCTCGACGGCACCCAGGACATCGGGTCGGGTTTGAGAATTGGGCGGCGCCTGTTGCTGGACATCACCGGCATGGGGCTGCCGGCGGCCACCGAGTTTCTGGATCCGATCATCCCCCAGTACACGGCCGACCTGATCACCTGGGCGGCGATCGGGGCGCGGACGACGGAATCCCAGACTCACCGCGAACTGGCGAGTGGTCTTTCCATGCCGGTGGGGTTCAAGAACGCGACGGACGGGAGCATGCAAATCGCGGTGGACGCGATGTGTTCGGCGCGCATGTCGCATAGTTTTCTGGGCATCGATCAGGAGGGGTTTACGGCGATCGTGCGCACCACCGGGAATTCGGACGGCCACATTGTCCTGCGCGGGGGGCGCAAGCAAACCAATTACGACGCGGAGAGCATCCGCGAAGCGGAAACCCGGCTGGTGGAATCCGGTTTGCCGCCGGTGCTGATGGTGGATTGCAGCCACGCCAATTCGGGCAAAGAACCCGCGCGCCAGGAGGACGTGTGGCACAGCCTCGTCGAGCAGCGCCTGGCCGGCACCACCTCGCTCATCGGCACGTTGATCGAGAGCTATCTGCATGAAGGGAACCAGCCGATTCCCCGGAACCTGGCCGAGCTGCGTTATGGGGTATCGATCACCGACGCGTGCATCTCCTGGGAGACCACCGAGCGCATGTTGCGCTGGGGCTATGAAAAGCTCGCCGGGCTGTCGCGCGAGATGGCGACGGCGGCGCAATAGGCGGCCACTCGAGGCCCTGTCGCTCATCCAGCGAGCCATCCAGGCGGGCTATCAGTTGCGGGTTTACTTCACGGACGATGTCTTCCACCCGGACAACGTGGTGCTGAGAAACATACTTGGTCACGGGGACTCGCGCCCCGCCGGGAGAGCCTTGGTGGTGCTGGATGAATCCCTGGCCGCCGCGCAACCCGGTCTTGCAGCGCGGATCGAAAGTTATTTCAGCGGCTGTGCCGATTCCGTGAATCAGGAATGCGATTCGGCGGGGGCGGCAGGCGTATCGGTATTGACTTGCGTTTCGGGCGCGGGAGGAGCCGGGGTCGGGTCTCTCTCAGCGGAGGCAGGAACCTCCATGCTCGACTGGGGTGCGCCGGAGTCCACCGACACAGGTTCAGTGCCTGCGGTCGGCTCCGCTTCGACGGCAGGGGGCGCGGGGTTGTCCTTCGCGGAGACCGGCGCGGAGGATTTCGCTTCCGCCTTGGCCTCCGGTTTCGGCGGTTTGGGTGCGGGTTTTTTGGCCGTCTCGATAATCCCGTTTGCGAACTCGATCACGTGGCCCTCGTGAATCAGCCAATGCAAATCGGCAACCACGACAGTTTCTTCCGGTGTCGGTCCGGCGGGTGTGGCGGGCGCGGCGGGCGAAGGAACGGGTGCCGTCGCCGCAGAAGCCGGTTCAGACTCAGGGGCCGGCGGGAGGGCGGCCGGAGATTCTGCTTCCGGTGGTTTCCCGCTGTCAGGTGATTGGGAGCGGGGCTTTGAAGGGGCCGGCGCCATGGCTTCGACGAGGCGACGCCGGGTGCACTTGGGATGCGTGTTGATGAAATCGACAATCCGCCGGATCCCGTCTGAAACCGGGGTGATTTCGAGATCGAGGAAGTGCGGTCGCGCGACGCAGACGTGGGTGATGGCGCGGTTGACCTTGAAGAATTGGAGTCCGTGACCGGCGAATTGCTGGCTGAGCACCGTGGCGATCTGCAGTGGAAATCGCCGTTGGTCTTCTGACGAAAGGCGCACGAGCCGGGCGAGTTCGGGGCTTCGCAGCCCCCGGGCGGTGGTTCCCGTGAGCGTGTGCGAGTCGGTGGACTTGATGATGTTGTCCTTGTGGAGTTCGCGGAAGTGTTTCTCCACGGCTTCGCGGTTCGCGAGACGGAGCGGCTCGGGCATGTTCAAACATACAAAATCCGTCTTCCAGCTTTGATCGTCAATCCACTTCTTCACCACCTCCTCGTCGCGAACGATTCGGACGCGCGATTTGAACGCCTCGAACGGCATGCGGGAAAACCGCTCCGCGTGCAGCTTGCGCAATTGATTCTGGTAATCGTGGTGGTTCGGCGGGCCGAGGATCACCGCGCTCAAGCCGCATTGCGCGACGAAGGTGTATTTGCCCTTCGGCGGTTCGGTGGCGGTGCGTTCGGTCTGGTAGAACGTGCCGAAATGATTCTTCAGCACGTGCTGGACGGCCTCGTCCTCGGACAGCCAAAGCGTGTCGTCGAGGGCGCAGGCGAACAGGGGCTGGGCGACGTGGCCGTCGGGCTTCCTCACGACGCTGAAGGCGATCGAGTAACGTTCCGGCTTCTGGAGGATCAACCGCGCGATGTCAAACAGCGGGTAGGCCCGGCCGGTGGTCTTGATCTGGCGGGCCAGGGACTCGACTCCTCTTTCGTCCGGGACGAACGACACATTGATTTCGGGCAGGGGCGGCGGCGGTTCCTGACGCTCGCGCGATTCCTCGCGGCGTGGATCGGATCGGTTCCGGTCGAGATTTCTTCTGTCACCGTCATGCCGGGGTTGGCCCTGGCGATCCCCCCGCGGGCGGCCGCCGGGCGGACGCTCATTGGGAGCCCCTTCGCGCCGGAAAGGCCTGCGGCCGCGCCGTTCGTCACTGCGTTCAGGCCGTGCGTCGCCGCCCGCATACTGGGCGTAATTTTTGGCTGAGGGCGGCTCCTGCGCCCAGGCGGGCAGGAAGAGTTTATCGAGGTCCAGCTCGTTTTCAGGCAATGTGCTCATTCCTTCACGTCAGCCCCGAGGTGTCCGGGACTCGATCAATGGATTCAGCATGGGGCCGGGCAGGGAGGATTGCAAGCGCGGGCTGGCCACAGACTTTGGGGGGGTGCATCTTGACACTGTCCTTATATTAGGGGGAGTAACGGTTCCTCGACCGGCACAACATAAACCATGCAAGCCGTGTCATCTCATGAAACCAACATCCA
>Ga0187860_1000775_pt1 | contig 29685 bp, 25 predicted proteins | sample June2016WEW_10_4_FD_132981 | JGI IMG/M metagenome (GOLD analysis project Ga0187860, IMG submission 132981) | Peatland microbial communities from SPRUCE experiment site at the Marcell Experimental Forest, Minnesota, USA - June2016WEW_10_40 | ecosystem: Environmental > Terrestrial > Soil >...
CCACTTCCCATTGCCGATCGGTCAACTCCCAGCGGCCATGCATGCGGCAGAACGGAGCATTCCAGAGCACACCCAGAATGCCACGTCCGACCGACCGAAACGTTTATGAGACTGGTTCTAGAGCGCTTTTCGCATACGCTTTCGAAACTGCCCCGGCGCCACCACCGCTGACGACATCTTGAACCTGATCTTCCGCGGCTCCAGTCCCCCTGCCGCCGATGACGGTTAAGCTTGTTTGACTTCCGAAGTTGAGCCGCTAGATCCCCATGCCTGCGTTCGGCGTTAAAGAGCGGCTTTAGGCGCGGGCGGCCCGCCCTATGCTGCCCCCTACCCTACTGCAACAGTGTTCCAGTTTCGCCGTTGCCGTTCTCTTCCTCGGGTGGGATGACGACTGCGGCTGCGACCTTGTCTCCGCCCTCCAGTTGCAGCAGGCGCACGCCCTGGGTGGCGCGTCCGGCCTCGCGGATGTGATCGGTGCCCATGCGGATGATCTTGCCGTACTGCGAAATCAGCATGGCCTCCGACACCTCGCTCACCAGCAGAATCGCCACCACGCGTCCGTTGCGCTCGGTGGTTTTCACGTTGATCACGCCCTTGGCGCCGCGTCCGGTGAGGCGGTAGTCCTCGGCTGGAGTGCGTTTGCCGTAGCCGTTTTCGGTGACGGTGAGGATCAGATTCGGAACCGCCTGCTCGGCCTCTGACTTGTCTTTGTTCTTGCGCCGGGGCGCCGCCACCTGCTCAGCCGTGAAGACCTGCTTGGCCGTCACCGCCATGCCGACGATGTAGTCCTTGGCAGCCAGTTTCATGCCGCGCACGCCGTAAGCGGGGCGTCCCATCACGCGCACTTCGTCTTCGTCGAAGCGCACGGCCATGCCCTCGTGCGTGGCGAGGAAGACGATCTGCTGGCTATCGGTGAGTTGCGCCGCCACCAGTTCGTCGTCCGGCTCAATGCCGATGGCGATGATGCCGCGCGACATGACGTTCGAGAAATCCTTGAGCGCGGTTTTCTTCACCGTGCCCTTGCGGGTGACGAAGAAAACGTACTTGTCCGCTTCCTCCAGATCGCGCACCGGCAGCAGCGCGCGCACGGCTTCGCCCGGCTGCAACGCCACCAGGTTGCCGAGGTGCTTGCCGCGTCCGGCGGCGGCCACATCCGGAATCTCGTACACCTTGAGCCAGTAAACGCGCCCGGTATTGGTGAACACCAGGATATAGGCGTGCGTGGAAGCGACGAACAGGCGCTCGACGAAATCTTCCTCGCGCGTGCTCATGCCCTTGCGCCCGGTACCGCCGCGCCGCTGCTGGCGATAGATCGAGATCGGCGTGCGTTTGAGATAGCCCGCATGCGAAACCGTAACGGCCACCTGCTCGTCGGCGATCAGGTCTTCGAGCTCGAGCTCCTTGGCTTCGTCCACAATGATGGTGCGGCGCTCGTCGGCGTAGTCCTTCCTGATCTGCTTGAGCTCGTCGACGATGACCGCGCGCAGCTTCTTCTCGGAGCCGAGAATGGTTTCGTATTCGGCGATGCGCTCGCGCACTTCCGCCAGCTCTTTCAGGATTTCGTCGATGGAGAGCCGCGTCAGCCGGTGCAGTTGCAGCTCGAGAATGGCGTCGGCCTGGCGAGCGTCGAAAGTCGTTTCCGGCCTCTTGTCGATGGCGATGTTAATGCGCCGGGGTACCGGCTGAGATATCCCGCCACCAATGTTCTGCGGGCCTAAGCCAAGAACGTTGAGGACCTCAATGCTTTTGCCAGCAAAGTAGGCGACCAAATTGTCGCGGGCTTCGCTGCGGTTGCCGCTGCTGCGGATAATCGCGATCACGTGGTCAAGATGGTCGAGCGCGAGCTGGTAGCCTTCCAATATGTGCTCGCGATCCTTCGCCTTTTGCAGCAGGAAGGCGGTGCGCCGACGCACCACGTCGATGCGATGATCGATAAAGTGCTGGATGGCCTGGATCAGCCCCATCTCCTTGGGCTGCGCGTTGACCACGGCCAGGAAGATCATGCTGAACGATTCCTGCATCGAGGTGTGCTTAAAGAGCTGGTTCAGCACGATCTGCGATTCGGCGCCGCGCTTAAGTTCGACCACGATGCGCATGCCGTCGCGATCGCTTTCGTCGCGGATGTCGGAGATGCCGTCGATGGTTTTGCTGTTGACCAGCTCGGCGATGCGCTCGATCAGCCGCGACTTGTTCACCTGGTAGGGAATCTCGGTGACGACGATGGCGTCGCGCTCTTTGCTAATGTGTTCGATGGCGGCCTTGGCGCGCATGAGGAAGCGGCCGCGTCCGTTGGTATAGGCGTCCTGGATGCCCTTGCGTCCATAGATGAAGCCGCCGGTCGGGAAGTCCGGCCCCTGCACCAGCTTGAGAATCTCTTCGAGCGTGGTGTGCGGATGGTTGACAAGCTGAATGGTGGCGTCGACGATCTCGCCCAGATTGTGCGGCGGAATCTTGGTCGCCATGCCAACGGCGATGCCATCGGAGCCGTTGATGAGAAGATTGGGAACCTTGGTCGGCAGAATCGAGGGCTCGACCGAAGTCTCGTCAAAGGTGGCGGAGAAGTCGACGGTGTTCTTTTCGATGTCGGCCAGCAACTCCTCGGCGATGGCCGTCACCCGCGCTTCGGTGTAACGATAGGCTGCCGGAGGGTCGCCGTCCACCGAGCCGAAATTTCCCTGGCCGTCGACCAGCGGATAGCGCAGCGAGAAATCCTGCGCCATGCGCACCAGCGCGTCGTAAACCGCGCTGTCGCCGTGCGGATGGTATTTGCCGAGCACTTCGCCGACGACCTTGGCGCACTTGACGTGCTTGCGATTGTGCAGCAATCCCATGTCGTGCATGGCATAGAGAATGCGCCGGTGCACGGGCTTGAGACCGTCGCGCACATCGGGCAGCGCACGACCGATGATCACCGACATCGAGTAGTCGAGATACGATCGCCGCATCTCATCTTCAATGTTGATGGGCACTACGTTGGCCGCGCCCGGCCCCTGGCCGTCGCCGCCTAGAGGTAACTTGTTCTGCTCGTCCGCCATTCACTTCCCTGCTTTCTTCCACCCCAGCACGCAAACTACGGCGCGTGCCGGGGGCCCGGTTCGTCGCCCTCGCGGGTGCGGCGCAACAGAGACCGCCGCAGAGCCCTTTCGCGATGCCGGTTCCGCCCTGGTCGTCACATGTAACTGCCTGCATTTACAGGACGTTACGCACAGGTAGAGCCGTTTTTATTATAGCACGAGAGCGCCGTCCGGCGCCCGCAATGAGAGGCGCTGCCTGAATTCACGGTATGACCCAAGTGCGTCACAAGTCGAATAATTTAAGGGAGATGTCATTCTGAGCCGGAGCGCCGAGCGCCTGTGGCCGGAGCAGCCAAGCTGCGTACCCTTCCACCCCAACAAGCCAACAACGGGCTTGTCGGGGACCCCGGCCCGACGTTGCGTTCGACAAGCAAGAAGCTATTCAGGCGGAGGCGAAGAATCTATGTATTTCGGCGCAGAAAAAATGCATAGATCCTTCGCTTCCCCACCCCAACGACGGCAAAAAGCGACCGTCGCCGGGGGCCCCGGCTCGCTCAGGATGACATCCGAAAGAGGGCATTACCCTGCAGTGCAGCCTTCTGCGCGGCACGGACCGCTCGCAGGCCAAAGCCGATTTTCGTCTACGCGGCTCTTATTGCCCCTTGGGCACATGGAACTCTATGCCACGGCTTTGGTTCACCCGCTCGGTCGCCGGAACGTCCAGCTCGGCGATGGGAATTTTCGAACGCGGTCCGGAGAGCACGAAAAGCGTCGAGCCCATAATCGCGTAGTTGGCGACCTCCTGCCGATGGCCGTCGCGGAAAACGAGCACGGTGGGCTCGGCGTTATCGCTGGCTGAGTCGTCTCGGCCACTGCGCCTCTGCTGGTACGACTGTGGCGCAGGCGCGCTGTTCACCGGAGGCGGAGAGCTATAGGGCGAATAGTAGTTGGGCGGAGGCGCGTACTGCGCTGGATACGGGTATCCGGGATACGGACTCGCGTCGAAGGTGCCGGCGACATAGCCGGTATACCCTGGATAGTCGCCGTAGTCCATCGCGTATGGAGCGTAACCGCCGTAGTAATACGGCCCATACGGCAAAACATAGCCGAAAGTCCGGGGAAAATGGTGATGAGGGAAATTGGGATTGCGGAAGCCGAATGGAGGGACGGCGATAGTGTTGCCAATGTGAATCCCCGGCGGAACTACCGCGGAGGGATTTGAAAAAGTACCGCCAATCTGAATTCCCGAGGAACTTCCCGCACGCACACTACCTGGCGCCGTTCCCATGCCCCGAACCTGGGCTGTCGCCGCCTGGGACAGCGTGAGGAAAAGCGCGAGCGAAGCCGCTGCAAAGCACCGCATACCACACCTCGCAATTAAGGATAACCCCGGTCTGTCCCTTTTAGATGCGACAGAAGTACACGGTGCTACAGAATTAAGAACAATCGGCCAGCACGGGTCCGGAGTTCTGGCGGCCCGGCTTCACGGGGCAACTTTCGCGGACAGCAGCTTGCAAAGGTCAGAAGCCGCGGTAACCACGAGCAAGTTGGATGAGCCCCACCACGCTGAAGCCGGCTTGCGCCAGAATGGCTCCGTAGCCGACGCCGATCGCAAGCGAGTGGTAACGGCGGCTTTCGAACAGATCGGCAAAGACTCCGGCGCTAAACACGATGAAGAACGGTAGACAGTAGAAGAAGAAAATGCCGCCTGCCGCATTGGGCATAAAGATTGCGAGCAGAACCATTTCTCCGGCGACCAGCAGCGGCGCCGTATTGCCAAAGAAGCGGGTGCGCGGCCACAGCAGATAAGTGATAACCGAAAAAACGGCGAGCAGAGCTGTTGCCGAGGCTTCTCGCAAGTAGAAACCTCCCACGGCGCTGTTTAGCGTTCCGGCGAGAGCCGGACGGGCGAAAGCAGCCCACTCCGCTTTGGCCATCGACAGCGCGAAGAAGCTGATGCTGGTGCCGTAAACGGCCCAGAGAAACAGCAGCGCAATGGCGCACGCCGCAGCTAAAATTCCGGCCGCCGCCCGCCTTCGGCCAGGCACGGCCCAGAGCATGAATGCCAGCGCCAGCGGAAGCACGAGCGCCAGCGCGAATTGCGCGCCCACCATGATGCCAATGGCGATTCCGAGCATGGCTATTCGCTTCCGGTTCCAGAGGAAAGCGTCGCGCGGCGCGTACAGAGTGTGCGCAACCGCAATCGAAGCGAACACCGCGCTGAAAGTTCCCCAGGCGCCAAAGATCTCCGGACCAACCAGCGAACTGCGCGCCACCAAACCGGGAGTGAAGCAGTAGAGACTAATGGCGACATAGCCGCCGCCGTTGCCGTAAAGCCGGCGCGCGATATACCACACGGAAGCTCCCAGGAACAGGCCAGCCATCAGGAAAGGCGCGCGTACCAGCCAGCGGTAGCGATCGAGTGTGAACTGATCGAGCGCTGCCTCTGGCGTGGCGGGCAGCCGCAAGGCCATTGGCAGAATGCCCGCAACGGCCACCTCGGGAACCAACGGTGAGTGATGACGATCAGCCGTGCGCACGCCATGCAGCAGGGAGATGCCGCGGAGAATATAGTTGCCTTCAACCTGACTGAGTGGCACATTCGCGACGAACCAGCCACACTGGACCAGGAACAGCAGGAGCAACGTGGCGGCAAACACCTGGGGCGCGCCGTAGCGGCGAGGCGCCTGCGGTCGTTCAAGACTCGCGTTGTCACTGCCGGGACGAACTGAGCTCTCGGGCTGCATCTGCGTCACAGTTTTATCATGCTCCCGTATCCCCGCTCCAGTGCCGGATGCGATTGCCGTCGTAAACACGTCTCCGGACACACCATTTGACAGCCTGCGAATTGTGCTCGACGCCCATTCGCCTGGGTTCAACTCTGACAGCGTCTTCAAAATAGGTATACCTGTCGGCAGACACTCACCCGGCAGTTGCAATCGAAAAACCGCGCGTATAGTCTGCATAATCAGCGTTACTAAAACTCTCATTTCTTCGACAGAAGGGACCTATGTCTCAACGCACTGCCGCATCGGTTGCCAACTCTGAACTCCGCTCGGCGCTGACGAGCATCGTCGGCGAGAAGGGCTGCCTGTTCGATCCGCAGGACACGGCCGCCTATTGCGAGGATTGGCGCCAGCTCTACCAGGGGCAAACGCCGGCCGTGGTGCGTCCGGCCTCTGCCGTGGAGGTGGCGTCAATCGTGCGGTTCTGCGCGGAGAGGCGGATTGCAATCGTGCCGCAAGGCGGCAATACCGGCATGATGGGTGGCGCCACTCCGAGTGCGGAAGGCACCCAGATCGTGCTCTCACTATCCCGGATGAACAAGATCAGGGAGCTTGACGTGGTCGATCTGACCATGACGCTCGAAGCGGGCGTGGCGCTCAAGACCGCGCAGGAGGCGGCCGCCGCCAAGAACTGCACGTTGCCGCTCTCCATGGGTTCGGAGGGCACCGCCCAGATTGGTGGTGTCATATCGACCAACGCGGGCGGAAACAACACCGTTCGCTACGGCAACGCACGGGAGCTGGTGCTCGGGCTGGAGGTCGTTTTGCCCGACGGCCGCATCTGGAATGGACTGAGGCGTCTGCGCAAAGACAACACCGGCTACTGCCTCCGCCAGCTCTTCGTGGGGGCCGAGGGAACGCTCGGCATTGTAACGGCGGCGGTGTTAAAGCTGGTTCCCCGCCCGCATGACATCGCCCTGGCATTTTGCTCCGTGCCCTCGGCGCAGGCTGCGTTGGACCTGCTGGTGTTGTGCCGGCGATATCATCCCGCCTCGATTCAGGCATTCGAATATATGGGCAGCGAAATCCTGGACCTTGTGTTCAAGCATTTTCCCGGCACGCGGTCGCCCTTGAGCCAGCGCGCGGATCACTACGTCCTGGTGGAGCTGGCCGACGCTTCTCCCGATGCCGGGTTACGCGAGAAACTGGAAAACGTGCTGGGCAAAGCCATGGACTCCGGCGTTGTTGTGGATGCCGTGTTGGCGGGAAGCTCAGCCGAACGTCTTGCGCTGTGGCAGATGCGGGAAAACATTTCCGAGGCGCAAAAGCGCGAGTCCGCGATCATCAAGAACGATGTCTCCGTGCCGGTCTCCAAAACGCCTGCGTTTATCGCCCAGGCCACAGAGGCGTGTGCACGCAAATTCCCTGAGATCCGGATCATGGCCTACGGGCACCTGGGAGACGGCAACATTCATTTTCATCTGTTCCCGGCTGTAGGCGCCAGCAACGCGGAATTTCTCAAGCTGGACCACGCCATCATGGACACAGTCAATGAGGTGGTGCGCCGCTTCGACGGCAGCTTTTCCGCCGAACACGGAGTGGGACAGCTCAAGGCTTACATGATGGAGAAATGGCGCGGGGGCGTGGAGTTGGACACGATGCGCCAAATCAAGACGGCACTGGACCCGCTGGGAATCATGAATCCGGGCAAAGTGATCCCCTAAACCAGTTTTGCAAAACGTTTACAGCGGTTTGCGTGCCACCAGTTCGGCGATGCCGCGCTCATGCACCGACTCGCGATAGTGGAGCACGCGAAAGCCCGGAAAGGCGGGCAACAGTTCGTTGTCGCCGAGGAAGTACATGGGATGCGACAGGCCGTGGACGGCGAATTTCTCGTGCTCGTGCGTGTACGTCTTATAGACGATGAGTCCGCCGGGACGCAGGGCAGCGCCGAGCCTGGGAAGAATGTCGCGCTCCAGGTAAAAGAAAACCATCACGAGGTCGAATCGTTCGCGGCCAAAATCCATGCTGCGAGCGTCACCAATTAAGAAATCGATCGTCACACCGTTCCGCTTGGCCAAGTCGCGCGCACGCTCGATTCCCAACTCGGAGATATCGGCCAGCGTCACGCGCCAGGCGCGCTCGGCAAGATATACGGCGTGCCTGCCGGCGCCGCCGGCGACGTCCAGCGCCGTGCCACCCGCGGGGAACAAGGGCTGGATGAACTCTTCGCAGCTCTTGATCAGGAACGGGTCGGGGCCGCTTCCGCCGTGCGATCCCTCACGATAGCGTTGGTTCCAGGCGTCTCGTTCGTTTCGCGGCATACGGTTTCCATCTTAGATCAGTTTCGCGAACGGTATGCCCTTGAAGCCAGGCACACTATTTTGAAACCGCTCAAGCTCACATGCATCAGATTATTTAGGAGCGGCTGTCGAAGGCAGGCCGCTTCCGCTCATTCGGGCGAATCTCTTAGAGACCAGTCGTGCCGTGCTTGGCGGAAAGGTCTTTTCGCGGAGTTCATAGGTCCGCTGGTTTGCGACTTCGCGGCAAAACAGAGATACTATTTATAAGAACTCGTGGCAAAAATTCTAGAAGATCCTGAAAAAATAGCTGACGCATTACCCGCACGTCGCTCAAATTCTTTAACGGAGAGATTATTTGGCCGGAGGCTCTGGCCCAAGATCCGGCCGGAGCTTTTCGTCCCGCTGATCGTCGCCTGTGCTCTGTTAATGGAGAATGTCGACGGGACTGTAATCACCACATCGTTGCCGATGATTGCCCGCGATCTGGGCATGGATGCGATCGTGCTCAAACTCGGGTTGACGGCCTACCTGGTGAGCCTGGCCGTCTTCATACCGATCTCCGGCTGGATGGCCGACAAGTTTGGCGGGCGAACCGTCTTTTGCGCGGCGATTGCGACCTTCATGGTCAGCTCGATGTTGTGCGGCATGGCCCGTTCTTTTGCTTTCTTCGTGACGGCGCGTTTCTTGCAGGGCATCGGCGGCGCCATGATGGTGCCGGTGGGGCGAATCGTAATTGTGAGAACGGTTTCCAGGGACGAGCTGGTTACCGCCCTGAATTACCTGACTGTTCCAGCGTTGTTTGGGCCGCTGGTTGGTCCGCCGCTGGGCGGCTTCATTACCACCTACCTGAGTTGGCGCTGGATTTTTTTCATCAACGTTCCGATCAGCATCCTGGGCATTTTTCTCGCACTTCGCTTTATGGAGAATATCCGCGAGGCTGAGGTCCCGCGGCTGGACGTGACCGGCTTCATCACGTCGGCGACAGGGTTGTCGTTGTTGATGTTTGGGCTGAGCACGATCAGCGAGCGCTTGCTGCCGCGAGAGTTCGCGGTTGGAAGCATCGTACTTGGCGCCGTCATTACCTATGCGTATTTCCGCCTTGCCCGGCGCACCGAAACACCACTGCTGGATCTCGGGCTGTTCAAGATCAAGACATTCCTGGTCGGAGTTGGCGGCGGCTCTCTATTTCGGATTGGGATCGGCTCGATCGCGCTCCTGCTGCCGCTGCTGCTGCAACTGGGTTTCGGCATGAGCCCGCTGCAATCAGGACTGCTGACCTGCGCCTCGGCGGTCGGCGCTTTGTTCATCAAGAGCGCCATCAGGATGCTTCTACGGATATATGGTTTCCGTTCGGTGCTCGCCTACAATGCCCTGCTTTCGGCGGCGAGCGTGGCCGTGATGGCACTTTTCACGGCAAGAACACCGCATCTGATCATCTTCCTTGTGCTTCTGTTAGGTGGATGCGTCCGCAGTTTGCAGTTTACGTCCCTGAATGCGATCACTTACGCCGACATTCCCGACCCGCTTGTCAGCCAAGCCACCAGCATGTACGCCACCGTGCAGCAACTGTCGCTTGGAATGGGCGTTACCGTGGGCGCGTTTGCTTTGCAGGCATCCAGCTTCCTGCAAAGGCACGGAACCATCGTGGCAAGCGATTTCTGGCCGGCTCTTCTCATCATGGGACTGATCACCGCATCGTCGGCCTATTCCGCCTTTACTTTGCCGTCCGACGCCGGAGCCGAGATGGCCGGCCGTCTGCCGAAGATGGCGCTGCAAGCCGCTTCCGACAATGCCGATTGAGACCTGCTAAAGGCATATCCCGTGAGACAGCCTGCGCAAGCTCAGCCGGCACGTTCTTCCCTTCGCAGAAATCCGACTGCAAACAGTGAACCCGCGATTTGAGTCGCGGGTTCGCATGCTCTCAACAGAATGCCGCTTAGGCTTTCTTGTGGCAATCGGTGCACTTTGCGGGTGCCTTCTTGCCGGCCGCGTTCTGCTTCTTGTGGCAATCTATGCAGGTTCCGGCCGTGGCGGTTGGATTATGGAAAGCAGCCTGCAACTTCGTCGTTACCGGCGGAGTCGCCGTCTTAGTGTGGCAATCGCCGCACTTCTCGGTCGGGGACTTCGATGGCTTCTGCGCTTTCGACGCATGGTGGCACTCGGCGCATTTGCCGACCTTGATGTGTGCCGCGTGGTCGAAGGTCACCGCGCCATTTGGCGCCGGAAGAACTACGCTCGTCGGCGGCTTCGGGGCCTGGGCAAATGCCAGCGAAGCAACCATCAGCACAAACACGCCCAATAGCAGGACGATTAGTTTATGAGTTGTTCTCACAACACCTCCAGTGCACTGAAAAAGATGGGTACACAAACATAGATACAAATACGACAGGCACATCTATCGTGCGCGGATTATTGCACAAGCACCGCCCCAGATACAGTGACATAGCGACGAAAAATCAATGCAATCAAGCATCTGCGCGGATCGCGATTGCGCTATCTGGATTTCACCGGGAAAATCCGCTTGCTATCAACGGCGCAGCGGTTGGGAATCCGTGCGCCTCTTTCGCAAAAAGCCGCACATTGCACCAGGAGCGCACTTCCGGGCATCTAATACTGGTATCGTCAAAACAGCTCGCCCGAAGATTCACCACGCTGTAACCTGGGTGCGCGAAAATGGCTAAGGGGTAATTATCATATTGAAAAAACATAACATCCTGCCAATGTCTCCCAAGAAGAACATTGCCCTGGTCGCTCACGATAACAAGAAGCGGGACCTGTTCGAGTGGGCCCACTTCAATCGCGACCTGCTGGCTGATCACAACCTGTACGCAACCGGCACCACCGGACAGCTTCTGGAAAACCAGTTGGAGATCCCGATCCACAAGCTCGAGAGCGGCCCTTTGGGCGGCGATCAGCAAATTGGCGCAAAGATTGCGGGAGCGGAAATCGACTTCGTCATCTTTTTTTGGGACCCGCTGGAACCGTTGCCGCACGACCCGGATATCAAAGCGCTGCTGCGAATCGCAAACGTGTGGAACATTCCGGTTGCCTGCAATCGCTCCTCGGCCGATTTCATGATTTCCTCACCGCTGATGAGAAGCAGTTACGAACGCCTCGTGCCGGACTATGCCGCGTATCGGGATCGCATGAGTTCGGTGTCCGGGAGCTGAAGCGGGCGAATTTTGCGCCGTTTCAGAGTTCAAGACTTTTCCGTTACCGGTTCCGGGTGTTAGGCTGATTGCTCGCACATGCGGAATCAGACTGCCTTCACTTGCATCCTCGTCATCGGTCTATTGTGGTGCGCCGCCGGTTGCGGCGCGCCCGGTGTTCCCATGCCGCCGTCCCTGGCGTTGCCGCGTCCGGTCGACGATCTAGCCGCCATGCGGAAAGGTGGCCGTGTGGTGCTTACCTGGACCGAACCGATGCAGACGACGGATCGCCAGAACATCCGGCGACTGGGGCCGACCGTGATCTGCCGCGCCATTGGCGAGTTTCCGATGAAGGAATGCCAAGTCGTAAAGCAGTTGCGTCCGGAGGATCTGCACTCCCTGTCCCCGGTAGCGGGCCGGCGCCCGCAGGTAATGTTCGAGGACGCGCTGAGTCCGCAGATGCAGAGCGCAACGCAGTTTGCCACCTATGCCGTCGAGGTCCGGAACCGGCGCGACAAGAGCGCGGGTCTTTCCAATCAGGTGCGGGTTTCGTTGGCTCCGTCGTTGCCTGCGCCCAACGATTTGCGCGCCGAGGTCACGGCCGACTCGGTGGTCCTCAGTTGGACAGCGCCTGAGCTACTCCCCGGTGCCGCTAATCTTCGCTTCTTCTATCGCGTATTTCGCAAGCTGGCGAACGCTCCCGACTACACGCTGATACAGGAGTTGGCTGCGAAGGCTGGTGCGGAAACGGTAGGCGATCGCAGCTTTGAGTGGGAGCATGCTTATGATTACAGAGTGACGAGCGTGACCCGGGTGCAGTTGGCCGCTGGGGAACAGATGGAATTCGAGGGCGACGATTCGCCTGTCATTCATGTTTTCCCGCATGATATCTTTCCTCCAGCGATTCCGACCGGCCTTCAGGCTGTATTCTCGGGAGTGGGGCAAAAGCCGTTCATCGACCTGACGTGGGCTCCGAACACGGAAGCCGATCTTGCGGGCTACAACGTATTCCGCAGCGAGCCGGGAGAAGCGGCGCGCCAGATTAACCGTCAACTGGTGAAGGCTCCCGCGTTCCGGGACGAGAACGTCGTCGCCGGACATCGTTTTATTTACTCGGTAAGTGCGGTCGACGAGCGAGGCAACCAAAGCGCACGTTCTGAAACCGCCGTGGAATCGATACCCCAACCATAACTTCGAGGTTTCGTTTATGCGTTTTTGCCGTTTTGTTGACAGAGATGGAGTTCACTACGGCCTTGTCGAAAACCAGAACGGGCAGGATGTCATCACCGCCCGGATGAGTGGTCCACACCTGGAAATGAGCGAGTCGGGGATGCCCGGCAGCGTGTCGCTACCCGACCCCGCCGGCGCAAAATCCTTGCCCAAGCCGATTCCGCTAGACTTGGCGATGCTGCTGATTCCGTTTCCCCTGGTGACAAAGATCGTCTGCCTGGGGCGGAACTACGTCGAACACGCCAAGGAGCTGGGAAACCTGGTTCCGGAAGAGCCGCTTCTTTTCTTTAAGCCTCCTTCATCACTGCTGCCTCCCGGCGGCAAGATCGTGCGGCCGAAAATCTCCAACCGGGTCGATCACGAAGCGGAACTGGCGATCGTCATCGGGCGCACCTGCCACAAACTGCGGCCGAAAGAAGATGTTCGCGATTACATTCTCGGCTACACCTGTCTCAACGATGTTACCGCGCGGGATCTGCAGAGAAAAGACGGCCAGTTCACCCGCGGCAAAGGTTTCGACACGTTTTGTCCGGTTGGCCCGGTCATCGCAACCGGGCTCGACACCTCGCAGCTTCGCGTGCAGGCGCTGGTAAACGGCGCCGTGCGGCAGGATGGCAACACTCGCGATTTCATCTTCAGCATCGATTACATGATGCGCTACATCTGCGAGGTGATGACGCTGGTGCCAGGCGACATCATCGCTACGGGAACTCCTCCGGGCGTAAGCTCCATGAACTCCGGTGATACCGTTGAGGTGATCGTCGAAGGCATCGGTACGTTGCGCAATCCGGTGGTCAACGAATAACCTTCGGCGTCGATTGAAAGTATGATTCCATTTCGTATTGTTCTGCTGGCTGCCGGCGGCGTCGCCCTGGCCTCCGGAAGCGTGGCCGTCTGGCTTGCCAGCCGTCGTAAATCTCCGGAAGAGCGCGAGCGCCGGCGCCGCGCAAAACTGAACGCCATAGGCCGCTTGACCGACGGCACGGTCCTGGACGTGACCGAAATCGAAGACCCCAAACTCGGGCCGCAGCAACTGTTGGTTTACACCTACGATGTCGCCGGTGTGCAGTACGAGTGCTCGCAGGACGTGACGCACCTGCGCCAGTTCGTCGACGTGCCCTCCCGCAGCCTGGGGCGGCCCGCCAGCGTCAAATACGATCCGCACAACCCGAGCAACTCGATCGTGACCTCCGAGACCTGGAGCGGGTTGCGGAAATAGGAAGTCGTGCTGCGGGCTGCGGCTGAGCGCGGCAGCTACATCCCGCGCGCGCGAATCGGTGGTTCCCCATCAGGTATATACCGTCATATCAAGACTGTCATGGCGAGCGAAGTCGAGCCACCTTTTGTCTCAGCCGCCAAAAACAAAGGGTGGCTCCACTCCGCTTCGCTCCGGTCGCCATGACATCCTAGGGGGAATCTGATACACCCAGGGAACCGATCTAATCTCTTTAAAGCGGATTTAGGGTTGGCCCAGGAACCGGCTTGCATGACGCTGATTTCCGGCGCTTTACACAGGCGAGAGACTCCGCGCTAGAATATAAACATGTCGGCATTGCCGTTGCCCATCGCCGCGTTCCTTGCGGGGCTGCTTTCATTTCTTTCGCCCTGCGTGCTTCCGCTGGTGCCCGGCTATGTCTCGCTGATCTCCGGCGCCACGGTTGAGAACCTGCAATCGGCGGACCGGCGGATGTTGCGCGCGGTCATGCTGAATTCATGCCTGTTCATTGCCGGCTTCAGCGTGGTGTTCATCTCGCTGGGAGCGGTGGCCACCTCCGTTGGACAATTGACGCGCGAGTTTCACCGCGAGCTGGCGATGATTGCCGGGGCCGTGATCATCATTTTCGGACTTCACCTGACCGGGCTGGTCAAGATAAAGGCGCTCTATGCCGATAAGCGCTTGCACAGCATGAAAGCCGCCGGTCCGCTCAGGGCGTTCCTGGTCGGTTTCGCGTTCGCTTTCGGCTGGACCCCGTGCATAGGGCCTATTCTGGCCGGCATCCTCGTCCTGGCTGGTTCGCAGGACACGGTTGCCAAGGGAATTCTTCTGCTGGCGGTCTACTCGCTCGGGTTGGCTGTCCCATTTTTGCTCACCTCAATCGGGGTGAACCGTTTTCTCGGGTTCTATTCGCGCTTCCGCAGGCATCTACATACGGTAGAGGTCGTTAGCGGCATTCTGCTGATCGTTTTCGGAGTCCTGATTGCGCTTGGACGTTTCAGCATGCTCTCCGGATATCTTGGCTTTCTGAATCGATTCGCGCTCTAGACCATTTGAAACCGCTCTAATGTGAGGCCGGCGTGAAAATCAATCTACCTACCGCTGTGCTTTTGGTGGTGCTGGTGGCGGCGATGTTTTTCGCTGGACGCCACCTGGCAAACCGCTCGCACGGCGGAGCCGCGGACCCGGCGAGGATCAGCGGAGACGCAAAGGGAAAACTGGCGCCCGATTTCGAGTTGAAAGACCTGGCGGGCAAGAATGTCCGGCTCTCCGACTATCATGGAAAAGTCGTGCTGTTGAACTTCTGGGCAACGTGGTGTCCGCCTTGCAAGGAAGAGATGCCTTGGTTCGTCGATTTGCAGCAGCGCTACGGGGCACAAGGACTGCAAGTGATCGGCGTGGCCATGGACGACTCGGACCAGAAGACGATTGAATCGTTCGCCAAACGGTTAGGCGTGAATTACCCGGTGTTGCGGGGCAAGGAATCTGTCGCCCAGGCCTACGGCGATGTTCAGTTTCTGCCGGATACGTTCTATATTGGCCGCGACGGGAAAATCGTCTCGCACGTGCAGGGCCTGATCAACCGCAAGGAAATAGAAGAGCAGGTGAAAAAAGCGCTGGCGCCTTCCGCATCAACCCTCCAGAGCAGACGCCTGCGGCCGGCGTAAACAGGAGCGCTATGAGAACTCGCATGCTGGTTTGCCTGATTTTGCTGGCGGCGCTTTTCGCTTCCGCGGCGGGGCAGACGCAGGGTTTCGGCGGTCCTGGCGTCACGGTTTTACCGATCGAGCCCGTCACCATCCAGCCCGGCAAATCGGCGACGCTGAAGATGAGTTTTCGCATCAATTCGGGCTTCCACATCAACTCCAACAAGCCGACCCAGGAAATCCTGATTCCGACCACGGTCAAGCTCAGTCCGCCTTCGGAGATGCTGGTGGGAAAAATCGAGTACCCCGCCGGAGAACAGATGGCATTGCCCTTCATGCCGGAAGAGAAACTGAGTGTTTACTCGGGGACGTTTAACGTTACGGGTGTGCTGAAGACCACCGACGCGGTTTCGCCCGGCACCTACCGAGTGCGCGGCGAATTGCGCTACCAAGCATGCAGCGACCGTCAATGCTTTCCGCCGCACACACAGGAGTTCGCGTTCGATGTGAAGGTGGTTCGCAGCGCCACGGATCACAAGCGCAAGAATCCCGCTCAGAGCCCGAATATCAAGGGATAGGGCGGTTCCGGTTACTCTGAACTTATCGTCATTTGGGGACCGGTGCGCAACAGCCGAGGAACTCCGGCGTTCGGCCTTCCGGAGTAAGTTGCCGTCACGCTGAACGAGTTTTCGGAGAGATCCACCGCGTAGTTGTAGGCGCCGCGCGAGTCGGGCGGCAGACCGGTGTCGCCGGCATCGCGCATCTCTTGCAGGGTGAGGTAATGCCCGTCGGAGGCAATGTGCTGCTGCTCGGCGCGAGCGATCTGCAACAAGTCCTGCTGCACGGTCACCAGATTCACGGTGACGGAGGGGTTTGAACCCGGAGCCGGCGAGACCGCCTGTGCCTGACGCATGTACAGGTAGATTCCGAGGCCGGCGACAATGATTAACGCGATGAAGCTGAACGCACGCGACATACGTTTTCCTTCACCCACTTTAGGGGGATGTTTCGCCCCCGTCTAGGTGACGTTAGTAATCCCCGGCCAAAGTGTGGCCCCAAAAAGGTACGTTCCCAAAAAGGTGCAGTCCCAAAAAGGTACGGTCCCAACAGACGTTCATGCCAGCCGCCGGAACGAAGCCAGCCAGCTCGCCGTCCGTTGATGTCCTCTTTGGCGGGGCGTTTATACTAAAACTTATGGTCAGAGTCCGTTTTGCGCCCTCTCCCACGGGCTTTTTGCACGTCGGGAGCGCGCGCACTTTCATCTTCAACTGGCTTTATGCCCGCCACCAGGGCGGGACGATGGTTCTCCGTGTCGATGACACCGACGTGGAGCGCAACACAGAGGCTTCGCTGACCTCTATTTTCGAGGGTCTGCGCTGGCTCGATCTTGGCTGGGATGAAGAATACAAGCAGTCCGAGCGCCTGGCTCTGCACCGCCAGATGGCCGAGGCGATTTTCCAGAAGGGACTCGCCTATCGCGACTTTACGCCCGCGCGGACAGAGGAGAGCGAGAGCCCGGCGGGTCCCGGGTGGCTGTTCAATGCCGGCATGCGGGAGCTTTCCCGCCAGGAAAGCGACCGCCGCGCCGCCGCCGGAGAAGCTTTTGCGTTACGCTTCCGCGTGCCGCGCGACAGCGAGGAGCAAGTGCGCTTCGCCGATGCCGTTTACGGCGAGCAGGTGAAGTCCACGGCCGACATTGAAGATTTCGCCTTGCTGCGCAGCGACGGCATGCCGACCTATCATCTGGCATCCTGCGCCGACGACGCCGACCTGCGCATCAGCCATATCATTCGCGGCCAGGATCATCTCTCAAACACGTTCAAGCACTGGCTGATCTTCGAGGCCGCCGGCGCCGCGCCGCCGCAGTTTGCGCATCTTCCCTTGCTGGTGGCGCCCGATGGAAGCAAGCTCTCCAAGCGCCGCCACGGACCGGTCGTGAGCGTGACCACCTACCGCGACGCCGGTTTTCTGCCGGAGGCGTTCGTGAATTTCCTGTGTCTGCTCGGCTGGTCGCCGAAGAACGACCGCGAGCAGATGAGCCGGCCGGAACTGGTCGACGCCTTCTCGCTGGAGGGAATCCATCGCGCCAATGCGGTGATCAATTTCAAGGAAGAAGATCCTTTCGATCCCAAGGCCGTGTGGCTCAATGCCGAACACATCCGCGCCCTGCCGGTCGAGGAGTTGAGCCGGCGGCTGCTGCCGGTGGTGCGCGCCGCGGACTACGACGTAAGCCCGGCCCGAATGTTGCAGATTACGCCGCTCATTCGCGAGCGCATCAAGCTGCTGCGCGACGTGTTCGCGGTGGCGGATTTCTTCCTGGTCGACCGGCTGCCGCCCTACGACAGCGCCGAGTTGATCCCGCAGAAAGGCGATGCCGCAATGGCCCTGCGGATTCTGCGGCGTTCGCAGGAATTGCTGGCCGCCATCCCGGCAACAGCGGCGGCCCCTGCAGAGCAACCCGCAGCGGACGGATTCAACCATCAGGCATTGGAAGCCACGCTGCGCTCCGCCGCCCAGGAGCTGGGGATCAAGGCCGGGCAGATGTTCCAGCCCATCCGCGTAGCCGTCTGCGGACGCAAGCAGGCGCCGCCGCTGTTCGAGACGCTGGAAGTGCTGGGCCGGGAGAAGAGCCTGGAGCGAATCGAGCAGGCGATTCGGAAAATTGAATAGCGCGGACACTCGTAGCAAGGCTTGCGGAGCGGCTGAAGGCCATGTTGTTCAGGTGGCGAAGCACAGGTGGGTAGAGTGAGCTTTATCCCTACTGTTCTGTTCAGCAATGCCAGGCAAAATCCCTGGGGTGGCGCAGGGCTTCAGCCCTGCTATCTTAGTAATTGAGACTGACAGCGGCTAAAGAGGCTGCTGAAAAACTCGCAGCAGTGTCATCCTGAGGTCGCGCCGGTTTTGGGCGACCGAAGGATCTGCTTTATTTTCAGCAGGCGCAAACAGCAGATCCTTCGCTGCGCTCAGGATGACACCTCGGAGAACAGTTTCTTAGCAACCTGTAAAGCCGCACACAATTTCAGTGGCCGGACCGCAGGGCTAAAGCCCTGCGCCACCCGTCGCGGGCCCGCAGAATCCGGAGTAGAGCATTCGTTTCGCAGCTCAGCACTTTGACGGTGATTCTGTTGCGATAAGATCGAACTGTATGCACATGCCTAACAATAAAACCGATACCGACGCCACAGCCCCCGCCGAGTCCGCGAGCACTCCTACTAATTTCATACGCGACATGTTCATCGAAGATATCAGGACGAAGAAGTTCGGGGACGCGACCATCCAGACGCGTTTTCCGCCGGAGCCGAACGGCTATTTGCACATCGGGCACGCCAAGGCAATTTGCCTCGACTTCGGATTGGCCGACGAGTTCGGCGGCAAGACCAATCTGCGCTTCGACGACACCAATCCGGAAAAGGAAGAGACCGAGTACGTCGATTCCATTATGGAGGACGTGCGCTGGCTCGGCTTTGAGTGGGACGGGCTCTACTATGCCTCTGACTACTTCGATCAGCTCTATGAGTGGGCCTTGCAGCTCATTCGAACCGGAAAGGCTTATGTCGACGATCTGACTGCGGAGCAGGTGCGCGAGTATCGCGGAAACCTGACTGAGCCCGGAAAGGACAGCCCGTATCGCAACCGTTCGGTTGAGGAAAACCTGGATCTGTTCCAGCGTATGCGGGCCGGCGAGTTCCCGGATGGCTCTCGTACCCTGCGCGCCAAGATCGATATGGCCTCGCCGAACCTGAACATGCGCGATCCGGTAATGTACCGCATCGTGCACGCCGAGCATCACCGCACGGGCGACAAGTGGTGCATCTACCCGATGTACGACTACGCCCATGGGCAGTCCGACTCCATTGAGCGGGTTACGCATTCCATGTGTACGCTGGAATTCGAAGACCATCGGCCGCTGTACAACTGGTTCATTCAGCAGTTGGGCATTTTTCCGTCGCAGCAGACCGAGTTCGACCGCCTGAATCTCACCTACACGCTGTTGAGCAAACGCAGGCTGCTGCAACTGGTGCAGGAAGGCCGCGTCAAAGCCTGGGACGATCCCCGCATGCCGACCTTGTCGGGCATCCGGCGGCGCGGCTACACGCCCGAGGCACTGCGCAATTTCTGCGCGGCGGTAGGGGTTTCCAAAACCAGCGGCAAGACCGAGCTGGCCATGCTCGAACACTTCGTGCGCGAAGATCTGAACAAGCGCGCGCCACGCGCGATGGCCGTGTTGCGGCCGCTGAAGGTCGTAATCGACAACTACCCGGAGAACCAAGTCGAAGAGATTGAGCTGGTCAACAATCCCGAAGATCCGGCCGCCGGCACGAGAAAAGTTCCATTCTCTCGCGCGCTCTACATCGAGCAGGACGACTTCCGGGAGACGCCGCCGAAGCAGTATTTTCGCTTGTCGCCAGGACGCGAGGTGCGTCTGCGCGGAGGCTACTTCATCACCTGCACCAGCGCGGTGAAGGATGGCAAAGGCGAGGTCGTCGAAGTTCACTGCACTTATGACCCGGCGACCCGGGGCGGAAACGCTCCGGACGGGCGCAAAGTGAAGGCAACAATCCACTGGGTTTCAGCCAGCCATGCGGCCGGCGCTGAAGTGCGCCTCTACGACAATCTTTTCACCAAGGAAAACCCGAACGAAATCGAGGAAGGACAGGATTTCACCGCGAACCTCAATCCGCATTCGTTGCAGGTGCTGACCGGTTGCAAGCTCGAACCGTCGCTGGCGAATGCCGCCGCGGGAAGCCGCTATCAGTTCGAGCGCCTCGGGTACTTTTGCGTCGATCCCGATTCGAGCCCCGGCAAAACGGTGTTCAACCGCACCGTGGCCCTGAAAGATACTTGGGCCAAGATCGAAAAGGGGCAACGCTCACCCCAATCGACCGGGCAGAAACGCTGACCCGAAGCCATCAGCTAAGGGCTAGAGCTATTCCCTTGGTGGTGTATTCCAAATCCCCATCAGTGTCATGGCCAACACTCTCGTGCCATTCCCGGTCCGTTAGCAGACTGGCTAGCCGGGGCGAGGCCGTTTTTGACACCCTCCGTTAGAGCAATTTCATAGACGGTAAGCCCTTATATATCACTGCTATATATCACCGCCGGGCTCGACGACCAGCTCCTTCGCGGGGTATACCTTCCGCGAATCTGGTCTGGAAGTGAGTTTCTCCTTTCCGGAAACTTGCATCGAATCCAAGGCAAGGGCAAAGGCCCGCTTTCTTGGGAGGTGTTCGGTGGCAGTTGCCCGAGTTTTGTTTGTCGATGACGAAGCAGCTATTCGAGAGACCGTACCCCGGATACTCACCCTACACGGATATGACGTATTCTGCGTTGGCACGGTCGCCGAAGCCTTGGCGGCGATCACCTCCCGCTCTTTCGACGTGCTGATCACCGATCTCAACATCGGTCAACCCGGAGATGGATATACGGTGGTCAGCGGCATGCGCCGCACGCAACCGGAGTGCATCAACTTTATTCTTACCGGGTATCCAGCACTGGAAGCGGCGCTACAGGCAATTCGCAGCCAGGTGGATGGCTGCCTGATCAAGCCGGCAAGCGTGTCTTCACTACTCGCCGAGATTGAAGAAAAACTAAAAAATCCCGTTCGCCACCGGTTCCTTCCCTGCAAACGCCTTTCCGGCTTGCTGCGGGAGTTGTCGAATGAAATTGTGCATCGGACGCTGGCACTGATGAAGGCAGATCCCGAACTCATGGTCCTGCGAATTAGCGAGGAGGATCGTGTCGCTCCCATCGGGCCGGTCCTGGGCATGCTGGCCGATGTGCTGGATTCTCCCGACCCGGACAATGCGCGCGGTGAGACCGCGCGTGTCGTCGCGCATTGGGCCAAAGTCAGGTATCGCCAAGGCTTTTCCGTTCCGTTGCTCATCAAGCATGCGCGGCTGCTGGAAAACGCGATCTTTGACGTGGTCGGTGAGAATCTGCTTGTCTTGAACCTGAGCTACTTCCTGACCGATTTGAAGCGAGTAAACCAGACCCTGTTTTTGCTGCTGGAAAACCTCATGAAGGTCTTTCAGGAACTGGAAAAGAAGCGGAGTAGGGCAGTCCCTCCGGATGCTTCGCTTCGCTCAGCATGACTATATATGCGACATGCTGTGGCTTCGCTTCCCACCCCCGCTCAACGCCGCCTTAACGCCTCAATTTCGCTACATCTTCTTGGACGTAGGAGGGTTGATAGTTTCGAGTACCTCCTCGACCATCTCATCCACGACCTCCTGCGGCAGGGCCTCGACGGCCTCCATCATGTCAAGCCGGCCGTCGTTGCGCTTTTCCAGCAGCACCACGGCGTGTGCGATGGCGGCGTTGTCGGTCCCCATTCCCTCCGGTGTTTTCGCCTTCACACCGACGCAGTTGCAGTCCACTTTGAGCAATTCGGCCAGGCGCTGTTGAATGCGGGCGGCGTGAGGCCCGATCTTGGGAGCGGCCAGAATCAGCGTGGTATCGGCATTGGTCACCGCATAGCCGGCTTTTTCCACGTGGCGCATCGCTTCCTCGACGAAAATAACCGAGTTCGCTCCCTTCCACTTAGGATCGCTTGGCGGAAAGAAGGCGCCAATGTCTCCCGCCGCAACCGCGCCCAGCAGCGCATCGGTCAGCGCGTGCAGCAGCACGTCGCCATCGGAGTGGCCGGCGAGTCCCTTGTCGTGCGGCAGTTCAACGCCGCCGATCCGGAGTGGAATGCCGGGCTTGAATTCGTGTGAGTCCCAACCGTAACCGATTCGCATAAAGTAGCTTCACCGCCTGCCACACTGCCGGACAGGCCTGTCCCGGGAAGTGTCTCGCAACCGCCTGCCGCCGCTGTCTGTTGCGGTTCTTCAGCCGGAAATGCTCGCCTTGCGGCGATCTTCCAGGGAAATGAAGAACTCGGCCAATTCGAGGTCAGCCGGGGTTGTGATCTTGATATTGCGGGCGGAGCCCATCACCACGTGCACAGGCTGACCAAGGCGCTCCAGCAGAGAAGCCTCATCGGTGCCCAAGAAGCCCTCGGCGGTGGCGTCGTCGAACGCCTTCTTCAGCACTCCAAAGCGGAACCCCTGCGGCGTTTGTGCCTGCACTATCATCTCGCGCGGGATGGTAGTCGTGATCACGGCTCCGTCGGCGGTGCGCTCGACCTGCTTGATGGTGTCGACGGCCGGCACGCCGGCGATTGCTGCACCATGCTTTTTTACGGCGGCAATGACCGCCGCGATAGTCTCGGAGGTGACAAACGGACGCACCGCATCGTGCACCAGCACGATATCGTCCTCGGCGGCGCGCAACGCGTTCAGCGCGTTGGCGACGGATTGCTGCCGGTGTTCACCGCCCTCGACGATATGCACCTTCTGACCAAGATCGTGCTTCCGGACCTCCTCCCGGAACAGCTCCGACTCGGATTTCCGCATAGCCACCCAAATTTCGCTGATTTCCTGCGTCTGCGCGAACTTGCGGAGCGTGTGTATGAGGATCGGAACGCCTTCCAGTTGAGCGAATTGCTTGCTGCGGGTCCTGCCCTGAGCAGTGGCCGTGGAAGACGCCATGCGGGTGCCAAGGCCGGCGGCGGGAATAATTACCATTACTTTCATAGGGGTCAGCAGTATACAAGGCAAGGCAGAGAACTTTCAAATCCTGTGTTTGGCCTTAGGGAAATAATCCCAGCCAAGGAGACGCAATCACCGCCCCGGAGCCGAACCGCCAAGAGCCGGGAAATTGCCTGGAAACGGAAAGGCCCGGATGCCGGGCCTTTGTCTTCCACCCCAGCGAACGCAAAAGCGGCATTCGCCGGGGACCCCGTACCTGCCATCGAAGCCATACCGCTCAGTGCGGTTCGGTGGTTCCGTTCGCCGGCGCGATTGCCCCCGCACTCGACGAAGAACTGGCGCTCGAGTTCGAATTCTCGGGAACCAGCGACGGTTGCGGATTGCTCTTGCGGAGGTCTGGCGGTCTCGGTTCCGGACGCGCCATGCTGCTCATGCCACGCTCGTCAAACTTGCCAAAGATCATCTTGCCGGCCGTGGTTTGCAGAACCGAGGTGACCGAGATATCGACCGTTTTGCCTATCATTTTGCGGGCATTGTCGACCACGACCATGGTGCCGTCATCGAGATAAGCCACACCCTGGTTGTATTCCTTGCCCTCCTTGAGGATGAATACCTTCATGATTTCGCCGGGCAAAACGATCGGCTTCAGCGAATTGGCCAGCTCGTTGATGTTCAGCACGGCGACGCCGTGGAGCTGCGCCACCTTGTTGAGATTGAAGTCGTTGGTGACGATCTTGCCTTCGTAGAGCTTGGCCAGCTCGATCAGCTTCATATCGACGTCGCGCACGGCCGGGAAGTCATCTTCAACGATCTGCACCTGCAAGGTCGTGATCTTCTGAATGCGTTGCAGGATGTCAAGTCCGCGGCGGCCGCGGTTGCGCTTCAGCGAGTCGGCTGAATCGGCCACCAGTTGCAGTTCGCGCAGGACAAACGATGGAATCGTCAGCACACCATCGAGGAATCCGGTTTCGGCAATATCGGCAATGCGGCCATCGATGATGACGCTGGTGTCGAGGATTTTGTAACTCCGCCGGCCTTGCTTCTCCCCGCCAAAGATTCCGCCGAGCGCCGAAAGGTTCAGCAAATCTCCCTTGCTTGCGCCCACGATCAAACCGACGTAGGACATGATCAGGATGACCGTTAGTTGCAGAAAGCTCTGCGTTGGCCCGCTTTGAATGCTGTAGCGGATCACCGCGCAGAAGAGGTAAGCGCCGATAATTCCCAGAACACTACCGATTGCGGACCCAATCAGCCGTTTCAGGCTGACGCTGCGAAGGCGAATCTCGAACAGGATGACGGCGCCTCCCAGCGCGACGCCCACCACTGCGTCAACCAACCGAGTCAAGCCAAACGGCTCCAGGAAGTAAGAGGCGAGTCCGACTACAAGAACAAACAGCGCACGAATAATTAGTAGTTCCAAGCGGACCTCATTGCAAGGTCCATGCTTGTGCGACCCGGTCGTCTAAAAAGAATCCAAGGATCGTGACAAGTACGGACAGAATGACAAACGTTCCAGTCAGCACAACCGATTATTAAACACAACCAACTATTAAATCGGTCCGCAGTGCCGCGCCACTCCGCACGGCACCAAGGGGTTAGACGAGTATACCAGCAGCCCCAAACGCGCCGCCCGTGGCTGGCCGCTGCAACGTACAAGCAGGCGCGACGGCCTGTCCATCTTGAAAGATGCTGAATAACGGATCGGCGAAGCGAAAATCCAACATCGGCGATCTGGAAGCGCGTAAAATCACCGCCGAGGAGAGCCTGCCAGTTGGCAAGCTATACGCTGCCTGGACCCCGGCACGGCGGAAGCCAAGCTGGCGCTAGTATTCGCTCATGCCCGGACACCCAAATAGCGCAACAGTGGCGCCTGGAGTGAATTCCTCGCAAGTCGACAAATCCGCCGCTGCGCCGGCAACCCAGGGGAATTGGAAAGACGATGAAAGCAATTGTCGTGACGCGTTTTGAAGGCCCGGACGGGCTTGAGCTGCGCGAGGTTCCGGAACCGGCTGCAACCGCCGACCAGGTTCTGGTCAAGGTGGAAGCCGTGGGAGTGAACTTCGCCGACATCCGCAGCGCCATGGGGCTTTACCCCGGAGGTCCCAAGCCTCCCTACGTCGCGGGACGGGAATTTGCCGGCACCATCAAAGGCACCGGCCAGCGCGTGATGGGTTATACGCAACAGGACGCTTGGGCCGGCGAAATTGCCATTTCGCGCAACTCCATTTGGCCGCAGCCAGTTGCCTGGACCTCTATCCAGGCAGCAGCTTTCCCGGTCAACTACTTCACGGCCTGGCTGGTCTACTGGAAAGCGGGCGTGGTGGCCGACATCGGCTCGCCCGATCATGCGCCGGTGAACCTCAGACGGCCGGTGCGAGTGCTGATCCACGCCGCCGCCGGAGGCGTGGGCACGGCGGCCGTGCAACTCGGAAGGCTGATGGGATTCGAGACATTCGGCACTGCCTCTTCCGACGAAAAGCTGGAGCGCCTGCGGGAACTTGGCCTTAACCATGCCATCAACTACGCACGAGAAGACTACGAGCAGAAGATCAAGGAGCTGACTGGCGGCGAAGGAGTAGATGTCGTCTTCGACAGTCTGGCGGGTGAACACACCGGCAAGAGCCTGCGTTGCTGCGCATTTCTGGGCCGGGTTGTGCTATTCGGTTCTTCCAGCGGCGAGCGCCCCAAGTTCGATACGCTCGCCATGTACGAAAAAAGCCTCAGCGCTCACGGGCTGTGGCTGAGCCGCCTGTCGAGGAATCGCCCACTGATTGACCGGGCGCTGGCAGCGATGCAGCCCTGGATCGAAAGCGGTCAGTTGAAACCGGTAATCGGCGCGAAGTTTCCATTCGAGGCTGCGGCGGATTCCTTCAGGCTGCTGCTGGGCCGCAAGAATTTCGGCAAAGTCGTGCTGACGCTTTCCTGAGCGGCTATTGATAGCTGAGATTTACGAACCGCAGATCGGGAAAGCTCCGGTTCCAGTCGTTGGAGACGTGCTCGAGCACGAGGCGGATGCCCTGCGTTTGTCCCGGAGAAAGAGGCGCCAGGCTGAGATCTACAACGTCCTGATAGCCGCCCAGCTTATTGGTGTGCAGCACGCGTATGGGGACAATTTCCTTTTGCACCACTTCGTTGAGAGTGTTGCGGAAGGTCAACTCGGCGCGCGCCCCGGTGACGGTCCGGTCGCCCGCGTTGGTCACACGGCAATCCAGATAGGTGACGCTGGCGCCAACAAAGTTGTTGGCCCGGCTGATCTTCGCTTCCGAAACCTGTAGCTTCTGCGCGTAAGGGTCGGGGGTGGATACCGGTTTCCTTGCCTGCCGGGTCAACATCACGATCCCGGCAAGCACGACGATCACAATTCCAATCCCGATCAGAATCGGAGTCCAGTTGCGCTCTTGGCGGGTTTGAAAGGGAGTAAACGGCTCTGGAAGCGGGTCTGGCATATGTTATCCCATGTGGCGCAAACCACAACCCCCCGGGACCTCAGGTGCCTCTCCGGGAAGTGGTCGAGCCTTCTGAGTCTCCGGAGCACATTCTACTCCGGTTGCGCATGCATTCGCGCAAGACCGTACCCTTTTCAGGTAATTCAGGCAAAATCCACCGGCAAGCGTCGAGCGTGTAGACTTTAGCGCGGTTCCATGTTGGTATATCCAAATTCCTAAGAGGATGTCATGGCGACCGAAGCGCCGAGCGCCTGTGGCCGGAGCAGCCAAGCTGCGTACCCGACATTCACGTTCGACAAGCGAGAAGCTGTTCGGGCGCGGAGTGGAGCCACCCTTTGTTTTCGGCAGTAGGAACAAAAGGTGGCTCGACTTCGCTCGCCATGACAGTTTGATTTATCGGCATACACCTACTGGCGAACCCGCCTCTAGCGTAACTGTGCCGCTCTATTCTCCGGCGACGGTCATGCCGTCGATGCGGATCGTGGGACAGGCGACCGAGCCGCGAAATTCGAGATCGTTTCCGATTTCAGAGATGTTTCGCAGCATTTCCTTGAGATTCCCGGCGACAGTGATCTCCTCGACAGGGTAGGTTAGCTCGCCATTGACGATCCAAAGTCCGCCGGCGCCCCGCGAGAAATCGCCGGTCACCAGATTGACCCCGAAGCCGAGAAACTCCGTCACGTAAAGGCCATCCTTGACATCGGCGATGATTTGCCGCGGCGTCTTTGCACCAGGCTTGAGAAAGAAGTTGCCGGAGCCTATGCCGGGGTTTCCGGCCAGCCCGCGCGAGGCGTTGCCGGTGGTGGCAAGGCCAAGTTTCTTGGCGGCGTAGGTGTTCAGCAGATACGACTTAAGCACGCCGTTCTCGACCACGACTGTCCGCCGCGTCGGCACGCCCTCCATATCGAACGGGCTGCTGCCGAAGCCTCCGGGAATGGTGCCGTCGTCGATCACGGTGACGTTTTCACCCGCGATCTGCTCGCCCAGCTTGCCGGTGAGGAACGAAGCGTTGCGATAGATGCTCTCGCCGTTGGCCGCCTCGAAGATGTGGCCAAGCAGGGAACGCGCGACCTGGGGGTCGAAAATGATGGGAACGCGCACGGTTTTCACTTTGCGCGCGCCGAGGCGTTGCAGCGTACGTTTGGCAGCCGTCTGGCCGACGGATTCGGCTGACTCCAGCTTGCCCATGGTTCGCGAAACCGAGTACCAGTAATCCCTCTGCATCTTGCCCTGTTCGTCGCGCGCGATCGGGACGGCGGAAACCGAGCAGTAGGAGCGCTGGAATTCGCCCAGGAAGCCATGCGAGTTGGCCAGCACTTTGCGTCCGGTGGCGACATCGAAGGAGCCGCCTTCGGAGTTCGAGATTCGCGGGTCGAAATCGAGCGCGGCGCGTTCGGCGCGCCGGGCATAATCAATACGATCGGTCGTGGAAAGCGAATTGACGTCGTCGTAATAGAGGTCGAGATCGCCGTCGATCGAGCCGAGTTGCGCGGCCTCGGGGATGCTGGCGAAGGGGTCCTCGGTAGTGACCTTTGCCAATTCCAGGGCGGAGTCGATCATTCGCTGAAGGCTTTGCTGTGAAAGATCGCTGGTCCAGGTGTTGGCCGCCCGCTGGCCGACGAAAACCCGTATGCCGAGCGCCTTGCTGCCGGATTCCTTCAGGGTTTCGACCTCGCCCAGGCGAACCACTGTGGAGAATTCCGTGCCGTCGCGGATGACGCATTCGGCCGCCGTAGCGCCGCGTTGCATGGCGCGCTGCACCACGTCGGCGGCGATCTCTTTCAAATCAAGTTGCGAGGCGGCAGCGGTCGTCGTCTCGGTCTCGGTGCTCATTGCGCGCTCCCCGTGCCGCCGACGGTAAGGCGGTCAATCTTTAGAGTTGGAATGCCAACGCCAACCGGTACCGACTGGCCATCCTTGCCGCAGGTGCCGACACCCTCATCCAGCTTGAGATCGTTGCCGACCATGCTGACCCGTGTAAGAACGTCGGGGCCGTTGCCGATCAGGGTAGCGTTCTTCAGCGGCGCCGTCACCTTGCCGTCTTCGATCAGGTAGGCCTCCGACGCGGAGAAGACGAACTTGCCATTCGTAATGTCCACCTGCCCCCCGCCGAAGTTCACGGCATAGACGCCGTGCTTCACCGAGCGGATGATGTCTTCGGGAGAATCCTCGCCGGCCAGCATGTAGGTGTTTGTCATGCGCGGCATGGGAATGTGCTCGTAACTCTCGCGGCGTCCGTTGCCGGTGTTCGGCAACCCCATCAGTTTGGCCGAGAGCCGGTCGCTGAGATAACCCTTGAGAATTCCCTTTTCGATCAGAACCGTGTTGTTGGTGGCGTTGCCTTCGTCGTCGACGTTGAGCGAGCCGCGGCGGCTGGGCAGGGTACCGTTATCGACTACCGTGCACTTGTCGCTGGCCACGCGGCGGCCGAGCAAGCCGGAAAAAGCGGAGGTCTTTTTGCGGTTGAAGTCGGCCTCAAGCCCGTGGCCGATGGCTTCATGCAGCAGGATGCCGGGCCAGCCCGGACCCAGCACAACTTCCATTTCGCCGGCCGGGCACTCGCGCGCATCCAGTTGAATGATGGCCTGCCGCGCCGCTTCCCGGGCGAAGTGCTCGGGAGTCTTTTCGGTGAGAAACGCTTCCATGCCGTGGCGTCCGCCGCCGCCCGAGGTGCCGCGAGCCGAGGTCTCGCCCGAGCGGGCGATGACAAACACGCTCATCCGCGACAGCGGCTGCACGTCTTCGGCAAACGTGCCGTCGGAGCCGATGATGAGAATCCGGCGAAGCTCCTCGACGTAGCTGGCGCGTACTTCCGTGATCCGCGGATCGTAGGCGCGGGCCGCGCGGTCGGCGCGCAGGATCAGGTCAACTTTCTCTGTGACCGCGGAATCGACGGGCGCAGCCGGATAAAGGTTGTGAGCCGCATGCTCCTTCAAATCCACCACCGGAACCTTAGAGGGACCTTGCGCGATCAAGGCAGCCGTGCGCGCCGCGTGCAGAATCCTCTCCGGCGCCAGGTCATCGGTGTAGGCGTAGCCGGTGCGCTCGCCGGCAATGACGCGAACGCCGCAGCCCGCCGAAATTCCCTGCGAAGCCGATTTGACCATCGATTCGTCAAGGCCCAGAGAGGTCGCCGTCATGTATTCGAAGTAGAGGTCGGCATAGTCGCCGCCTGCCGAAAGCGCCGCCGCCAGATAGCGCTGCACGTCGACCGCGTTGAGGCCGTATTTCTGGAAGAAAAACCGCTTGTCTTTATCCATATCCATAGTCACATCGGTTGGATGCCCCAGCTCCCCTGCAAGACTCCGCAGGGGCAGGCAATCCAATGATTATCCCATAATGGGTGCGGGGAAGGCGGCGGGCAGACTTCATCTTCATCGAATGACTGGCCAGGTTCTGGGAGTCGACCGCAAAACCTGCACC
>Ga0187860_1000780_pt1 | contig 29598 bp, 33 predicted proteins | sample June2016WEW_10_4_FD_132981 | JGI IMG/M metagenome (GOLD analysis project Ga0187860, IMG submission 132981) | Peatland microbial communities from SPRUCE experiment site at the Marcell Experimental Forest, Minnesota, USA - June2016WEW_10_40 | ecosystem: Environmental > Terrestrial > Soil >...
ATCTTTCTCGCGGTGACCATTATCGGGATTCCGTTCGCCTGGGCCCATCTGAAGCTGGCGGGGCTTGCGCTCTGGCCCATCGGCAAGGATGTCGTCAGCGTCTAGTCAAAGGCCGCGCAAAAATACCGCTACCCTTCCTCCCGCTTCACCTCCGGCCAGTCGATTTCGTCGTGCGGGAGCACCCAGGTTTCGCGCCGTGCGGCCTCGCGCCATTCACTCCACGCCGGCAGCGTTTTAATTGCTCGCATATAGTCGCGCGCGATAGCGCTCACGTCGATTCCGTAAGTGTGGAAACGCCAAACGACAGGCGCATACATCGCGTCAGCCGCGCCGAATGCTCCATACAGAAATGGCCCGCCAGTCCCGAAACGCGCGCGGCATTCGCTCCAGATCGTATCGATGCGCGCCACATCAGCTTTCGCGTCGGCGTCGAGTGCGCGCGGTATCACCGGCCGCCACACATTCATCGGCAATTGCCGACGCAGCGGCAGGAAGCCAGCGTGCATTTCGGATGCGACCGCCCGCGCATGGCCGCGCGCCAGCGGATCCTGCGGCCACAAATTCGCGGCGGGGAATTTCTCAGCCAGGTATTCAAGGATCGCCAGCGATTCCCAAATACGCGCGTCGCCGTCGATCAGCACCGGCACCTTGCCGGCGCCACTCAATGCCGACAGCTGCGACTTGAAATCGGGCGCATCGAGCGAGATCACCGTTTCCTGAAACGCGATCCCGGCCACTTTCATCGCCAGCCACGGCCGGAACGACCAGGAAGAATAGTTTTTGTTGGCAATGACCAAATGGAGCATCGACCGCCCGCTATCTGCACAGCACACGAGAAATGAGCATAACGCTCCCCCACGGGCAAGAACGCGGCCGCTCGCACCCCAATGTCAAGGCGCTGGAAACAGGTCGGCCGTCTTGCCGGTGAGCCGATAGGCGAGAAGGCCAGCCCACTCATGCACCGCCGTGTCCGTCCGCCGCAGGCCATCACCGAGCGAAGCGAACGGCCGCACCATGTCGATCGGCCCGCGCGTGCGCCAGTCGACCGGATAGGCTTCGACCGGAAAGCCAGCCGCCCTGAAGACCGCCATCGCGCGCGGCATGTGATACGCCGAGGTCACCAGAAGCCAGCGCTCGCCCGGCTTCGGGTTGGCGACGAGCCGCGAGAACACCGCATTCTCGATCGTGTTGCGCGCCTGCTCCTCCGCCGCGATGCGGTCATGCGCAACACCGAGCGCCTCCAATTGCCGGACGGCGAAAACCGCCTCGATGCCTTCGTCAAAAATCAAGGCGTTGCTGCCGCCGGTCAGGACGATGCGCGCGTTCGGGTAACGGCGCGCCAGCTCGGCGGTGACGGTGATGCGTTCGGCCGCTTCATTGAGCGCCACCGCACCGCGCGCCGCCGATACATCCGGCGAGATCATGCCGCCGAGCAGCACGATGCCTTCGGGCGGTCCGCGCGAAGCGTCCCAAGGCGGGAAGCGCTGCTCCAAAGGCAGGATCAGCGCATTGCCGAGCGGCGATAGTCCCGCGACGGCAATCAGCACGAGGCTCGTCACGATAAGCCAACTGGCGAGCCGCGTGAACCGTGTGAGAAGGAGCACGAGGCCGAGCAGGCCGATCGCAATCAAGACATTCGACGGATAGGCGAAGAAACCGAGAATTTTGGAAAGGGAGAAAAACATCGAAGCCGCGACGTCGATTGACACAATCACGAGCGCGATTTCCGCCACGCTGCGTAGCGCGCCTTCGCCTCGTCGTTCGGCGGATAAAGGCCCGGCAGTTTCACGCCGTTCTCGACTTCGCTGAACACCCAGCTTTCGTAAAGCTCGTGCTCGGCGCCCTCTTGCGCTACGAATTCCAGCATCGCCTGCGGAATAACGGCGGCGCCATCGTCATCGGCGACGATCACATCCCCCGGGAATATCGCGCATCCGCCGCAACCGATCGGCTGCTGCCAGCCGACGAATGTCAAACCGTTGACGGATGCCGGCGCTGCAACGCCGGCGCACCAGACCGGCAATGCACTCATCAGCACGCCGGCGCGGTCGCGCACAACGCCGTCAGTGACCAAAGCCGCAACGTTTCGCTTTTTCATGCGGGCGCAAAGAATGTCGCCGAATATACCGGCGCTCGGCACGCCCATGGCGTCGGCAACGACGACCGCGCCTTCCGGCATTTCCTCGATGGCCGCCCGCGTCGATATGGGATGGCCCCAGCTTTCCGGCGTCGCGAGATCTTCGCGCACGGGAACAAAGCGCAGGGTGAACGCTCGACCAACGACACGTTCGCCCTTCGGAACGAGCGGTTTTGGACCGTTCATCCAGCAGCGCCGGATGCCTTTTTTCAAGAGCATCGTCGTGATCGTCGCGGTGGTTATCTTACGCAGAATATCGAACAGCGCGTCGCTCATCGCCCGCCTCGCTTAGGTCGCATCTTTTTTGAGCCAATTGCCGATCCGCTCGACCGCCTCGCACATCTCCTCGCGCCCGCCGGCATAGCACAAACGCAAGAAGTTCCTTCCGCGCACTGGGTCGAAGTCGACCCCGGGAGTCGCCGCCACGCCCGCCTCCTCCAACATTCGCGTCGCGAATGCAAAGCTGTCGTTCGAGAACCGCGAGACATCGGCATAGAGATAGAAGGCGCCATCGGCCGGCAGAAAGGAATCGAGGCCGACGCGCGGCAGGCCGTCGAGCAGAATGCGCCGGTTTTCCTCATAGCCGCGCCGTACCGCCTCTAGCTCGGCGCGCCCTTCGAAGGCCGCTTCGGCCGCGATTTGCGAAAGAGTGGGCACCGAGATCGCAAGATTTTGCTGCAGCCGTTCAACCGCCCGCACCAGCGGCGGCGGCACAACCATCCAGCCGATCCGCCACCCGGTCATGCAGAAATATTTGGAGAAAGAATTGATGATGATGACGTCGGAGGAGATGCGCGCGGCGCATTCCGCGGCAAAGGCGTAATCGAGGCCGTGATAGATCTCGTCCGAGATCACGACGATGCCTGCATCTTCGGCGCAGCGGATCAGCTCGGTGAGCGCCGACGCGGTCATCATCGTGCCGCTCGGATTGGCCGGTGACCCAACCACGACGCCCTTCAGCGGCTTCGCACGGTGCTGAGCGAGCAGACTTTCGCCGGTGATCGACCAGCGCGTTGCTGCGCTCGTCTCGATCCCCACCGGCTCGCAGCCGAGCGCAGTGAGTATGTGGCGATAGGGCGGATAGCCGGGTAGCGCCATCGCCACGCGATCCCCCGTCTCGAACGCGGCGAGAAATGCCAAAATAAAGCCGCCCGAGGAGCCGGTGGTGACGACGATGCGCTCCGGATCGATGTCGAGGCCATGCCATTCGGCGTAAGCGCGCGCGATACGCCGGCGCAACGACGGAATGCCAAGCGCCTCGGTATAGCCGAGCGGACCGGAAGAAAGGGCGGCACGCACGGCGGCAATCGCAATTGCCGGGGCACCCGCCGCCGGCTGCCCGACTTCCATGTGGATGATCTTGCGGCCTTGCGCCTCAAGACGCGCCGCCGCGGTCATGACGTCCATGACCATAAACGGCGGCACGGCGCTGCGCGCGGACGGTTGCAAGAGACGTTTGGCTCTCTCAAGCATTATTGCGCCTCGACGTATCGCGGGTCTTGTTGGGCCGCCCCGGTACTGCCGTATTCGCGGGGTTTTGTGGCGTTTGGCTTAGCCCCTGCAACACGCCGGCCCTTGTGTTGACCGTAAACGGTTCCATCCATAGCCTTGGTCCACGGACCGAGGGACTGATACTTTGTCCCAAATGATTGTCGCCAAAACTCCTAGCAAGGTGAGCCCGGTGAGACCAGCGTCGCGCGCCATTGCGCTGACCGCTGCCGCCGCGCTCGCGCTCGGAAGCCTGCCGGCGCGGGCGCAGACCGGATCCACCGCCGGCATTCCCATGATTCGCGACGCGGAGATCGAGCAGCTCTTGCGCGACTACACGGCACCGATTTTGCGCGCGGCCGGCTTGGCCCAGCAAAATGTGCAGGTCGTCATCATCAACGAAAATGTGTTCAACGCCTTTGTGATGGACGCGCACCGGATCTTCATTTTTACCGGCGCCCTGAAGCAAGCCACCACGCCCAATCAGCTCATCGGCGTTTTCGCGCACGAGACCGGTCATATCGTCGGCGGTCACCTTTCCAAAATGCGCCAAGAGCTTGCCAACGCTCAGACCGCCGCGATCGTCACCATGCTGCTCGGCGTCGGCGCAATGGTGGCGGGTTCGCGGTCGAATAACTACGGCAACAGCTTAGATATGGGTAATCTCGGCGCGGCGGCGATCAGCGCGCCGCAGTCCTACCTGCTGCACACGCTAATGGCCTACCAGCGCGCCCAAGAGGAACAGGCCGATCGCGCCGGTGTCCGGTTCCTGACCATGACCGGGCAGTCGGGCAAGGGCATGTACGATACGTTCAAACGCTTCGCTGATGAGATGATGTTCTCGGCGGCCTATGTCGATCCCTATGTGCAGAATCACCCGATGCCCGCGGATCGCATGGCCGCGCTGGCGGAACTGGTCAAAACCCCATATTGGGACAAGAAGGACCCGCCCGAGCTGCAATTTCGCCACGACATGATGCGCGCGAAGCTTTACGGCTTCACCGAACGGGCCGACGTGGTGTCGCGACGTTATCCGTTATCCGACACCGGCATGCCGGCCCGCTACGCGCGCGCCATTGCTGCCTACCGCTTCGGCGACATACGTTCTGCCCTTACACAGATCGACGGCCTGATTGAGTCGATGCCGGACTATCCCTATTTCTACGAGCTGAAAGGTCAGGCGCTACTCGAAAGCGGACACGCGGCGGAAGCGCTCGCGCCATTGCGCCGCGCCGTCCAGCTTGCTCCCAATCCGGCCCTCATTCAGATTATGCTGTCGCAAGCGCTGATCGCCACCAACAACGCCAAGATGACGGCAGAAGCGATTCCGCTTTTGCGCGCGGCCATTATCAAAGAGCCAGAATCCGGCGATGCTTATGAGCAGCTCGCCATGGCCTACGGCCACACCGGCGATCTGGCCGATGCCGATCTTGCTTCGGCGCAGGCTGCATTCGCGCGCGGTGACAACAAAACCGCGCGCGAGCTCGCCGCACGGGCTAAGATGCGTTTTCCGGTTGGATCGCCGGGCTGGGTGCGAGCCGACGACATCGTCGCTTTCAACAAGGGAAAGCATAGCCCGCTTCGAAACTGACAATGATCGCAAAAAGGACAATCGCGATGACATTTAACCCACGCATAGCAATCCTGATCGCAGCCGCGATGTCACTCGCATCGCCGGCCGCCGCGCCGGCGCAAGCGCAAACATTCTCGGCCGATCAGCGCCAGGAAATCGGAAGCATCGTCAAAGACTACCTGCTGGCGCACCCGGAGGTGATGCAGGACGTCATGGCGGAGCTGGAGAAGCGTCAGCAGGCGGCAGAAGCCGAGAAGCATCGAGCGGCAGTCGTAGACAACAAGGCGGCGCTGTTTAGCTCGCCGCACCAGGTCGTGCTCGGTAACCCGCAAGGCAACGTGACGATGGTCGAATTCTTCGACTACAATTGCGGCTTCTGCAAGCGCGCCATGACCGACATGCTGGATCTCCTGAAGACCAACCCCAATCTCAAATTCGTTCTCAAGGAATTCCCGGTTCTCGGCGAGGGATCGGTCGAAGCCGCCCATGTCGCGGTCGCTGCACGCATGCAGGACGTCACCGGAAAGAAGTACATCGAGTTTCACCAGAAGCTGCTCGGTGGCCGCGGCGCGGCCGACAAGACACGCGCGCTCGCGGTCGCCAAGGAGGTCGGATTCGACATGGCACGCATCGAGCGAGACATGGGCAGTGACGAGGTCAAGAAGACGATCGACGAAAATATGAAGCTCGCCGACGCGCTCGGCGTCAGCGGCACGCCAAGCTATGTGGTGGGCGAGGATGTGGTGGTTGGAGCAGTCGGCATCGATGCGCTTCGCGAAAAGCTCAACGCCGACCGCAAATAACTGCCTGCGGCCCGCACCGTCGCGGGAGTGCGGTCAACAATCCTCCCCTTTTCGGGGGAGGATTTTTTTGTTGGATGGATCACTTCGCCAGATAGTTTCGGTGCACCCAGCCGCCGTCGGGACGCCGCGTTTCCGCGTAGAGCGTGCCGTCACCGTCGCGGGTAGCAACACGAACGCTTTCGCTCAGTACGCGTTCGGATTCCGGAACGCTTGCCGCGGCCGTCATAAAGCTGCCGACGCCAGCGGCCGACGGCGGGGTTGCATTTTGGGCGGCCTTATCGCTGATCGCCTCGGTCACACTGGCGGCGAGCAGCTTGGGCCACATTTTGCGAAACAGATCGGACGAAGAATACACATCGCCGCCACTGATTTTGCCGTTGATGGCGGCGACGTAACCAATGACGTCGTGATCGAGCGCGCCGCCGCTTTGCAACGCGCTCATGTAAGCGGCTTGCGCCGCCTTGAGCTTGTCGCTCTCGAGCGAGAGTTGCAGGCTCGAAGGCGAAGCCGGCGCGGGGGTCGCGCCGACGGACCGCGCCAACCGGTCCTGCGTCTTTTTCACCGTCGCCCAGATTTGCTCCTGGCGCGATCCGGTATCGGCGCGAGACGGATCGGCCGAGTTTGCCTGTCCGATCGGCATCGTCGATGGGGCGGCAGCCATATAGGATCGTATGGCGAGCTTTGCTTCGTGCGACGGCATGGCTGCCGCCGCGGTGGAGAATTGCCGCGAATCCTCCTGACCGCGAGCCGACCAACGGCCGGATTCGACACAAAACGCCGCGATCGGTAGCTGTCCCGACCGCGGCGGCAACAACAGATCGACCGACAAGACGCGGTCCTGCCGGCCCCCCTTTACGATATCGCCGGCCTGAATGAAGATCTCGTCATTGCCGACATTTTCCACGGTCAACTCGTTGACCGTACCGGTTTCGCGCACTTTGACACGCCCATTGGCGAGCGCCTCTTCCAGGCTCACGGGGACAGCGCCCCGAGTTGCTTGGCCGTGCACAAAGTAGATCGCAAGATTATCGTGGACGACCGGGCCCGAGACAAGCACGCCCTCGGCAGCAATGACCGACGTCCCGACCGGCAGCAACGCAACACAACACGCAACAAATCGGATAAATGTTCTGCGGCGCATGGACTCCCTCCCAGGTTCACGTCGCGCCAAAAGGGTCCATTAGATCTGTGGCCCGCTTGGGAGCCCGCGGCGTCCAATTTTGGGTTTCATCGTGGCGGCCACGCAACGGGCGCCGCCGTCCCCGCTTCCCCTTTTCGAGTCGGGTCCCTATAAAGCCGGAGGTCGAGCAAGCGGTTTGCCCGCCTGCCGACGGCCGGCCGGGAAAGCAATGCCGAAGACCGTTTACGTCCTCAACGGACCGAACCTTGATCTGCTTGGCACGCGCGAGCCGGAGATATACGGCCGCGCGACGCTCGCCGACGTCGAGAAGCTTTGCCGCGCAACGGCGAAGCAACACGGGCTTGCAATCGAGTTCCGGCAATCAAATCACGAAGGCGAAATCATCGATTTGATTCACCAGGCGCGCGACAAGCGGGCGGTGGGGGTTATCATCAATCCGGCCGCATATACCCATACGTCGGTTGCGATCCTCGACGCGCTCCTCGCGGTCGAAGCCCCCGTCGTCGAGGTTCACATCAGTAATATTCACGCACGAGAGTCGTTCCGCCGACACTCCTACGTCTCCGAAGCTGCGCGCGCGGTCATTTGCGGTTTCGGCATCGAGGGGTACGCGCTCGCTATCAGGGGCCTTGCCGGTATGCTCGGCCCCGAACATCGGACAGGGGATCGATCGTGACGCGAAAGCCCCTTCAGGTGCCGAAGACACCCGCGATCGATCACGATGCCATCCGCGATCTGGCAAAGCTGCTCGACGAAACAGGGCTTACTGAAATTGAGCTCCAACGCGATGGAGCGTCGATTCGCGTCGCGCGAAATCTGAATGCGCCGGGGTCTCGAGGGCGAACGCCCGAAGGATCCGTTGGCGCTGCCCTTCCCATGGCGCCGCCGGTCGAGGTGCCGATCGAGCCGAGCCAGCATCCGGGTCTCGTCGCTTCGCCGATGGTCGGCACCGCTTACCGCGGCCCAGCGCCGGGCGCGCGGCCCTTCATCGATGTCGGCAGCCAGGTGAAGACCGGCGAAACGCTCCTCATCATCGAGGCGATGAAGACGATGAATCAAATTCCCGCGCCTCGTTCCGGCACGGTGATCCAGATCCTGGTCGAGGACGGTCAACCGGTCGAGTACGGCGAGCCGCTCATGATCATCGAGTGAGATGTTCGATAAAATCCTGATCGCCAATCGGGGGGAGATCGCGCTCCGCGTGTTGCGGGCGTGCAAGGAGCTTGGCATCCCGACAGTGGCCGTGCATTCGACGGCGGATGAGGACGCCATGCATGTGCGGCTCGCCGATGAGAGCGTCTGCATCGGACCGCCGCCCGCCAAGGACAGCTACCTCAATGTTCCGGCGCTACTCGCTGCATGCGAAATCACCGGCGCCGACGCGGTACATCCCGGCTATGGATTTCTCTCGGAGAACGCCCGCTTTGCGGAAATCCTCGCCGACCACAACGTGCAATTCATCGGTCCGCGCCCGGAGCATATTCGTTTGATGGGCGACAAGATCGCGGCCAAGCGCGCCGCCGTTGAACTCGGCATCCCGACCGTTCCCGGGTCCGACGGCGACGTTGGCTCCGATGAAGAGGCGGAGAGATTGGCGCGCGATGTGGGCTTTCCGGTCATGCTCAAGGCTGCCGCCGGCGGCGGCGGCCGCGGCATGAAGGTCGTTCGTGCCGAGAGCGAGCTTGCGTCAGCCCTTGCAATAGCGCGCGCCGAGTCGAAGGCGGCTTTCGGCGACGACACGCTTTATCTCGAAAAGTACCTTGAACGGCCGCGCCACATCGAAGTCCAGGTTCTTGGCGACGGCAAAGGCCGCGCCATCCATCTCGGCGAGCGCGACTGTTCGCTGCAGCGCCGACACCAGAAGCTCTGGGAGGAAGGCCCCTCGCCCGCTCTTAACACGTCGGCCCGCGACCAGATTTGCGAAACCGTCGCCAGAGCGATGCGTGACATCAAATATCTCGGCGCCGGCACCGTCGAGTTTCTTTACGAGGACGGCAAATTCAACTTCATCGAGATGAACACCCGCATTCAGGTGGAGCATCCGGTGACCGAAATGATCACCGACATCGACCTCGTGGCGGAGCAGATCCGCGTCGCGGCCGGCAACGATCTTGCGCTGGCGCAAGGCGACGTGAAATTCCACGGCCACGCCATCGAGTGTCGCATCAATGCCGAGAGCCCGGTGTCGTTCCGCCCCTCCCCTGGCAAGATCGTCCATTACCATCCACCCGGCGGACTAGGGGTGCGGATCGATTCCGCCGTCTATCATGGCTATACGATTCCGCCATTCTACGACTCGCTCGTCGGGAAGCTTATCGTCCACGGCAAGACGCGGGGCGAATGCCTCATGCGGTTGAAGCGCGCACTCGACGAGTTTGTTGTCGAGGGCATCGAGACCACGCTGCCCCTGTTCCGCGCGCTGGCGCGCGAAGCCGAAATCATCGACGGGGATTACCACATCCATTGGCTCGAGGAGTTTCTCGCGCGCGGCGCGATCGAGCAATGACGGTTCAGGCAGGCATTCGCTCGGCAGTCGCTTTCAAGCTGCGGGCGAGCAGCCGGCCGACGATCTCCGGAGCGTAGGGCTTCGCAACGAAGATCGAGCCCGGTACCCGCAGCGGTGAATCGAGCATGTTTACTCGTCCAGAGGCGTAGACAACCGGCAGATCGGGTAACAGCTCGCGGGCGCGACGCGCGAGCGTCGTGCCGTCCATACCGCCCGGCAGATTGATGTCGGTGAACAGTACGTCCACGGGCGCCGATGCGAGAAGCCGCAGGGCGTCCGCCCCGTTGCTCGCGGTGCGTACCGCGAAGCCCTGTTCTACAAGCGATTCCGCGACCCATTCGCTGATAAGAAATTCGTCCTCGACGAGCAGGACGCGGATCGGCCGAATCTCACTGACGATCGTTTCCATGGCGGCAGTTGCCAGTCGTTTGCATGCCAGGGTAACGCACCAAGCAAAAATGCGTTCAAGCTGGCTAAAATCATACCGAAATTGTCATTTACGGGTGGTTAAGACCCGCCTCCCGGCGGCGAAAGCGATCGCAGGCAGAGGCTGTGTTGGTCCCGAAAGCGAGCACCGGGGACGGGGCGCGCTCTTGAAAGAGTTGCCCTCCGATGGCTAAACGAACGTATGGCAAGCCGAGAGTCCGCACTCGTCGATATCACGCCCGAAGTTCTGCTGAAGGCCTATGCCTGCGGCATCTTCCCTATGGCGGAAAGCGCCGAGGACCCCGCCCTTTATTGGATCGAACCGGAACGCCGCGGCATCATTCCGCTGGATCGGTTCCACGTGCCAAGCCGTCTCGCGCGTACCGTGCGTTCCGATCGCTTCACGGTCGCGGTGGACCGCGATTTTGATGCCGTGCTCGGCGGCTGTTCGGAGCCGATGCCCGGGCGCGGCCGTACCTGGATCAACGCGCGCATTCGCAACCTCTACTGCAAGCTCTACGAGCGCGGAGACTGCCATACGGTCGAGGTGTACCAAGACGGCGAACTGGTCGGCGGCCTCTATGGCGTAAGCCTAGGGCGAGCCTTTTTCGGCGAGAGTATGTTTCACCGTGCCCGCGACGCCTCCAAGGTCGCCCTCGTTCATTTGGTGGCGCGGCTCAAGGCGGGCCAGTACCGGTTGCTCGATACCCAATTCGTTACCGAACATCTGCGGACATTCGGCGCCGTCGAGGTGTCGCGGCAGGCTTATCACAAGCTACTCGACGCGGCGCTCGTAGGCGAGGGAGATTTTGGCGCGCTCGCACTCGATCGGCCGGTTTCCGGCAGCGCGGCGCTGGAGCGCCTTGCGCCGGCATGATCGGCCTTAGCGCGGCTGTGCCGGGACGGCTGGCGCGGGGGCAAGTGGCGGCACAGACGGCTGGCGCGGAGGCGCGGCCTGACGCGGGCGTGCGCGGGGGGCGGGCGTGGCCGCCGCGGGCGTCGGCTGAGCGGCCGGCTCGGCGAGCCGCACCGGCGCGGTGCAATCGGTCAACCAGACGTCGTAAATGGGGTGCTCGACCCCATGCAGACCCGGACTGGATGCAAACATCCAACCTGAAAAAATGCGCTTGATCTCGCCCTGGAGCGTGACTTCGTCGACCTCGACGAAGGCGTCCGTGTTGGTCGCCTCGGTCGGGGGGCGCGTGTAACACGCCCGCGCGGTCACTTGCAGCGCGCCGAATTGCACGGTTTCGCCGACCGCCGCGTCGAAGGAAATGATGCGGCCGGTGATCTTGTCGAGCCCAGAAAATACTGCGCGCGCATTGTCGATCTTTTGCGTCGGCACCTCGGTGACGACCGTGTCGTCAGGCTGGGGGGCCGTATCCGCCGGTTGGGCCGGTGGCGGATTGGCGGGTTGCGGCGTCGGACCCGCAGGCGGAGGAGCGTTACGCGCCCGCTGGCCGGCCGCAGGCGGCGGCGCCAGCGTCCCACCAGGAGGCGCGGGCAACGGCTGCGCCTGGATGCCGGACGGCGGCGGTCCGGCCGGCGGCGGCGTGAACGTGGATTGCCCGGGGAACTGCACTGGCGGCGGTTGTTGGGGGAATGTTCCGTTGGGGACGTCAGCCGGCGGACGCGGCGGGAAATCGCCGTACGCTCTCGACTGCGCTTGGGCCGGTCCCGCTGCGAGCGTTCCGCCGAGCACGGCTAAAAGAGCGGCGATACGGAGCATGGAGCCAGGGGGCGCGATCGGGTTAAGCGCGTCATCGCGATGCGCCCCGTTAACATGCCGAATGCGGCACGGAAAGGGCGGACGCCCCGGCCGGCCCCCGGGAAGCCGCGCCCTGACAGCCGAGGCCTTAATTGCCCGGAGTCCACGCCTTGTAATCGCCTGTCGCCTTCGGGCGACGGCCTTGCGCCAAGGTCGAGCCGCTGGGTCGGTAGGCTCCCGGCGTGCCGGTAAGATTGGGGCGATGCGGCTTCTCCCAAGGGTGTGGCTTGATGTTGTCCACTGGCGGCGGCACATCGACGGTGTGATGCAGCCAGCCGTGCCAGCTCGGGGGCACCATGGATGCCTCGGCGATCCCATTGTAGATCACCCAGCGCCGCTCCATGTTGAGCGTCGGATCGATCTTGCCTTTCCTGGTGCGGTAGTAGCGATTGCCGAATTCGTCCTCGCCGACGAACTCACCGTAAAGCTTCGTCCACAGCTGGGTACCGAAAGTCTGGCCGTTCCACCACGTGAAAAGGCGCAGCAGGAAAGTTTTCATCGCCGGTATGGCCCCGATCGCGCGTGGGATGTTGCCGTTTTAACGGCGCGTTGATGCCATTTCACATCGCCGCTGTCCAGGGAATGATCGCCGGAACCGGCGAAACGGCGCGTTGGTTCTCACAAGCGGCTGATTTGGGTTTCATGTTATCTTGCGGCATGTGGCAAACCGCTATCCAACACGTCCAGAGCGAGTTCGTCGGCACGCTGTCCTCCGCAGCGGATTGGGCTTTATCGGCGGCGCTCCTCGTCGGCGCTGCGATTGCGGCGTTGCTGTTGCACGCTGCCGTTCTTGCGCTTGTACGCCGAATGCTGGGCGACCGGCGGCCCTTCCTGCGAACGCTCCTCGGCGCGACTAAAGGGCTGACGCGGTTGGGCCTGCTGCTCATTGCATTAGCCATTGCGCTGCCCACGACACCGCTCGCGGGCGATACCAAGGAAGTACTCGCGCGGCTTCTCGGATTGGCGACTATTTGCCTGCTCGGGTGGATCGCGGTGATCACCCTGCGCATTGCGGCCGATCTCTACCTCATGCGCTTCCGAATTGATGTCGAGGACAATCTGCTCGCGCGCAAACACGTCACGCAAGTCCGCGTGCTCGTGCGTGTTCTGGACGCGGTGATCATGCTCATCACCATCGCATTTGCCCTGATGACTTTCGAGGCGGTTCGGCAATTCGGCATTACCCTGTTCGCCTCCGCCGGTGTCGCTGGCATTATTGCCGGCCTCGCGGCCCGGCCGGTGCTGACCAACTTCATCGCCGGCGTGCAGATCGCCGTAGCGCAGCCGATCCGCATCGACGACGCCGTGATCGTTGAGAACGAATCGGGCAACGTCGAGGAGATCACCTTTAGCTACGTCGTCGTCAGGCTGTGGGATTTGCGGCGGATGGTCGTTCCGCTGAGCTATTTTATCGAAAAGCCCTTCCAGAACTGGACCAGGATCGGCGGCGAACTCATCGGCAGCGTGTTTTTCTATGTCGATCACACCGCCCCGGTCGACGCAATCCGCACGAAGCTCACCGAAATCGCCTCACAGTCCAAATTGTGGAACGGCAAGGTCGTTAGCTTACAGGTCAGCGATTGCAAGGAAACAACGATCGAGCTGCGCGCGCTCGTGAGCGCCAACAGCGCGTCATCGGTTTGGGATTTGCGCTGCGAGGTGCGTGAAAAACTCATCGATTTCCTCCAGCGCGAATATCCCTCCGCGCTGCCGCGACGCCGCTACGAAACCACCGAGAAGACAGAGTTGAAATCGAACGAAGCGCAGGAGGTCCAGGCCGCACGCGGGCGCTAACGACTGGCGTCCCGTCAATACGCCGAGGCTCGATCACGACGGCAAAGTGCGATAGTTCGCTAACTGTTGTTTGCCGTAAATTCGCACAATCGAGCGAGGGAGATTGCGAGGGTCGATGATTACGACTCTGCGTCGGATAGAGCGCATAGCCTATTATCTGTTCGTCACCGTGGTGCTGGTCACGAATGTCACCGCGGTTTTTCACGATAGCCTGCACCTTTTCTAATCCGGCAGGCACCGGACCGTGCCTACCACCATCGCTCTGGAGTGAATTGCCCAGCCGCTTGCTCGATGACGGCGCCGAGGGCGAATAGCGTCTCTTCCTGGAATGGCCGTCCAATAAGCTGCAAGCCGAGCGGCAACCCTTGAGCGTCGAGGCCGCTCGGGACCGAAATCCCTGGCAGGCCGGCCATGTTCACCGTCACTGTGAATACATCGTTGAGATACATCTCAACCGGGTCAGCGCGCCCCTTCTCGCCGATAGCGAAGGCCGCCGACGGCGTCGTCGGCGTCAGGATGGCGTCGATGCCGGCAGAAAAGCACGCCTCGAAATCACGCTTGATCAAGGTGCGCACTTTCTGCGCCCGCAGGTAATAGGCGTCGTAATAGCCCGCGGAAAGCACATAAGTGCCAATCATGATGCGCCGCCGCACTTCCTTGCCGAAGCCGGCCGCGCGGGTGTGCTCATACATGTCGATGACGTCGCGGCCAGGAACGCGCAGTCCGTAGCGCACGCCGTCATAGCGCGCGAGATTTGACGACGCTTCCGCGGGTGCGACGACGTAGTAGGCCGGCAATGCATATTCGGTGAAAGGCAGGGAAATTTCGACCATCTCGGCGCCGGCGTCTTTAAGCCATTGGGCGCCGCGCTGCCACAACGTTTCGATCTCGGAAGCCATGCCCGGCATCCGATATTCCTTTGGGATGCCGATGCGCATGCCTTTGACTGACGAGCCGACGGCCTTCTCGTAGTTAGGTACGGGAAGGTCGACGCAGGTCGTATCCTTCGGATCGTGACCGGCCATCGAATGCAGGAGGATCGCGCAATCGCGCACGCTACGCGCGAATGGCCCAGCTTGATCGAGCGAAGACGCAAACGCGACGATGCCCCAGCGCGAGCAGCGGCCGTATGTCGGTTTAAGTCCTACGATGCCGCAAAATGCCGCCGGCTGACGGATCGAGCCGCCAGTGTCGGTGCCGGTGGCGCCGATGCAGAGCTTCGCCGCCACCGCCGCCGCCGACCCGCCCGACGAGCCGCCGGGCACAAGTTTCGCGTCCGTGCCGCGACGGCGCCATGGCGACACGACCGGTCCGAAATACGACGTTTCGTTCGACGAGCCCATGGCGAACTCGTCGTTATTGAGTTTGCCGAGCAACACTGCACCATCGCGCCACAGATTGGCAGTGACGGTCGATTCGTAGGTGGGAACGAAGTTTTCCAGGATGTGTGAGCACGCGGTGGTGCGCACGCCGGAGGTGCAAAATAAATCCTTGATGCCGAGCGGCAGCCCTTCGAGCGGCCCCCCCTCCCCTTTGGCCAGTCGCGCGTCCGCGGAGCGCGCCATGTCGCGGGCGCGATCAGGCGTTTCCAGCACAAATGCGTTAAGCGCACGCGCCTCCTCGACGGCGGCGAGGTGCGCCTCGGTCAATTCGGTTGCGGAAAATTCCTTCGTGCGCAGTGCATCGCGCGCCTGCGCCAGCGTGAGCGAGGTGAGATCGGTCATCTAGTGTCCTGATTCCGAAGTTCGCAAGTGCTAGCGGAATTGTTTAATGCGAACTTCGGAATCAAAAGGACACTAGCAAACATATGGTTCTAGTGCGGCTTTTGGATTTGAAGTTCCTATTCGGGTTTGCGGCTTGTTTGAAGGAAATTCAAATCCGCCGCACTAACCGTTGGATCGTCGCAGGAGAACTTATTTTTTTCTGCCGGCTCCGGCGGGGTTTCTTGTTTCACTTCTTCCGCAACGGGTGCCGGCTCGGCCGGTTCGGCGGCAAACAAGGACGGCGGCGGCTCCACTAGATAGCCATCGGGCGTGATGAGGCCTTTTCTTTGCAGATAGGCGAACCACATCGCGTCTTGTTCACAAGCCATACACATTTATTCCACCACCTTAGGCACAAGGAAAAAGTGATCTTCGCGCGCCGGCGCATTCGCCATGATGGCGTCGGCGATGCCGCCATCGGTTACCTCGTCCTTACGCATCGTCATTGCCATGGGCGTCACTGACGTCATTGCCTCGATACCCGAAACATCGACCTCCGCTAGCTGCTCGACGAAAGCCAGCATGGCGTTGAGCTCGCCCTGAAGATGCTCGACCTCGTCCTCGGCAACCGCGATGCGCGCAAGATGCGCCACCCGGCGGACAGTATCGGCGTCAACGGACATGCAAGTGGCCCCAAAACCTCGAATTCGTAAATGCGGAACGAAACGCCTATAGCAGAGCGCCAGTTAGCAGCCAACTGGCAGGCCGCCGGCGTCGATTTCTGCCCGGAACGCTCGCGTTGTGCCAGGCGTGGGATGTCCCTACTTTGAAGCCATGATGAGCTCTCTGACGCCGGTCCGCCTTAAGCCGGTCCATGTCATTGGCGGCGGTCTTTCGGGTTCCGAGGCTGCGTGGCAGGTCGCGCGCCGCGGGGTGCCAGTGGTGCTGCACGAAATGCGGCCGGTTTGCTCGACCGCCGTGCACAAGACTGGAGACTTCGCCGAGCTCGTTTGTTCGAACTCGTTCCGCTCCGACGACGCGCAGGGCAGCGCCATCGGCCTCCTGCATGCCGAGATGCGCCGGCTTGGATCGCTGGTGCTGCACGCGGCGGACGCTCACAAGCTGCCGGCGGGCGGCGCACTGGCCGTCGACCGCGAGGGCTTTGCCGCCGCGATCACCGCGGCGCTGGAGCAAGAGCCGCTCATCGATATTCGCCGTGAGAAAATTTTTGCGCCGCCGCCCGAATGGGACAACGTCATCATCGCCACCGGACCACTCACTTCGCCGGCGCTCGCGGACGCAATCCGCGCGCTCACCGGGGAAGCAGCGCTCGCCTTTTTCGATGCCATCGCGCCGATCGTGCACCGCGAGACCATCGACTTCGGTATTGCCTGGTTCCAGTCGCGCTACGACAAGGTGGGACCCGCAGGATCCGGTGCTGACTACATCAATTGTCCGCTGACGCGCGAACAATACGACGCCTTCATCGACGCGCTTCTCGCCGGCGAGAAAATCTCATTCCACGACTTCGACACGGCAACGCCCTATTTCGACGGCTGCCTGCCAATCGAAGTGATGGCCGAGCGCGGACGGGAAACGCTGCGCCACGGACCGATGAAACCCTTCGGCCTCACCGACGCGCATCGGCCCACCGAAAAACCTTATGCCGTGGTCCAATTGCGCCAGGACAATAAGCTCGGCACGTTGTTCAACATGGTCGGCTTCCAGACCAAGTTGAAACATGGCGAACAGGCGCGCATCTTCCGCACCATTCCCGGCCTCGCTAATGCCGAGTTCGCGCGGCTCGGCGGTCTCCACCGCAATACTTTCCTTAACTCGCCGAAGCTTCTCGACGAGACGCTCCGGCTCAAAGTCATGCCGCGGCTACGCTTTGCCGGACAGATCACCGGCTGCGAGGGCTACGTGGAATCGGCGGCGATCGGCCTGCTCGCCGGACGGTTTGCCGCCGCGGAGCGGCTAGGAGAGCGGCCGCATCTGCCGCCGCCAACAACTGCGCATGGGGCACTCATCGGTCACATCACCGGAGGCCATATCGAGACGATCGATTCGGTTGCGCGATCGTTTCAGCCGATGAACGTCAATTTCGGCTTGTTCCCGCCGCTCGGAAGCCGCACGGCGCGCGGTGCATACAAACAGGCGCTATGTGCGCGTGCGCTCGCCGACCTTGAGACGTGGAGCGGCACGGCCGTGCCTCACGCGGCAGAGTAATCCGGCTTTTGTGCTAGATACATGAGTATGATCGAGGGCGAAGACCAAAAGGAACTTTCCGGGCGATGGCGCAGCGACGTCGTGCTCAAGCGCGATGTCTTCTCCACGATCGAACGGGGACGTTTCCGCACCGAGGCCAGCGAGGTCGAAGCGGTGCTCCGCCGCATCGACGGCGTGCCTTGGTGGAGCCGGGGACTGGCGCATCTGTTGTTCCGGCGCGAACGCCGGGCGCTCGCAATCGCCGGGCCACTCGGGATCGCGCCGCCGCTGCTCTTCGCCGGGCGCCGCATGCTGGTGCGCGGCTGGATTGACGGCGTGCCTCTGCACATCGCCAAGCCTCACGGCGACGCCGCCTATTTCCGCTCCGCCAAAGCGTTGCTGCGGGTGCTCCATCGTGCGGGAATTACCCACAACGATCTCGCCAAGGAGCAGAACTGGCTTTACGCCGACGGGCGCGCCTATGTCACCGATTTCCAGCTCGCTTCCTGTTTTCGTCGCCGGGGTGCCCTGTTCCGCCTCGCGCGCTACGAGGATTTGCGCCATCTGCTCAAGCACAAGCGCCGCTATGCCCCCGGCGCGCTGACCGCCGCCGAGCGTCGCGTCCTCGCGCGCAAGAGCTATCTCACCCGAGTGTGGATGGCGACGGGCAAGAAGGTCTATTACGCGATAACGCGCGGGCTCAATGTCACCGACCGCGAAGGCCGCGGCATACGGTTCACGCGCGAGGCGCCAGCGATTGCGGCGCGCCTTATGACGCTTCCCAGGGTACGCGATGTCGCGATTGTCGCCTTCCCCGACCGCCGCGCCGGCACCGGTCTCTACGCCTTCATCGAGGGTAGCGCCGACGACCGCGAATTGCGCGATTTTCTCGGCAACTCGGCCCCCGAGCATTTGCAGATCGTCGACGCCTTGCCACGCAACGCGCAGGGCGAAGTGCGCAGCGAAATTCTCGAACTCGTGGCCATGAACCAGATCGATCTCATCCCTTCGCTGGTCAAGACCGAGGCTGAGCGCTCGCTGGTCGGCCGGATCGTTTCCGGCCGACGCAATCTGCGCGACCGTTTCGCGTTCTGATCTTCTCATCCTGCAATTCGCGCCGGGTTTCGCGCCGCGCGCCAAATGAGCCATTGCCGCCGCCAGGGCGGGATTTCGGCGGGCGCGAATGGTGCGCTGCGCTCGAGGCGATCGAGCGCAGGACGCACCAGGGCCGAGGGAAGAAAAGCCGGCGTGGCCGCAGGCGGCAGCGTCGTGACGTGCTCATGCGCTGCGTCGAGATGGCGACGCGCGAGGTCGCGCATTTCCGCGAACGCGGCATGGAGACCGGGCGAAGTTCGCCCGGCAAATACGTCGTGCAGACGCACCTGATAGCGCTCGAGTAGCTCTGCCGGAACATAAAGCTGACCCCGCGCGGCATGAAGCGGAAAAGCGCGCAGTAGGCCGGCGATGGCGTAGGCAATGCCCGCGGGCGTGGAGACCGCCTCCGCACCGACGCCGGCGAGAATCTGTGCAGCGAACGCAAAAAGCACCGAGGCCGTTTTCGCCGCATACGCCTCAAGATCGGCCAGCCCGGCCATCGGATCGTCATAAAGGTCAAAGCGGCGTGCCTCGATCAGATCGATGAACTTCTCTGGCGCGAATCCATAACGCTCTATCGTGTCGAGAAGCGCCGCCGCAACCGGATTGGCGCGCGCTTCCTCGTCACGTTCGCGATTGACGACGTCGCTCCACCACTGCAGGCGAATTTCACCGGGCAAGGCCGCATGCGCCACGTCACGCACGCGCGCCAGTTCGGCATTGAAGGCGTAGAGCGCGTGCAGCGCGCCGCGCCGTTCCGCCGGCGCGAATAAGGAAGCGATGAAGCGGTCCCGGTCGGCCGCCCGGACAAGCTCGGCGCAATAGGTGAACGCATCCTGCATGCCGGCAAGCTTAGCATTCGATAGAGCATGATCCCGAAAAGTAGTTACCGGTTTTCGGATAAGATCATGCTCAAAGCTACACGGCGATCAGACCCGCGCCGACGCGGCGGCTTTCCATCAGCATCACGTTATAGGTGCGGACGGCCGGAGCGGTGGTCATGACGTCGAGCGAAACGTGCGCCTCACGAAACCGCGCGCGCAAAGGGCCCGGCATGCTGCACGGCTCGGCGCCGGTGCCGAGAATGAAAAAATCCAAGTCGCCGGCACGGACAAAGACATGCGCCAGCGCCTCATCCGTCAGCGCGGCGATGGTCGCGACCGGCCAAGCCCAGATCCCGTCGGGTAGGCACAGGAGCGAGCCGCGATGCGACATACTGGCAAAACGGAAGCCACCGTCGCCATGGGCGTCGATCAGCACCTGCCGCGGAAAGTGTGGCTCTGCCACCACTATCGGCGCGACCGCGCACGCTGCCGGGGCGAAGACGGCTTCGGCGGCGGCGGCGCGGCCGGCACCGTTGGCGGTGCCTCGGTCTTGGTATCCTCCGGCTCACCCTGGCGCGTGCGGCCGACGCCGAGATAGATCAGGATCGGCGAGGCAATGAACACAGAGGTGTAGGTTCCGACCAGCACGACGCCGAACATCATCGTCGCCGTGAAACTGCGGATCGCATGGCCGCCGAATAGAAGCAGAGCGAGCAGCGACAGCGATACCGTGAGGTGGGTGACGATCGAGCGCGACAGCGTCGCATTGATCGATGCATTGAGCAGATCCGGCATCGGCATGCGCTTATAGCGCCGCAGCATCTCGCGGATGCGATCGTAGATCACCACCGTGTCGTTGAGCGAATAGCCGAGAATAGTGAGCAGCGCCGCAATGCTGGTGAGGTCGAAATCGATCCGCGTCAGCGACATGAATCCGACGGTGAGCACCAGATCGTGCACGTTGGCGATCATGGCGCCGAGCGCGAACTGCCACTCGAAACGGAACCAGAGATAGATCAGGATCGCGCCGATCGCGAGCACGAGTCCGATCGTCCCGTAGGAGAGAAGCTCCGTGGAGACGCTCGGTCCGACCACTTCGACGCGCCGGTACTCGACGTCGTTGCCAAGAGCGGCGCGAACCTTTTGCACCGCCTGCTGCTGTGCCGCGTCACCGCCTGGCTGTTCCGAAATGCGGATCAGCACGTCGTTCGGCGCACCGAACTGCTGGAGCTGGAAATCGCCCAGCTGAAGCCCGGCAATCGTTCCGCGCATCTTGGCAAGATCGGCCGGTCCGGCTTTCGTCTGCACCTCCATGAGAGTGCCGCCGACGAAGTCGATGCCGAAATTCAGTCCATGAAAGAAATAGAGCAGGATCGCCGCGATCGAAAGCATCGCGGATATGGGAAAGCTGATGCGCCGAAAGCGCATGAAGTCGAACTTGGTGTCATCGGGAACGATGCGGAGGAGGCGCAAGGGCGGTTCACACTGTGTTTAGATGGGGACCGTGCGCGGCCGCCACACCCGTACCCAATAAGCCATGATCAGCCGCGTCAGCGTAAAGGCGGTGAACAGGCTGGTGAGGATGCCGATGCCGAGCGTCACGGCAAAACCGCGGACCGGCCCGGTACCGATGTAGAACAGGACCGCCGCAGCGATGAAGGTGGTGATGTTGGAATCGAGGATAGTCGCGAGCGCGCGAGAGAAGCCGGCATCGATGGCGCTGATCGCGGTGCGGCCGGCGCGGACCTCCTCGCGAATGCGCTCATAAATAAGCACGTTCGAATCCACCGCGATACCGACGGTCAGCACGATGCCGGCGATGCCGGGTAGCGTCAGCGTGGCGCTGAGCAACGACAGCATACCAAAGATCATGGCAACGTTGATAGCCACCGCGATGTTGGCGAAGAGCCCGAACAGGCCATACGTCACCAGCATGAAGACGATGACGAGCGCCGCGCCCACATAGGCGGCATGCTCGCCGGCATTGATCGAATCCTGGCCGAGGCCCGGGCCGACCGTGCGCTCCTCGATGACGGTCAGCGGCGCCGGCAACGCGCCGGCGCGCAACAGGATGGCGAGATCGTTCGCCGACTGGACGGTGAAATTGCCGGAAATCTGGCCCGAGCCGCCGAGGATGGGTTCGCGGATGACGGGCGCCGAGATCACCTTGTTATCGAGCACAATGGCGAACGGCTTGCCGACATTCTGCTGGGTCGCCTCCGCGAACTTGCGCGCGCCACTCGAATTGAACCGGAAGCTGACGATGGGTTCGCTGCCGCGCTGGTCGAAACCCGGTTGGGCATCGACGAGATCGGCCCCGGAGACGAGGACGCGCTTCTCGATGAGGAATTTCTCGCCCCGCTCGCCATCAAGAATTTCGGAATCCTGCGGCGGGTGCGATGCGGCCGCCTGCTCCGCCGTCATCGACTGATCGACCATGCGAAAATCGAGCTTCGCGGTCTTGCCGAGAATCTCCTTCAGCCGCGAAGGATCCTGCAGGCCCGGCACCTGGACGAGAATACGACTGGCGCCCTCGCGCTGGATCGTCGGCTCGACCAGGCCGAGCTCGTTGACGCGGCGCTCGATGATCTGGATCGACTGATCGACGGCCTGCCGGATGCGCTCGATGATCGCCGCGTCGGAGGGGGTTAGCGTGATCAGGCCGCCGATTTCGGATATTTCGACGCTGCGCTGTCCCGCGGAGCCGATGATGCCGGACAGCGGCTGCGACAGTTCGCGCAGCTTGCTGACCGCGTTATCGACGTCGCTTTCCCGCGTGATGCGGACTTCGACGGCGTTGCCGTGAATGGTGCGCCCGGTAAAGGGAATGCGATTCTGACGCAGAATGCGCAGCACGTCGTCGGCAACGCCCTGTAGCCTTTCCTTGCGCACGGCATTGGTATCGACCTCAAGCAGCAGGCTGGAGCCACCTTGCAGGTCGAGACCGAGCACGATGTGGCGCTGCGCCCATGTCGGCCACGTCCGCACAGTACTCTCGGAGAAGAAATTCGGCAGGGCAAAGAGGCACACGAGGAGCGCCGTGAGCAGGATACCCGCCGCCTTCCACCGCGTGAAAAACAACATCGATACGAATGTCCTCGTTAGGATCCGCGCCGGCCGAAGATGCCGCGATCAGCTTGTGCTGTCGTCCTTCACCGGCTCGCTCTTGGCCCGCACCTCGGACACCATGGAGCGCATTTGCCGCACGCGCACCCCGTCGGAGATCTCGACCTCGATCTGATCGTCGTCGACGACCTTGGTGACCTTACCGACGAGCCCGCCATTGGTCACGACGGTATCGCCGCGGCGAAGCGCCTTGACCATCTGCTGATGCTGCTTCACCCGCTGCTGCTGCGGACGCAAGACCAGGAAATACATGATCACGACGATCAAAATCAGCGGCAGCAGCGAGGTAATCATGCCGCCGCTGTCGCCGCCAAGGCCGAACGGCAAGCTGACTTGCGCATATGCGGGCGTGATCAGCATTAGTCCTCCGGTACCGCTTGGGAACGCGCCGGCCCCGCCGTAGGGCCGATTTTGCGCGGGAAATCGGCGCGGACTATAGCTGCCGTTGGCCTAATTGCAACGTTGCGGCTTGCCTTCCAGCGAGCTTGCGGGGGTTTCAGAGCCCCGCTAAGGGGATGGCGCAAAACCGGTACAAGCATGGCCAAATCTTCACGACATGTCCGCACCAAGCCCGCGGCTAAGCGCGCCGGCGGGGCAAAACGGCAATTCTCCCCCGATGGCGGCGCCGATGGTGTCCTCAATCGGATTGCCGATGCCCTCGAACGCCTTGCGCCGCCGCCGCCGGCCGGAGCTGATTTTTTAGCTGCGGAGGCATTCGTCTGGCAGCCCGAAGCGCGAAGGCTCGCGCCCGTCGCCCGCGTCAACCGTGTCGAGATGTCGCTCCTGAAAGGGATCGATCGGGTGCGCGATCTTTTGGTGGAAAATACTGAGCGCTTTGCGCGCGGCCTGCCGGCGAACAATGCGCTGCTTTGGGGCGCGCGCGGCATGGGAAAGTCGTCGCTGGTAAAGGCTGCCCATGCCGCGGTTGGAGCCGCACATCCCGACGCGGGACTAAGGCTTATCGAGATTCACCGCGAGGACATCGAGTCGCTGCCGGAATTAATGGCGCTCCTTCGCAAGGCGCGACAACGCTTCATCGTGTTCTGCGACGACCTCTCCTTCGACGCCGACGATACCTCGTATAAGTCGCTCAAGACGATGCTCGAAGGCGGCATCGAGGGGCGCCCGGAGAACGTAATCTTTTACGCCACATCGAACCGCCGCCACCTGTTGGCGCGCGACATGGTCGAGAACGAGCGCTCGACCGCAATCAATCCTGGCGAGGCGGTTGAGGAGAAAGTCTCACTGTCGGACCGGTTCGGATTGTGGCTTGGATTTCACCGCTGCAGCCAGGATGAATACCTCGCCATGGTCGACGCCTATGTAGGCCGCTATCGCATTCCTCTCGCCGGTGACGAGCTGCGCCGCGAAGCGCTCGAATGGGCAACGACACGGGGCGCGCGATCCGGCCGCGTTGCGTGGCAATATGTGCAGGATTTAGCGGGGCGGCTGGGTGTGAAAGTGGCGGACGAGCGCCAGCTCCCGTGAGAGACGCCCGAAGACCCGTCGTAGGGGAGACGGTGACAAGCGCTGATCCGTGGGGCGTCGTTACCCTTATGCGCCGCTGAGATATTGCGCGGGATCGACCGGAGTGGCGCCCTTGCGAATCTCAAAGTGCAGTTGCGGCGAGGTCACACTTCCGGTCTGACCGGATTTGACGATGACTTGGCCGCGTTTGACCGCGTCGCCGCGCTTGACCAAAATTTCGCTCGCGTGCGCATAGGCGGTGACGAAACCATTGCTGTGGCGCACCAGCACGAGATTGCCGTAGCCCTTGAGCTCGTTGCCGGCATAGGCGACCACGCCGTCTTCGGCGGCCTTGACGGGCGTGCCCTCGGGCACTGCCAGATTGATGCCGTCATTCTGCAAGCCGTTCGGTTTCGGTCCGAAACCGGCGATGACGCGGCCGCGCACCGGCCAGCGGAACGATGGCAGGCTGCCGGCGGGCTCCGCGGTCTTGACCGCGCTTTCCTGTCCTTCCGACGGCACGGGCGAGGCGAGCCGCGCGCTGTGGGGAGAGTCCGCGGTCGCGAGCGACCCGACCACGGCTTCGCCATGTGGCGCGGCCAGCGCCGGCGGTGCCGCTGGCGAAACGGCGGCTGTGGCTGACCCGGCTCCTGGAATGGTGATACGGTCGCCGACCTTCACCATCGTGTCCGGCGGAATATTATTGGCCTTGGCCAACACCAGCACCGGCTTGCCGTAGAGGCGCGCGATGCTGTGAAGCGTTTCGCCGGGCGCCACAACGTGGACGCCCGCGGCCGGCGCCAGCGCGGTCCGTGGCGGACCAACCGGCGCGGCGGACGGCAGTGTCGGCGTGTTGGACGCCATGCGCGTCTGCGGAGCCGAGAGGGCGGACGCGGGGCCGCGACGATGCGGGATCACGAGATGCTGACCCGGGTGCACCGTTGCCGGACTGGTGATGCTGTTGGCTTCCATGATGGCAGCTACGGGCACCCCGTAACGCCGCGAGATTGTCTCTAGCGACTCCCCGGGTGCCACCGTGACCGGCGTGCCGCCTTCCCAGCTCCAAGCCGGTGGAGGTGGCGTCTGCGGCGGCAACGAGCCGGTGACGTCGCTGCTGCCTGGCTGGTAGGAACCTATGCCGCGGCCGCCACCCGAGGCGCCGTCCCCGGCATTACTGGCAAGATGTGGCAACGGATGGGCTTCGACGTGGTTCGCGCCCTGCGGGACCGAACCGGTGACCTCACCGCGCGGAGCGCCGTTAGCGCCGTATTCCGAAAAGCGGCCGGAATCGCTGCTGCAACTGGCTGCGCCCAATCCCATTAACGCAATGGCAACGACTTGCGGCCAGACGGCCCAACTACGCGACGCGCACATGATCACTCGCTCGCACGCAACTATACCTACGAGCGAATAAACATCTTTGCGGTAAACAGGCCTTTAAGTACCGGGCCGGGAGTCTAAGAAAGCCGTAAGGATCGTAATATGGTTACAATTCTCGTGCTTGCCCGTGCAGCAGCGGCACGAACCTCACGGCGATCAGGTTTTGGCGCGTCAGTCCGCCGGCCGTTTTGGATAGCTTGACGATGTGCTGCGTGCCGTTGCGCGGACCGAGCGGCAATACCATCTTGCCGCCCTCGCCAAGCTGCGCGACCAGCGCATCGGGGACTTCCTCGGCAGCCGCGGTGACGATGATGCGGTCGAAAGGCGCCCGCTCCGGCGCCCCGGCAAATCCATCACCGGCGATGACGGTGACATTGGAATATCCGAGCGTCTTGAGCCGTTCACGCGCGGTATCGGCGAGCGTCCGGTAGCGCTCGACGCTCACCACTTCGCGCACCAGGCGGGAGAGAATTGCGGCCTGATAGCCCGAGCCTGTGCCGACCTCGAGAACGCAGTGCTGCGGTTCGACGTCGAGCTGTTCGGTCATATAAGCGACGACATAAGGCTGGCTGATCGTCTGCCCGCAAGCGATCGGCAGCGCCCGGTCGGCATAGGCGCTGTCGGTGAGTTCAGCCGTGACGAAGTGCTCGCGCGGCACCTCGTCCATGGCGCGCAGCACCGCCTGGTCGCTGATGCCGCGCTGGCGCAGCCCAAGCTGAAACTCCATGCGTTCTACGTCGGCAGCTTTGATTTCGGCCACAATACCGTCGCCCTGATCGACATGCGTTTCGACGTTCTATCATTCCGCCGCTGCGGCTTGTACTGGGATACCCGACGTCGGAACCAATCGCGCTCCTTCAACGTTAACACCCTCGCGCGGTTCGGTCCGCACCTTCCGCGGCAAAATGTTTGTTTGCAGCAGAGCGGATTGCGGAAGTACTCTGATACTGTCGGCACACGCACGGGACTCCCGATGACATCTGAGGAAAATTCTGGCGCAGGCAAGCGCATCCTTGTGGTCGAGGATGAGCTGATGATCCGCATGTTGCTCCAGGACATGCTGGCGGACCTCGGTCACACGCTTGCCGGCGAGGCCGGCCGGATCGATGAAGCCCTGACGCTGGCGAAACAGTGCGAGTTCGACCTGGCCATCCTCGACGTCAATCTCAACGGCCAGCCGATTTCGCCGGTGGTTGAGGTTTTGCTCGCGCGCGGTCTGCCGTTCGTATTCGCGACCGGCTACGGCCAGCGCGGCGTGCCGGAGCCATATCGCCAGTCGCCGACGCTGCAGAAGCCATTTCAATCGGACGCGCTGGCGCGGGCCATAGAGGCCGCCGCGCCGAGCCGCAACTAAAGCCTCTAATCGAACAATTCGGCGAGCTTCGTCATGTAAGGCTCGTCGGTCATGTCGAGCCGCAGCGGCGTGACGGCGATGCAATGCTCGTCGAGCGCCGCCAGATCGGTGCCATCCTCCGCCGGCACAAAGCCATGTCGCTTATACGCGATCCAGTAATAGGGATTGCCGCGGCCATCCTTTCGCTCATCGATTTGTACCCGCTCCTGGCGGCGGCGCCCCTGCGCGGTGACCGCGATGCGCTTGACGTCGTCCGGCGGACAATCGGGAAAATTGACGTTGACCAGCACGTCGCGGGGGATGCCCTCGGCCATGACGCGGCGGATGATGTCGGGCCCATAGCGCAGGCTCGTCTCCCAATAAGGCGGACGTCCGCCGCGCGATGCATAGGCCTGCGACAATGCGAGTGAGGGAACGCCGATCACGGTGCCTTCCACGGCGCCGGCGACGGTGCCGGAATAGATCACGTCCTCGCCGGCATTGCGGCCACGGTTGACGCCAGACAGGACCAAATCCGGCATCTTGCCGTTGAGCACATGGCGCGCGCCCATGATGATGCAATCGGTCGGCGTGCCGCGCACCGCGAACCGGCGCTCCGCCACTTGGCGCAGCCGCAGCGGATCGTTGAGCGACAACGAATGGGCGACGCCCGACTGATCGTATTCCGGCGCGATCACCCAGACGTCGTCGGACAGCTCGCGCGCGATTTCTCGCACACGTCAAGCCCTTCCGCGTGAATGCCGTCGTCGTTGGTGACCAGGATGCGCATCGATTATTGTTTCTCTATCTTCTTTATTCCGCCCATGTAGCCCTGCAGCGCTTCCGGAACGGCAATCGAGCCGTCTTCCTGCTGATAGGTTTCCATCACGGCGATCAACGCGCGGCCGACGGCGACGCCGGAGCCGTTGAGCGTATGCACGTGGCGCACATTGCGGCCCTCCTTGGTCCGATAGCGCGCATTCATGCGCCGCGCCTGGAATTCGCCGCACACCGAGCACGACGAAATCTCGCGATACATATTCTGGCCCGGCAGCCATACCTCGATGTCATAAGTCTTTTGCGACGCAAAGCCCATGTCGCCGGTGCACAATGTCACTACGCGATAATGCAGATCGAGCCGGCGCAAAATCTCCTCGGCGCAGGACAGCATGCGCTCATGCTCGTCCTTCGACTGCTCGGGCGTGGTGATGGAGACCAGCTCGACCTTGGTGAACTGATGCTGCCGGATCATGCCGCGCGTATCTTTTCCGGCGGCGCCGGCTTCGGCGCGGAAGCACGGCGTGCAGGCGGTGTACCGCAGTGGCAATTGCGCTTCGTCGACTATGGATTCGCGGACGAGGTTTGTGAGCGGTACTTCGGCGGTGGGGATGAGCCAAAGGCTTCTTGATGCCGACGGATTGTTCTTTCGAATAGCCGCAATCTCCGCCAGGCATTCGTCGCAACGCTTCTCTGCGTTACGTACGTCCCTTTCAGCTGCCTCCTTGAACTTGGAATCCTGCTCATAGAGGCGCGCATGTTCCATTCGCTCCTGCCGCCGACGCTCTAAGAACCAGTCTGCGTGACTTATTTCGGCTTCAAGTTGGATAATTCTATCGGTGAAAACGGTCGCTGTTCGAAACTGGTCTTCGCGAAACTTCGGCAATTGCGCCGTGCCAAACATTGCATCATCGCGCACCAAAAGCGGCGGTGCGACTTCGGTGTAGCCGTGATCGCTCGTGTGCACATCAAGCATGAATTGCCCCAGCGCCCGTTCGAGCCGTGCCAAGCCTTTCTTCAACACCACGAAGCGCGCACCAGAAAGCTTTGCCGCAGTCTCGAAATCCATCTGGCCGAGCGCTTCGCCGAGTTCGAAATGCTGCTTGGGCGTGAACGCGTAGTTGCGTTTCGCTCCAAAGTGATGGTGCTCGACGTTGTCTGCCGCGCTCGCGCCACCCGGAACTTCGGCGAGCGGGAGGTTAGGAATCTGCGCGAGCTCAGCTTCGAGTTGTTCTGACGCTTCCTTAGCCACTGTCTCCAGAGCAGGAATTGCGTTCTTCAGTTGCGCGACCTCAGCCACTAGCTTCGCAGCCGCCGCCTCCTCGCTCCTTTTCTTCGCTGACCCGATCTCCTTCGAAGCCGTCGTGCGTCGCGTCAGCAAAGCCTGGATATTTTGTATTGCTACCCGGCGCCGCTCGTCGAGCTTGATCAGGCGCTTCGCCTGCGGCTCAAGCCCGCGCCGCGCCAGCGCGCGGTCGAAGGCGTCGGGATTGTCGCGGATGAAGCGGATGTCGTGCATAATTTTATATCTGTACCGTCATGCCCGGCCTTGTGCCGGGCATCTACGTCTTCATCTACACAGGCCAAGACGTGGATGGCCGGGACGAGCCCGGCCATGACGAATCAAAGGCGTGCGCCGGCAACATAATACGCGCCAATCACTCCGCGGGCTTGGCCGACGCGCCCGCGGCAGCAGCGGCGCGTTCTGCCGCCGCCTTCTTCTCCACCCAGCGCACCGACCAGACCGAGCCCTCGTAGAGGGCGACCAGCGGCAGCGCAAGCGACATTTGGCTCAGCACATCGGGCGGCGTGAGGATCGCCGCGATCACGAAGGCGATGACGATAAAGTAGCGCCGCTTCGATTTGAGCTGGTCGGAAGTGATGATGCCGACACGTCCGAGCAGCGTCAAAATCACCGGAAGCTGGAAGGCGATGCCGAAGGCGAGAATGAGCTTCATCATCAGCGAAAGGTAATCTTCGACCTTCAGCAGCAGCTCGATGCTCGCCTGGCCGGGACCGCCCAGTTGCTGCATGCCGAGCGAAAAGCGG
>Ga0187860_1000781_pt1 | contig 29591 bp, 23 predicted proteins | sample June2016WEW_10_4_FD_132981 | JGI IMG/M metagenome (GOLD analysis project Ga0187860, IMG submission 132981) | Peatland microbial communities from SPRUCE experiment site at the Marcell Experimental Forest, Minnesota, USA - June2016WEW_10_40 | ecosystem: Environmental > Terrestrial > Soil >...
GCGTGCAGAAGGTCTTCGCGGCGATGGCATGTTGGAGCGAAGGCATTCCCGACGAGCTGTTGTAAACGGTAACCGCACGCGAGAGGGCGCGGCAAGCCTCGACCTTGGTGAACATTTCAAACAGGCGCTTCTGCACCAGCTGATGCTCACAGATGGGGCGGCCGCCCTGGATGCGTTCCTTCGAATAGTCCAGTGCGGCCTCATATGCGGCGCGGGCGAGGCCGGTAAATGCGGTGGACATGCCGCCGTTGGCCATGGTCAACGTCGCCATCGTGTGCTGCTCATAGGAATCGGAGTTCACCACCATGTAATGGCGCGGGATGCGCACATTCTCGAAAAAGATCTCGCCCTGGTTGAGCGCGCGCTGCCCCATTTGGTTGAGCGGCTTGCCCTTCGACACTCCCGGCAGGTTCAGTGGAACCACTGCGATGCCGCCGCCGGACATTCCTGCTGCTGCATGAGGCGATTCGGAATCGATCCTCAGATAGAGCGCCGCGTGAGTCGCGATGGTGCCGTTGGAAACCCATGCCGCCTTCTGGCCCTTGATGACGTAGGAGTCGCCGTCGGCGCGCGCGACGACTTCGCCCTTCACCTTCGGATCGTGAAACTCGGGCGTGCCTACCATTAGATGATCGGAGCCATGGTTGGGCTCGGTGATAGCCCAGCATCCTATGATCGCGGCTTCGCGGTCCTCTACGTAGGGCTTGACGAAGGTTTCGTACAGATCGGGATTGCCGCTGGTGGCGGCAATCATGGCCGGGAAACCCGCGACTCCGATAGCTATCGACAGGTCAACCGATCCCCACGCCAGTTCCTCATGCAGGATGTGACTGCCGAGCGGATCGAGTCCCAGCCCACCAATCGCGACCGGGAGTCCCGCCACATGATAGCCAAGGCCGTAGGCCTTCTTCAGAACCTGTCTTAGCGGGGAATCCGGCGCGATGACATCCTTGGGATCGGCCATGCGATCGAGTTCGATCGCGGCCGGACGCATCACCTCTTTGGCGAAGCGATGAGCGTTCGCGCGGATCGACTCGTACTCTTTCGGGACCCCGAGACAGAGTTCACGGTAAGTATCCATCGGCCTATTTTCTCCTCGCTCTGCGGCTCGAGAGAGTCGCCATCGCATAGTTAATCGGCGTTTTGACTTCGATAACTGAGCATCTAACGTGCCACGCGTGCGCGCGCCAGACTTTGCGCAAACGCGTTAGATGCATCATCGGGCAATGCAATCGGCGAGTCCAGACGGGATGGAGCGAAAAGACACACGATGGGCGCTTTCGATACAAACGTGTGCAATGGTGTGTGCGATTTCCTAATGTCCTCGACGCGGCACCGTCAGTCTCAGCGGGCGGGAACTTGCGCCGCTCGCCGACCGAGCCTTACAACAGAGCGGAATAAAACTCCGCGGTGCGACGCACCCGTTCCGCTTCGTCCATGAAATGAGGATTTTTGAGCAGCCGCGGTGGCTTGCGCGACTCATTATGGCGCGGCGTCACCACGGAAAAGCAGTCAGGCAGTGATGGACCAAGGTTCCAGTTGACGAGTTCCTGCGACCTGCAATCGAGACCGGCAGCGTCGCATAATTCTATGAGAATTCTGGCGCTCATCGATTCGGCGCGAAGGCCTAAGTTGTTCACCAGAAGACCCCAATCGATCAGCTTCAATTGCAGCCGCCGGCGCCACCACAAGCTCCGCGACAGGGGCGCCGGCTTGCCAGGATTGGCCCCCATCGGTTCGAGCCCGCCAACCGCCTTGGGCAGCCAAGGCGATTTGCGGCCGCCAATCATCTTGGGCAGCCAAATGGATTTCCGGTACGACTCGAGATTCGAGTGGTGGAGGAAGGCGAACCCGCCGGGCTTTAGCTTCTTGCCAAGTTGCTGCAGATAGGCCGCGATTACGTCGGCTTCGACATGCACCAACGAATCAAAGCTAAAAGCGAAGTCAACGCTCCTATCCTCCACCATCGCCAGCGACTTTCCGTCATTCACATAGCAGCGCACATGCCGGTCCGATGCGAAGCGTTCCTTGCACCTCTCAATGCAGGCCGGCGAGGCGTCAACGGCGATAAGCTGGTCGCAAAATCCCTTCAGAAACTGGGTCCAGCGGCCGAAGCCGGGGGCTATCTCAAGAATCGTAGGCGCGGGCAGAAACTTCCGAATGCGGGGGAAGATCGAAACCCACCACTCCAAGTCAGTTCCGCCCCACTTTACCGACCATATGTCGCCGTCATCCTTCCACCCGTCCGATTTGCCCCACAAAAATAAGTTCTGCTCAACAGTTGGCATGATTGTTTACCGAAGCGATTTGGCGCCCTGAGTGTTTACCATTTCTGCACTCAACAGCACAACTCCTAGATCGCATCCATCTGGCAATGACAAAGGTAACTTACAAGGCCAAATCCTCGAGTCAGTGGCTCGATTTTGTGAATGTACTTGAGACTCGGGACAGTGGGATAAGGTCAACTTGACGAAGGAGACCAACAGGTGTAGAAACCAGCCGGAGCAGGGAGACCATTAGGGAGCGTTGGGGCAAATGTTAGTCTAATACGGTCCTATCGAAGATGAATGCAGCACGTTATCGTCTTGCCTTAGGTGGAGTCTTTATTTTGGCTCTGCTGCTAAGGTTAGTCCCTCTGCGAAACCCAGGGATCGATTGGGCAATAGTTCAGGCGGATTCGTGGCACTATGCGGCCCCGGCGGAGGGTCTGAAAGCGGGATGCGGCTACGCTGCGGTGGAAAACGGCAAATGTCAGGCGCCCGAAACGCGAATGCCTCCTGGATACTCCGTCTTTCTCACCTTGATGCCTACTCTAAGGACCGCGGTTGCTTTCCAGGCGTTGATGGGTGCAACAGTATGCGTAATTACAGCTGTCATACTTGCGCGGTTCTTTGATTACTGGAGTGCGCTGTTGGCTGCAGTCTTGATGGCATTTGACCTGGCCTCTGTTGCGACCGGGGCATCGATTATAGCGGAGCAGCTATTTCAGCTGGTTCTGGCAGCCGTCATTCTGCTAGTAGCGAGAATGATCCTAGTCGCAGGCAAGTCTCGAATCATACCTCTTGCGATCGCCACAAGCGTCCTTTTGGCGCTTGCAATCATGATTCGGCCGACTGGCATATTTGTTCCTTTCGCGGTCGGCGCGACAATCCTCGTACTGCCGATTTCGTGGCGGACCAGATTGAGTTTAATTCTAATTGTCTCATTCTTGCCCGCCGCGGCGGTTATCGGCTGGACCGCTCGCAACGTCTCGTGTTGCCACGTTCGTACGATCGCGACCAGCGGAGCTAATGATCTCTATAGATTCAAGGCCGCTGCCGTCGTTGCATTTGCCGAGCATGAGAGCTTTATTGTCGCACAGCATCAATTGGAGCACGCGTTGCCACCTCATGTCAGTCCCGACAACGATCCCGCTGAAGTCGAGCGTCGCGCTATTCAGATTTTTCGCGAGCGGCCGATTGCGCTTGCGGCCGTGACGGCCGAGGGCGTGGGGGTCCTGCTTTTCGCTCCTGCCGGATCAAGCTTAAGCCGAATGCTCGGGCTGCAATGGCGCGCGCCCAATCCTGGTTTCCCGAAAGATGATATCCAGCCAGTCTTGAGCTCTCTCTCTTCGGACCCGAGCATGTTGGCCGTTGTCGTGTTTCAAATAGCACAATGTATACTCGTAGCTGGGGGTATTATTTTTGCGCTCATCAACGTGCGCGCGATGAGCACAGCGAAGAGGGAATTGGTACTGCTATGCGCCCTGATGGCTATGGTATTACTCGCGCCAAACGCCGGTGGCTCCGCAAAATCTCGCATGCGCACTCACGCAGAGCCGGCGATGGTTGTCCTGGCGGCAATTGGATTGCGTCGTGCTTTTGGAGGCTCTCATTTCGAATACAATTAGGGTCCCGTGTTCGTTGGATTGCACTTTGCGCCTCCGTTGGAATAGGGGTTACCTTTCACAAAGACCGACGTGGAGCGCATGAAGTGACGCCCAATCTCATCGAAGCATTTGGAAACAGCTTAATCGTTTCGCTGCGAAAGGCAGGCTAGAGGATACCCTCGAGGGGTGCGTATGGAAGAATTTGCAGTCACATTGCCAGTTGTTTTGACCGGCTCAATCACGGTCCTGATCGCCATTTTGGTAAACTACCACGCTCTTCGCATTTATCGCCCATCAGCGGACGATAGCAGTCCGCGAGGACGATGGCAGTGTTCTCCCGAAATGCTCGGCGGGTTTTCTTACTGGCAGCTCGCCTTGGTAAGCGTGGCCGGCTTGTTTCTCGAACTTCTGATGATTAGATGGATCTCGTCTGAGATCAGGCTCTTTGCGTTCTTCAAAAACTTTGTTTTGGTTGCCTGCTTTCTTGGCTTCGGCCTTGGGTGCTATCTCTCGCGCCGTCCAATTCATCTTTCGGTGATGCTTCTTTCATTGGTCACCCTGGCCTGCGTGTGCAGCCTCCCATTGCCAAGCCTGCACCACCTCGTAAATGGACTACCAATTCTGGTGGGCGCCGTCTCAGAGGTCAACATTGCTGGTGTGCCATCGCTACCTCTGAATGCACACACTCTGTTGCTCCTCCTAGGTGCACTGTTTTTTGTGATACCCATCTTCGGCTTGATCGCTTTTGTCTTTGTTCCGATTGGGCAACTTGTCGGCTGGTTACTTGAACATGCCACGCACGGTATTACGGCTTACACCGTGAATATCCTCGGCAGCCTTTTCGGAATCGCTCTGTATACGCTGCTTTGCTTCCTCTGGCAACCGCCGGCGGTCTGGTTTCTGGTCGCTGCCCTCATGATAGCTTGCCTGTTTTGGACTCTGCCTCTATGGCGTTGGCTTTCGGTTCTAGCATTCCTCGTATGTATTGGACTTGTGAGTGTGGGCGATCCAAGCGGCGGCGCAACCTATTGGACACCCTACCAGAAGCTGATTGTTCGCCCGATAAGTGATCGCGGGGAGGTCGTCGCCTACGAATTTATCGTCAACGGTGGTTGGCTCCAGCGCATTGTAAACCTCTCTCCTGATTTCGCAGCTTCGCATCCTAGGTTGTTTGGAAACACGCCGTTGAACGAAAATCCCTACAATCTGCCCTATCGCTTTTATCCTAGCCCCGCGTCAGTGCTGGTGCTTGGTTCCGGAGCAGGGAACGATGTAGCGGCCGCATTGCGGAATGGGGCAGCTCGGGTGACGGCGGTGGAAATCGACCCATTGATTTTGAAACTTGGCCGCGACCTTCACTTTGAGCATCCTTACAGCTCACAACGGGTGCACGCCGTCGTCGACGACGCGCGCAGCTACATCGAGAACACTACCGAGCGTTTCGATTTGATAGTCTATTCATTGCTGGACTCTCATACGACGAGTTCGTATTACTCAAGCATTCGAATCGACAACTATGTCTACACGGTCGAGGCGCTGCGGGCAGCCAAGAAGCTGCTGCAGCCAGACGGCCTGCTTATCATCAAATTTGGCGTTAAGACTCCGTGGATCGCGGCCAGGCTATCCGGACTAATTCGAGATGTCTTCGGAGACAGTTTTATCCATTTCGGGGCAGCTGGATCTTCGTACTTGGTTGCCGGCGGCACCTTCTTCATCGCTGGATCGCACCAGCGCCTCGACCGAGCCTTGTCTGACCCGCAACTCGCGGCGTACCTGTCCCAGCACGCCTTTTCTCTGGGCACAGTGCCCACACTAACAACTGACGACTGGCCATACTTTTACCAGCATGAACCGGGACTGCCGGCGTCCGTGATCGTCATTTCCTTTGCGCTCATCCTGATCGCTTGGCGTTTTCTGCGGCGGACAGGCGGCGGCCTTCGCTCCATGCGCTGGCACTTCTTCTTTCTGGGAGCGGGATTCCTTCTGCTGGAAGCACAGATCATCAGCAGGATAGCGTTGTTGTTTGGGACAACCTGGGTCGTCAACTCGATCGTAATCGCGGGTCTAATGGTGCTGATTGTCGCCTCCAACGTTCTTGTCGCTTGGAGAAAACACATACCTATTGTTGTGGGCTACGTCGGCATAATCATATCAATTTCAGCAGCGTATTTTATCCCACTCGAGGAGTTTTTCTTCAGTTCCATATGGATCAAAGCACTATCGGCTACGGCGGTGTTGTGCTTGCCGGTGTTTTTCGCCGGCATCGTGTTCATTAGAAGCTTCGCGCAGGAGCGGTTCAGCAGCGAGGCGCTCGGCTCGAACTTACTGGGGGCCCTCGTTGGAGGTTTGCTGGAGTCGCTTTCGATGTGGACCGGAATCCGATCCCTGCTGATTCTTGCAGTACTTCTCTACCTGGCTTCCTGGATCGCCTTGATGGAACACACGGCAGTTGTTGTGACTTCTGAAAGCACCGAACCGGGATGACCTTATCGCAATGGGGATAAGGACAGAGCAATTAGCCGGGACGGCAGTCAAGCATCACGACGAAGAGCGAGGCGCCAGCGTTGGCGCATGAGCACTCTAGCGGCGGGTTGCCACGATTGAAACGCGCGAACCATCTCGGTAATCGCGCAGGTCGCGCCAGTTGCCGATGCCGGCGCGATGCCAGTCATAGTAGGAAAGGCTCCATCCAAAGCTGGTCAGCATCGTTTCGAGCGCATTCCGACTCGGGGTACCGACCAGCGCGTACAAAGGATCGCCCGGTTGGCCCACCAGAGAATTCGCATCCCGATCAACTCCCTCCTTCGTGAGGCGGACTATGCAATCAGTAGTCGACGGATCGATGGCGGTATCCAGGATGAGGTGCTTCGGATTCAGCCGGGCAATCTTCGACAACAACAGCATATGGTGAGGCGTGTGATAGAAAAAGCCGAAGCAGAAAACAGTATCTATACTGTTAGTTTGTAGCAGTGCGATTTGATCAAAGACATCTCCGGCTATGAACTGGTACCGCTCCGCGCCGATTCCGTATTCCCGCGCCGCGGCTATTGCGGATTCCACCAGGTGCGAGCGGACTTCGATACCAGTGACGTGCCGAGCGCCGGCTTTCAGGGCCGCGAAACTCCAGCGTCCGTCATGTGCGGCGAGGTCGAGAATTGTCTTCTCCCGAATCAGCTGTTCATTGGAACTGATCAGGGCGCGGTATCGCTCGTTCAACCGCTCCGGCGTAGCACCGACCACGCTGGAGGAATAGAAGCGCGGATATTGGTCGAAGAATCCCGGCTTCGGAGCGCTGCTAATCAAGCCCATCTTTTCGGGGGCGTGGCGCAGCCACAAAGCGGCACGGCTCAGTACTGAAGCTCTCAGCCTATCTGGTCGCGTAACCTGCAGATTTCCGGCAGCCATCGGTGGAATTTTATCCGGAATTTCCATTTTTAATCGTGATTCGGACTAGCACCAACACCAGGCGATCTGCAAACGGAAAATTCAAGCCCGGTTTTGGGTGCAAAGGGCTTTCCACAGCGCCGGGAGGAGCGGGTTTACGTCTCGCAGCCACGCAACGCCCAGAAATGCCGTTTTCCCGACCGGTCCCGCAGACGCTTCTCCCCTCCCCCCATCTGGCAGGAGTGGAGCGCGCGTGATCCGCTCACTGATCGGTCGCTGGAGCAGATGGCGCCGGGGGTATCGGTGTGGGCAGAGCAACTTCGCCGGTACGCTCCGGGCGCCCGGTTTTGGCTGACCGCACTTCATCTGGATTAGCCGAAACCTGGCGCTTTATTTCCTCCGGCATGGACTTCATGAACTCGGCTCGCGACCGAGCGCCGTTGCCCAAACGCTCTTCCAGTACATGCAGAAGGAAGTGATACCTACGACTCGACGGTTTAAGCCGCAACATCTCCTCCAGTTCATGCTCCGAGCCTTTGAGATCGTTCAGCCGCCGGTATTCCACATACAGATCCTGATGCCACCGTGTCGCTTGCGGAGCCATTATGGTCCTCGCTTTGTACATAGTCAGCGTGTCTTTCCAATAGCACTCTACTTTCCAAAAGCTTAAGGACCACGCAATCAGCATCAGCGCCGCCACACTCGACCAAAGTACCCGATTGCCGGAGCGGCTCCAGCGGACAAGACAGTCGGCCGCGATCACGCACCATCCAAAGGCAGGCAGGTAGAGATAGCGATCCTGTACCAGATCCCAGACACCTCCCAGGTTCATCATTGGTGCGATCGAGACAAAAAACCAAATTGCACAAAAGAGGTAGAGCTTTCGGCGCGGACTGCGGCGAGCTGCCAGCCAGCTACCGATCGCCAGCAACAGAAGGAGTGCCACCGGAACGTAGAAGCGCGGCGAAGAAAAGCTCTTAACCCAGTCCAGCGGATGGGCCGGCCCCGCCAGCCACGGAACGCCCAGCATTGCGATGTAGTACAACATGACCCCGGGCATCGTGGCGAGCAATTCACCGACTCTTTGCGCATATCCCAGCCCCACGCCAGGGCTCGAGTTGACCACCCCGTAAAGACCCATTACCAAGTAGCGTGCTATCAGATACCCAACGCACGCTACCAGGTATCGGGCGCATTTCATCAGTATTTGCCATATCGTCAAGGAACGGCGCTCACTCTCCAGCTCGCCCCGTTCTCCAAACATGAACAAATACGCGCCCAGCAGAACCGGAAATACAATAGCCCCTTCGAAAGACAAAAGCGCCGCGACGAAGCAGGCCACCGAGCCCAGCCGCATGCGGCGGTCCTTTGGACCCTCTACCGCCAGAGAAAACGCCGCTAATTCAAATCCGGCCGCCAAGGGTTCCGGCAGGGCCGAGATCCATGTGACCACTTCGGCATGAGCGGGAAGTACACCGAACAACAACGCGGCCAGCAGCCCCACCGTCACGTCCCCGCTTAAGACAGCGGCGGCACGGAACGCGAGCAATACCACTACCAAGTGCAGCAGAATCTTGGCTGCGTGCCAGGCAATAGGATTGTAGCCAAAGAGATGAAACCCGAGAGCAAACCAAAGGTTTTGCAGTGGCCGATAATAGGATGCCTGCGGAAGGCTGGCAGGATTCTTAAACCAATAGGTGTCACGAAAAAACGACTTCCAGACGAAAGACCACTGGCCAATCAAAGGGTTTCGCTGGATCACGGTCAAGTCATCGAAAACAAACCCGTTGAAGAGGCTCTGGAGCGAGACTAGCGCAACCAGGCAGACAATCACGGCAAGCATCGCGGCGTTTACTCTGGTATCGACGATCCGGCGTCTTTCCGATGCTGGTGTGGAGTCAAATCCGCGGCTCGGACTCGTTATGTCAAAAGGTCTTCTCAGCATCAGTAACCTGCTTATAGTTCTACTACCGCCAAAATGTCCGCAAAGGTCAAGTGAGCTGCCGCTCCTTACCTAACAGTCGCTCGAGGCTACTCCTTTCAAGGGAAGTTCTTCGATAATGAGGCAGGTAAACCGCGATGAAAGCCCGTCAAAAGGCCCGCGAGCGGCGCGGCTCAATATCCGCAGTCATAGGTGATCCGGCCTCCGGCTACGTTTCCGCCGAGCGTGAAGAGCATGTTGAGCGGTCCATTCGTCACGACACAGGTCTCCGGTGCGCTGGCGCCGGTCATCGCGGCGCAGAGGCAATACGGCGACCGCGGCCATTGTACGCCGAAGTTCATAGTGCAACTGGTCACCGTACCGCTTCCAGGCTGGATTATCCCGCGCCGGGGCGAGGAGCCGCTGGCCAAGGCCGGTGAAGTTCCGCACTTGCTGATATTCGTATTGTTCGGACCATATTGCCCAGGCTCGTAGCTCTTGTAATCGACGCCGCCTACGTCTGCTCCGGCGGACGAAATATAGATGTTGTTTACGTAGTCAATTCCCGGCGGAGCCTCGAGCGTGCCCATAGCCAGCGTGCCATCGACGCTATAATCGAGGAGTTTGTTGTTTCTGTCGTCGATGTATGCACCGGTGCCGGCCGCCAAGCTGGTGCCTGACGCACATTGGGCAAGGCCGTAGTCGGGCCAGTCCGTTGAGGAGCTGATGCCGTTGCCGCCCGTCAGGGTGTCTTCCTCGATCAGCCACGGGGTCATATCACCGCCGGGTCCCATGCCAGAGTTGCACGCCGATACATCGGCAATGGTATTAGGCGTTGCCAGCAATCGCAGTGAGTTAGTTCCCTCGACGTGGCTCTCTCTAAATTCGCCGCCGCCATTCAGCACGACTACAGCCGCGCCGGCGACCGGATTTGCCCCTGTAACCTGAATGTTCTCAATGGTCGTGTTGAGTGCGCATCGCACAGCGCCACTGGAACACATGTCTATGTTGATGGCCGGCAGGAGACCCAATCCACCAAAGTATCCCGCGATGTAGCCATCACGGATGACATTCGAGTTCCCCGCCTGAGCGCCCCAGTGAATGCCGCCGTCGCCCCCGGTCAAGTAGAATCGCTCGATGACGTTATTCGTCACTTCACCACCGCCTTTCAGAATGTCGATCCCATAGGTCAGCCCGCCATGAAACCCGTTGCAGACTCCGGTCGCATTCGCACAAGGATTCGGGCTAGTCACTGCCGAAACGGGAAGGTCGATGATGTCGTGAATGTGATTCATCGACCAGCTGTTGCCGCCGCTGGCGACGGTGACCAGGATATCCGCGCCACTCAACGCGTTGCGTTTGAAACCTAGATTGTCGATCTCGTAGTTGTACGCGCGATTGCCCGGGAACACGATGGCGGGCTGTACGGAGCCGGAGGACGGCTCGTTATCGATCCAACACCCCGTTCCCATGTCGTTCCCGTTCCAGTGCGGCTGCGAAGCGCAGGTTACGTGTGTACCGTCGCCCGCGCCGTTTGCCGGGAGCTGAATGCACCCCGAAGGACTACCCGCCGCCGGACACTGGAGATGGCAAAGAGGCATCAGTATCTTCACCGGTCCGGTCAGCACGATCGGCGCTGCCATCCGGGTCGCGCATGACACGCCGGTCGCATCTACGGTCTGACCAGAATAGGTGACCGCGGCCAGCGCATTGTTGATCTTGGCGTTGGGGGTAGAGCCCGAAAAATTCTCCGCATAGATGACATCGTTGGCGGCAGCCACGACGATCTTATCGGCGCCGTTGCCAGAATCAGGGGTGACGCTAACCGCGCCTGTATAACTCGACAAGCTCGCACCGCGTGACTTGGACATCGGCGCGATGATGCAGACCACGCTCAATCCAACCGCTAGGGTCAGTTTCAGCCGCCTCCTGGCCCTGGTGCTGACGCCTTTGTCGCGGCTCAGTTCGATCTCTCCATAGACACTGGCTTGATGGCGCAAGGCTTGAGTCCGACTCAGCTAAAAGATTTGCAGAGCAGGTTAGCCTTGAGACCAACCAACGGCGGACACCATCGATGAATCAAGAAGTACAACGAGGGGCACCACCTGGAGATGGGGCGTCCGACAGGTGGAATGAGAGCGCCGCCCACACTCCGAACGATATCACAATTTGGAAATAGCGAACGTAGGGATCGCCGCGTCATGGCCTGATATCCGCGCCCGCCATAGCGCCAATCGACGATCAGGAGGAATCCGCCTGGCTTGGTGACTCGCGCCATCTCGCGAGCGATGCTCGCCCAGATGCTCGTTTTAGTCACACGGACAAATATGGTTGATCCGATGACCAGATCGAAAGCGGCATCAGCGTAAGGAATATTGCAGGCATCCGCCACAATTAAAGTGCAAGCCGGGAGCCTTCGCCGCCCCTGCTCGACGACGGAAGGACGAATATCGATTCCGTGCATCATTTGAGCCGGGAAGCCCAGTTCCATCAGATGGAGCAGCCTCGCGCCCTGGCCGCAGGCGACATCAAGGACAGCAGCGTTACTATCTGAGCGCAGGCCGGCGACGGGCCTCAAGGCTTCGCAAACAGAGCGCTGGTTGGCCAAATATTGAAAGAGAAGACCCCGGTTGAGCAGCAGGTCGTCGCGGTCATCGCCTTTCTCGACAGTTCTGCGCGAGTAGAATTCTTGAATTTCGGTGACGTTCATCTGCCCTTTTGGCTCAGGCGCGCCCGCGTAGCTGGGTAGTGTCTCAGTTTGTGATGGTCGCTTGAGGATGCTCAGGATTGTTGCCTGGAATAGGCTGTGACAATGTAGGAGCCACCCGAATGGTACAGTCTCAGAATGTCAAGTTTGCCAAACCCCGCTTTGGCGAGCAGACCTCGCACCTGCTCTTCGTCGTAAGTGTACACTTCGCATCTACCCAGCAGCTTATAGCGGTAATAGCGGAGCGGCGCCCGGAACCAATGATGCGCATTGAACGCGATCACCGCGAATTTCCGGACCAGCGGCCGCAGCGCCGACAGGAACGCTGCGGGATCGGCTACGTAGTCCATCACACCCATCACAATGGCGTAGTCGAACGAATCCAGGCGCTTGGTAGAGGAGTCACGGGGAGGAAACGGGGCGCAGATGAACTCGCACGCTGCCAGTCCCAGCCGGCTGCAGTCCTGCCTCGCCAGAGAGATCATTCCCTCGGCCAAATCGATTCCGACTACCCGGTCCGCACCTCGCCGAGCGGCTTCGAAACAATAGATGCCGGAACCGCACCCGATATCGAGAACGGTCTGACCTCGCAGGTCGGGCCCGAGGCGCTCGAATGTCAGTTGGTAGCGTTCCTGAATGTCGCGCCGGAGCCAATTATCGAGCAGTCGCCAAAAGAGATTTCGCTTTCCCCCATAGAGCGAGTCCCACTTGGCGGCAAAACCCGAGAAGAATTCCCCAGCCTTTGCTTCCTGGGCATGGTCAGGAGTCACACCGGTAACTCGCTCACCGGCTTCTGGTCGAGGTAATCGATAACTCGCGCAAACGAGAACGCGCTGAGAAGAGCACGCAATTTGGCGGCGGCGGTCTTTTGCCCGACGTAAGTTCTGAAGCTCTTTAATATTCCGATTCCGCGGACCTTGCGTACCATGCTCCCGACCTCATACGGATGGAGATAAACGACCGTGGCTACCCCTTTGCGGTTCGACCCCCTGAACAGCGCTTTGGTCACAGCCAGCGGATAGAGCCGAAAATATCCTCCGCCGCCGTACGGAATATTACGACCGAATATCCTAACCGTGGACAATGGCACCTCGATCAGTCCGTTGGGAAAGCGAAAGGGAGTGGTCGGAAAATCGCTGATTCCATATACGTCGTGCAGACCGGTTGGATATACACTCGAGTCGTACAGAAACGACTTTTCGCGCAGCAAGTCGAACGCCCAAAGATTCGACCTGGTAATCGAGAAATCGGGCGCGCGAAACCCGTACACGCGACCGCCGGACGCGTCTTCGAGTCGGCTCTTTGCTTCCTCGAGAAACGCGGCGACTTCGTTTCGCTGGAAGTTATACAGCCGTTTGTGGAACAGGCTATGACATCCGATCTCGTGCCCGGCATCGGCAATTCGCCTGACCAGACGGGGCATATCGCGAGCTATTCGGCCCAGGATAAAGAAGGTGGCCTTCTGCCTGAACTCCTCCAGCAGGTCCAGAATCGATCCGGTATTGGCCTCAATTTCCTCCGTTTCCAGCCGCTCCGAAATATATTCCTCCGGGACGCGCATCGATTCGTGGGACGACTCGATGAATCCCTCGATATCGAAGGTCAACAGGTTTGACGACGAGGTCTGATTCGTCACTACAATTTGACAAGTACGGCACGCCGGACGCTGGAGTTGGGCGCTCCCTGGGATATCTCTTTAGCCCGAATTCCGAGCCCCCTGGGAATCGGCTCGCGTTTGAGTCCGGCAGGCGGCCGGAATTCCCCGGCCTCGATTGACCGCGACGCGACGCTCGTGACCACAATTTTCACTCTGAACTCCCTGAACTCCGCCGGCTTCTCCGGTGCGGCCTGCTTCTGATCCGATACCGCAGGGCTCACGGGCTCCTTCGTAGTTATCGTAGTGTCCAGCTCAAGTGGGATTCCCTGCGGAATTTCGTCAGAGGCCGCAGCAGACGCCTTCCCGGATTTCGCCAAGGCGCTTTTCACAAACGCGGCGTAGTCCTGGGCACCCGGAGCATCGGTCGAATAGCACGCTTCTACAGAGTAAGGAGCGCTGTCGATCTCGCCCATTCCTGTGTATTGATCACAGCCATATCCAGCCAGGGTCAGGTGTTTCCCGGTTTTTTTATATTTGACCATCGGCGGCAGAATCCGTCTCATGATGAGTTCGCCAATGGTAGAAGGAGGCGGGAACGGCAGTTGGTAATACGCTCCTCTTCCTTTAGTCAGCACAAGAACCTTGTCGGCAGAGAGATCGATGAAGAGCTGCATAGTTCCGATCACGATCTTCGCTTGCTGCCCCTCAATCATCTTTGTGTACGGCGTGGACGAGGACTTCACACCGGGGAGGGTGCTGCGCGTGGCATCCTCATGCCCCTGAATAACCACACCGGCGCCAGCCACCCCAGCCCAACCCGCTATTATGATAGAGGCAAAAGCAATTGCACTCAGCTTCATGATTTTCCTTTTGGCGGAACGCTCAACAGAAGACTCGCGGGCACCCGCATAAATCAAACAGGAACAGAATTTCAACCAATCCGGCGGGTCAACAGGCTCAGAGCGGCCAAAGATAGCCCGAACCAGGTTGAATTTTGCTCGAGACCGGCAAGCAGCATTTGATGATCCGCGACATTACCCACGGGCCCCAGCCGCGCAACCAGCCGCTACGAGTTGTTCGCGGCCGTCTTCGTCTGGCGAGGCTCGGGGGATGCCAGCTCCTGCTCAATGAGGTCGCGCAAGGTCTCAGAGTCCGTCGCCCCGCTTATGAAGCGGCCGTTGATGACAAAGCTTGGCGTGCCCGTCAGACCCAGTTTTTTACCCTCGGCCAGCGTCTTTGCGATAGCCGGCGCCTGGGCTCCGGAATCCAAACAATGGCCGAATTTTTCCGGATTGAGTTTAAGGGTCCCGGCAAGCGCCTTGAGGTCGCTTACCTCCAGCGCGGTCTGGTGGTCGAACAGCCCATCATGATATTCCCAATACTTACCCTGGTCACCAGCACATCGCGCGGCCTCAGCCGCTTTCTCCGCATTATGATGCATCGGCAGCGGGAAGTCTGCAAAAGTCAGGGATGCTTTGCCGGCGAACGTTCCTTCGACCAGTTGCTTAAGCTCAGCGGCCACCTTCTTGCAGTAGGGGCACTGATAATCGGCAAACTCAATGATCCTGACCGGAGCATCGGAGGGGCCGGTAGTGGGTGCGTCGATTGAGCCGATTGAGACCGCAGGCGGCTCGAGCGCGATATGAACGTCAGCCTTCTTTCGCAGCTCCTTCACATATGCAAGCCCCGCCTTGGTGCGGCGGAGCTGGCGAATGCGGTCCAGAATCTGCGGGCGCATGGCAGAATATGGCTGATCGCTCTGCAGTCCTTCATAGAAGACCTCCAGTTGGTCCTCGGTCGGATCCTTCACCTGCTTGGCGGCATGATTCTCGAGCAGCTGATCCACAGTGACCTTCTCGCGGCGCGCCTCGCTCTCGAGCACTTCCTGATCGATAAGTTTGTCGAGCGCGGCTTTTTCGGTCAGGTAGTACTTGTACCGGGCCTGGAGCAGGTCCGCGGACTCCTTCTGCTCCAACTCGTCACGTGTCAACGGGTGTCCGGCCACCCGAGCAACGACTGACGACGCGTCGTTCGCGAGGGCCTGACCGCTCCCAAAACTGCCAAGCGCACACACGAGTGCAAGCGATATGAATACACGAAGAATCACGACTGCTGACCCTCTTTATTGTTTTGATTCAGATACCGGGACGAGCCGAGGGCACACCGTTGGCGCCCTCGGCTATTGCAGCACAGAAAAAGAGGAACGCACGAGCGGTCGTGCGTTCCTCCGCAAGCGCACAATCAAGGAACCTCAACCGGACAGCCAGCAGCAGCGCAGACACCGGTCCCGTACGAACCACCGCTATTCTGGGTGACGTAGCACTCGGGCGCCAACACTGTCGTATAATCGCTCGCAGGCTCGCCCGTCGACTCGAACACTTGTTCCGCAACGGCCGTTCCGCCCGTAGCGAACCTGTTCAGATCGTGAGTGATCCAGGAGAAAAGCGAAGAACCCGGAGTGGTGAGAGCGTGGAACGCCACATTTCCAGGGAAGCCGTTCGTTCCGTTGGTCGGATCGCACTGCTTTATCAGGGGGTTAACGAGCACACCGTAAAGAGGGTTGGTGTTGGTCTTGACGATCTTGATGGTGCCCGTACTCAGCGGAACTCCGGTTACGGGGGCCGAGGTCAGTAGCGTGTTTACGTTAAAGTCAAGACGTCCCGCGGGCGTGATCGGGCACGCGCAGCATTCCTCCATTTCCTCCGCTGCGTCGAACACGTAAATGTTCGCGCAGGCATCTACGGGTGAGCCGTACGTGTCGGGATCCACGATCCTCAAAGTATCGACTGGACCGCCTGTTTGCGCGTTGGTGAAATAGTTGACTGCGAACGGATCCGTAGCCGTTGAATTTGCAGCCGCTAAAGAAACCGCACCGAAAACCAAACCTGCGGACGCCAACACTCCCAGCGCCGCTTTAATTGCCCCATTTCTCAACATAGCTGACTCTCCTTTTCCCGCCGATTTAGCGGGTAACATAATCGCCATTCGAACAACCGATCAACATCCCGCTCTGGGTGACGCACAACATGAGCCCTAGCGCTTCTTGTGTTTAGCAGTGGCAGTATAACCGACTTGTGCGGCCGGGCAAATGCACGTACCCTGGAGGCTGCCCAACCTAACGACATCGGCGCACGCCAAGCCCAGCCCGGGGTCCGTGATTTCCCCCGTACCCGGAACATCCGCTTGGAAAATCGTCTCGGTAATTTGCGTAGTCTGGATATGGTCTCCCCAAGCTATCAGTTCAGGAGTGGGGGCCAGCGCGAAGCCTTCGGCCGCCGCGGTTGGATCGCAGCAGACGCTGGTGTTGGAGTCGCAACCTGCATATGCGGGCTGCGTATCCCCGTATGGAGCTGGAGTGCTATTTGGCAAGCTCGATATGATACGGACCGAGCCGTCGTGGATGAGGCCCCCTGTCACCGCGTTCACCGCCACTTGGGTTGAGATGTTGAGGGTCAACAGACCATCAGCGGTTAGCGGGCATCCGCAGCAGGCCTGCAGAGATTGCTCGGTATTGAAGACGTAGATCATTGCGCAAAGTTCGCCCTCTCGCGCGTAGGGGGCCGTGGCCGTTGGAGCTCCCTCGAGGGGAGCGGTGATATTGATGTAGGCCGTGCCGGCACCGGCGTTGGCGTTGCTGAAATAATTCTGCAACTCCGTTCCATACTCTTCGGACTCTGCCGCCGCCATGCCTGACCACGCGAACGTCGCGATGACCACGGCCAGCAGAATCGCCGTGCTTGTGCTCAGAACTCTCTTACCTAAAAGCATTTTGTATTCCTCCCTGATCGTTCTAACGCCAAACAAATCCCAAATCGTCACGCGGGACAACTATGTCATAAGTTAAAGCCCTCCCTCCACAGAATCTCCGTTTGGGATGCCCCTACCGACCTGCGGCGGGCTCCGGCACCTGTCTCCCCCCTCGTCGCGCGAATCCGAGCGTCAGAGGTTAAGAGACAGGCCTCAGTTCCCCGCCAGATTTTTTGCACTTCCAGACCTCAGTTTCCGCACTTGCTTCAAGTCCCGTGTTCTATAGCAAAAAGTCTGCGCGCATGGCAAGCGGAAATTCTCTTTACCAGTGGTCTCTATTCGAGCGAAACCCGGCAAATTTTCAGTACTTCCGAACCGCTGTTTCCGCGCCCGTTTCGAGCCATGTGCTCTATAGCAAAAAGTCTAATCGCAACGCAAGAGGAAATGAGCGTTCACCCATTTTAACGATTTGATGGGACATCTCACGCTGTCCACGTGAAACGACCTTCGTACCAGCTCCGCTTGCACACGCAGCCGTCGATCTTCTGAAGCGGCTGTCGGACAGCGCCGGACGCGCCCTGCAAGCTGGTCCGCGCGATGCGCGCGGACCAGCGTTCAGCCGGGCCGAACCAGCGGATGCAACTGCGCACGACACGCATCTTGACCTGTGGCCGGCGCCGCAGCCACGCATTAGCGCAGCGGGAACTTCCAGATCGCATAATCAACTGTAACTTCGACCGTGAATCCCAGGCAGCCAGCGTGAAACGCGCGCCTTGAGCGCACGGCCGCGTCTACTTGGAAGGCAGAGGTTCCATCAACAGAGCCATACCCGGCTCGGTCCCATTGGCAGGCTCGGCCCCATTGGCAGGCTTGGCCCCATTGGCAGGCTTGGCCCCATTGGCAGGCTTGGCCCCATTGGCAGGCTTGGCCCCATTGGCAGGCTTGGCCCCATTGGCAGGATGGTCTTGAGTTCCGCCGGGCGCAGATGGCGCCGCACCCAAGGAAGCACGGTCCTGGTGCTGGCGGCCAAGTCCGTCGAAGGAGGGAACGATCTCGCGGAGCATCCGAACCGTGCCGTCCGCATCTCCGGCAGCCGCGGCCATCTCGAGCATTTCAACTCGCTGGAGCAGCGATCGCCGATGGGGCTGCTTTTCTTCACGAACCCGCAAGATGCCGGGAATGGCGGATGGTTCGATCTTTTCATCGGCCGCAAACATCTCTTCGCAGAGTTTTTCGCCGGGGCGGAGGCCAACGTACTCGACCGCTATGTCTCTGTCGGGGACCAGTCCCGAAAGTTGGATCAGGTGCCTGGCCATCTCGGCGATCCGTGTCGGTTCGCCCATTTCAAGCAGGTAGATCGCGCCGGGTTTCATCAGCGTCGCTGCATGGAGGACGAGCTGGACCGCCTCCGGGATGAGCATAAGAAAACGCCGCATCCCGGGATCCGTCACCGTGACCGGCCCTCCGGCGCGTATCTGTTCGAGAAATCTGGGTACGACGCTGCCGTTGCTGCCCAGCACATTGCCGAAGCGCACCGCTCCCAGCTTCAGGCCGGTTTCCTCCGCGATGGCTTTGACCACAAGCTCCGCCGTTCGCTTTGAGGCGCCCATGATGCTGGTTGGATTGACCGCTTTGTCGGTCGAGACGAGGACCAGCCGATCAACCGCGGCGCGCGCGGCAACCTCGGCCAGCATGCGGGTTCCACGCACATTGTTCTTGATTGCCTCGCATGGGTTGAGTTCCATCAGCGGCACGTGCTTGTGCGCGGCAGCGTGAAACACCAGCTTCACGTCCCATTTCCGAAACGTCTCCTCCAGTCGAGTTCTGTCACATACATCGCCAACGACCGCCGCAAGTTCGCACTGCGGATTCCGATCCCGGAGCTCCTGTTCAATGCTGTACAGGCCGTTCTCATAGCGCTCATACATGACCAACACTCGCGGTTTGAGCGCCGATATCTGGCGGCACAATTCCGAGCCGATGGAACCCCCGGCCCCCGTGACCAGGACACTCTGGCCTTCGATAACGCCGCGCAGCCCCGCCGGGTCCAGTCCCACGGGCCTGCGGCAAAGCAAGTCCTCCAACGCAACGCTGCGCACGTCGCCCATCCCCCCCCGCCCGTCCAGCACGCTCGGCAAGCTCGGGAGAATTTTTATCGGCAGGCCAAACGGCTCGAGCACCCTCATGATGCCGCGGATCGTCTCCGCTCCCATCCTCGGCATCGCAATCAGCACCTCCTGGGGGGCGTGCCTGGAGATGATCGCCGTCATTTCGGCCCGCGTACCGAGCACGCGAATGCCACGAATCATCCGCCCGACCTTCATGCGATCGTCATCAACGAACCCGACCGGGCTGTAACCGTAATCCGGATTGTGCATCATGTCGCGGACGATCAACTCTCCGGCGTCGCCGGCGCCAAAGATGAGCACGCGTCTGCCCGGCTCGCGACTGCCCCGGTCATACAAGATCGCCGAAGCGCGCGCGCCCCACCAAGGAGCGCAATTACCACGATAGTATCGATGGCGTAGACGGTTCTCGGTATCCAGGGACAATCGATCGCAAGCGTCACGAAGGTCGCGAACAGCAGCGTCCCGACGACTGCTGCGGCCGCCAGATTAATCAGATCCCACAGACCGGTGTAGCGCCAGACTCGATGATGCATTCCGAAGGCGAATGCAACCAAAAACCTCGACGCCAGCAACCACGGTACAGTTTGGAGGTACGCAGTTAGTTGATGCGGCGGGATTTTGCCATCGAAACGAAGAGCGAAAGCCGCATAGTACGAGAGTGCAACCAAGCCGCCTTCGATCAAATGGATCAAAATCCACTGGTAATTCAGCAGCCGGCGCAAAACAAACCCCCTCACAATTGGCCGTTCCGTTTGACCGTCGAACAACTTAACTTCCCCTCGTTGCGAACGCAACTCGCGCCATCGCCCATCTTCATCAACCCTTGCACACTTCGGCTGGAGTACCGAGTTTTCTCTTTTGACGGCACGCCTCCTCCAGCGTTCCCTGCAAAGCTCTGCGCCTTCCTTGTAGGGGAAACAGGTTCGGAACGCCAGCGATCATGGCACCCCAAGTGAAGGCGCCGAGAATCATTTGGTGGCTTCGATGAGCATGGTCGCCGAATCAGCCATATTTTTCGGTACCGCTCCGAAACAAGATCCGCGCCACCGCTCCGGGTTTTAGCACCCGGTGGATTTCAGCCACCGCCGTTGGGCGAGGGACTTGCTTCGTGTAGTGCTCGATAGATTTTCGCACCCATCATTAGTCTCCGCTTTAGCCGGCAACAAGGGCCTTCCCCATCGCCCCGAAGCCGGCGCTTCCAACCTGGAGCAGAAGATCCTCAACTGCGCCCAACACCTCGGCTACGGTAATTGAGGTCATGCAGCGCTTGGCGTACACCGTACATTCCGACAACTGGCAACCCGCGCATGGGACATCGTGAAAGATAACTCTGTGCTGATTGCCGTATGGAAACCAAGTGCCCGCCTGGTTCTTTGCGGTATAGATGCCGACGCAGGGAACGCCAGCGGCGGCGGCCAGATGCATCGGCCCGCTGTCGTGGCCCAGGTAAACGTCTGCGTGCTTCATCACGGCAGCGGTTTCCCTTACGGTAAGGCGCCCACAGAGATTCACGCTGGGCCCGCGCCATCGTATCCGCATTGCTTCGGAGCGCTCGTATTCGCTGGCAGCGCCGACGACGGCAAGCCCGTAGCCGTCGGTCGCAACAGTGAGTTTCTCGAACATCGCCAACCAGTTCTCGGCGCCCCAATCCTGGATTTCGAGCGCCGCGCCGATGGAACAGACGATTAAACCTGCCGTTCCCCTTGCCGGCTTTACTGCTTCCAGCGCCCGCTCGCGCTCCGTCGGTGACAGGCGCAAATCCCAACTGGTCGAATCGTCGAGCCGAGCGTCGCCCAAGCTGCGTACCGATCGGGCGAGCCGCTCAGCCTCGTACTCGTAGCGCCTGCGCTCGGGAACCCAGCGATACGGTGCGGTTCGCTCTTCGAGTGACATGTTCGGCATCGCTCGCACACCGCAAAGTTTGAAGAACGCCAGCTCCGAGAAGTGCTGCTTGGAGTCACGGGGCCCCGTCAAAACGATCAGCAAATCCGGCCTCCAGCTGCGGATCCGCCGGCACAGATCCCACTTTGTGCGCAGTCGGTTTCGAACCTCGCCGTGATCGACCTCGAAATAATCATCGACTAATCCGGTACCATCGAGAATTGCCTTGACCGAGACTGAAACCTTCGTCACCGGCGAGTTGGTCAGCACTCGCCGCTCGGCGTTTGGAAACCGGCGCGCAATCAGATGAAAGCAGGGCAGACAGACAATCGTGTCGCCGACACTTCCAGGGCGGAATATCAGTACGCGCGAAGGATCTTCCGAAACCATGGCCTCGAGTGATTTTATTCTTTCTTGAGGCCGAGTCGGCCTCGTTGATTTATCGTCCTCGTCTCCCTCTCAGGACCGGAGGACCTCACCACCATCTGTCAGATTAACTCTTGGCTTCTACAGGCGATGCCAGCAGCTTCTCTTGAAAAGCTTCAAACCCTTCTCTCGCGACCGGCATGCGATAGTGCTCCAGCCAAGCGAGCCGAATCGTGATAGCAGGGGTTGAAGTCAAAACCGGTTCTCACACCGCCCCGGCCGCCACCATTTCGCCCAAAAATGCCAAGTTCCGCTCGACCGCGGCCTCTGTACTATCAGGATCGACGGGGAATGTCACCACGCGGCGAACCAACTCCTCTGCGGTGGGACAACTTCCTTCCTCATAACGAGCTATTCGAGAAAGCTCGGCTCCTCTCAGCGGATGAACCGGAGAACAGTACCAGTCCCCGAGCGCAATCTTCCTCGCTCTCGCGCGGTGCAGCACTCGCGGCTTGTCTTTCGTAACAACTGGATAGCGCAACAGTACCGTCTCGGGACTGATCGGGACACCATCGATTCCCAGCCGACTGCAACCCGTGGCGTATTGTTCGGTGATCGCCCGGCGCCGCGCAGCTCTAGGCAATTCGCGGCCCGATTTCCTCGCCAGGCGCTCCTGAAGAGACGTCGGCATCCGGCGGCAGTAGTCGTCGCTGAGCCGCCCCTGCATTTCGTCTTCATCAAAGCTTCCAACCATTATTCCGCGCGCGGACAACTGCCGATAAATGTCTCGAGCCCACCAGAAAAGTGTGGGATGCCGAAACAACTGATGCAGACGGTATTGTACTCGAACCCGCGCTACGTCTTTGAATGGAGGCAATTTGAATCCGCCATATACGGTGCGTACTCTCTGCAATAGCGCCGCAGAATTCACCACGCCGACACCGCCAAGTCCAATCACCAGCGGCTTGCCCCATTCAAAGGAATAGAACGCCGCGTCGCCGAACTGTCCAATTTGCCTCTTCTGGTAGGTGGATCCGCAGGCGTGGGCACAGTCTTCGATCACCGTTGCTTCATATCGCCGGGCCAGGCGCAGAACCTCTTCCAGTTGTGCCGGAATCCCAAATGTATGCTGTACGATGACTGCCTTGGTCCGCCTGCTCATTTTCCTTTCGAGGTCGACCAGATCAAACGAGTAGGTATCGCGATCCACATCCACATACACCGGACGGGCGCCAAGGCCAACGATCGGAGCGGGCACCGCCAGACAGGTGAAGGCCTGAAGAACGACTTCATCTCCGGGCTGCACTCCCGCCGCTCGGAGCAAGGCATACAGAGCCACCCGGCCGCGATAGAAGTGGAAAACGTTTGGGGAGCTGAAATCGGTCATCTCACGCTTTCTTCCACCCGGCGGCCCTTCGCCAGAAAGCCGGCATAACCGCCAGCTTGAGGCAGCCCCAGAGCGCACCCAGCCCATACATGCTATGAAAAGCCGCGAACACACGCGGTGCTATGAAGGCGTATCTTCCATCCCCCGCTCTTCGCGCGATGTCAATCGATGCGGCTAGATTTGCGACGACATAGCTTCCTAAGATGGCCAGCAGGAGCCACCGCGCCGCCGGCACAAACACACCCGCCAGCGCGGCGCCCACGACGGCGCTGACAAAAGCAAGCGGTACCAGATGCCGCGGCGAAACTGGAAAGTGGCCGGCGTACGCGAAGCCGAAAACTCCCCAGTACCCATCGCTGAAGGCACTCATAAGAAACGAGGTCCAGTCGGTACGTTGATAATAGAAGCATGTGGCGCCGGGCACCAGCAGCATCTTGCCGCCGCTGCGGCGCAAGCGGTTGTTGAAATCCATGTCCTCGTTGCGCGTTATTCGCTCGTTGAAACCGCCCAGTTCGAGCAGCTTTTCCTTCCGGCAGCAGAAGTACGGCACCACATCTGTAGCCTCGGGCTCGGTCAGATTGACGTATCTGTAACGCGACCCTCCAACCCCGAATCGATGCGACATGCATTCTACGATCACCTTACCCCTCAAGCTGTCGTCGCGGGGGATACTGCGCCGCATCCCGCCCACGTCATCGGCATCATAAAGTTTCAGCGACTCGACACACCGGCGAACGTACTCGGCCGAATATACGGCATGCGCATCGATCCGCATCACTATTTCGCCCCGGCTGGCGGCGATTCCGATATTCAGCGCATACGGCGTCAGCCGACGCGGGTTGTCGATAAGCCGGATGAACGGGTATCTCTGCGTGTACTCGGTGACGATCTCCCGAGTGCCGTCCTCGCTCATTCCGTCAACGACAAGAATTTCCAACTCTTCCTTTGGAAAACCATTAGCCAGGACGCTGTCGAGACACATTGCGATGAACTCCCGCTCGTTGCGGCAGGGAATGAGGATCGACACCCTGACGGCCCGGGCTCCCTGCTCCGCCGTGTCGGCAATCCTGCGCAAGTCACTCCCACCTACCATCTGAACCTGGAAACGCAACGCTCTACTCTTCGCTGGATCGGGTAAATGTGCGAATCTCGGTGCTTTCTCAGCATCCTGCTAGGGACTCAGTCGCCATACGATGAAGTAGCGGTCGCTCGAAACGTAATCGGGAGGACCGAGGGTTATAGTGCCGACAGCGCGACAAGTTGGATGCGTGTGCGGATCGCAATATGTGATACTGCGCAAGTCCGCTGACGGGACCAGCCATGAGCCGCCGAGATAAAACAGCCACCGAATCGGCATACCCAACTTGTCGCAATAGTCCTGGAGAAATCGGAGAGAGTTATCGCTGGTCTCCATCTGCTCCACAAATCGACGATTCGCGGTAAGCAGGTCCGCCGCGAGTATTGGATCGTCGGTGTTGAACGCCAGATAGCCCGGATTGTCGGAGACAAGTATCAGCTGGTTGTCGATTCGGTGCGTCTTCACATAGGCGACAATTCTTTCCAGAGGTTCCGTACGCTCCGCATGCTGCGGGAGCAGCATCAGCGCCACAACTCCGGCTACGCCGACGGCCAGCGTGGCTGTGAACAATGCGGGACGATTATGGTTGAGAAGAATACTGGCCGTGAAAGAAAGCAGGATAACCGGCTCCACGTAGTACCAGTACCAGTATGAGCCGTAGCGCACGAATAGCGTGATGTACACGCAAGTTGCCAGACATCCGAATAGGTAAACATAGGCAATACCTAGCGCGGTATTTAGGCGAACCAGGCGTGGCAGCAGGATCAGTCCGGCGATTAGGGGAATGTATCCCCAAAACAGGTTGTACCCGCCGATGCTGGAGGCAAAGATAGTCGGGAAATAAAAGCCCTTTAGTACCACGTGAGGAAAGGAAGACTTTATCCAGCCGTGTATGGGAACGAACCCGCCAAAGAAGACCGCGTTCGATATCAAATATGGAGCGACAATCAACGCGCAAACTCCCGCCGATCGCAGTGCGGGCAACAATCGACGGTCAATGGCGAGGTACCACAGGTACAGCGCTCCGACCAGGAAGATCGAGTCCAGCCGTGAGAGCAAGACCATCGCGGCGGCGAAGCCGATCAGGCCGGAAAGCGGTTTCCGCGCAATCGCGGTCCTGACCGCGAGGAGGGTCAGCCACGAAAGCGCGCAGTAAAACAGGTGCGCCTCCGAGAAGAGGACTGCGAAAACAGACAGAAAGACCATAGGCAAGAGCGTGAATAGAGGACCAAGTCCCAGCAGATCTTCGACTTTGCGAAAGTTCCACGCTCCCAGGCCTAGCAGCGACGCGGCCAGCGGCACTGGATAGCGCGCGTTCCACAGTAAGGACGGGCTGAACCGAGAGACGACGTAGCTATAAGCGCCTAGGACATATAACCAAAGAGGGTGCACGCCATTGGTAGGAACGACTCCGGAAAAGGTCTGACGGCCGGAAAGCACCAGGTTTCGTGCGACCACAAGATAGAAGTACGAATCGTCTCCAGTGAATGAAGTCGGATGCCAGGACCAACTGAAGACTGCCAGCAAGTAGATGACTAAGAGGGGGATTCTTTTGTACGCGATCAAAGTGTGTGAGATTTTCCCCCCTGCGCTATCTATCGGGTGAAAACTGCCCACGCTGGCCGGAATCGCTGGCTTGTTACTCCACATGCCGAAGCCTGAAGTGACTGATGCGACGCACGGTAAGGCCGTAGATCTGCATCTCAAAAGAGTGAAGGCGCCGTGAAGAAATCACGGTACATGCTGCTACGCAGCACCCTGTACCTGATTCAGGACTCAGACAAGTAGCCCCTGAGTTCTGCGCCGGAAACCAACCACAAGTAGCAGGCAAACAAGACCCAAGCCACGTCAGTCACGGTGCTGCGCAAGGCAAACCCAGTCACGTACAGGGCGATTTCGTAGTACAAGACGGTCAGCGGAATATACCCTGCGTTATGCCTGCACACCTTAACATACGCCAGGCTCGCCAGGGCAGACAAAACCAGAAAAAAAATGGACGACCCGGGCAGCGTCCAATCGAGGGCCATGGGGAACAGCATGCTGAACACATTTGTGAGAGCGCCGCTCCTGTTCGGTGAGAGGTCGATCTGCTCAAAATTTCGCACGACCCTATATCCAATCCATCCTGCCGGTCCGTCGAAGCCGTAACGCCCTAGACCTGGCGTTTGCCACACGTCCCAGTTCTCACCGAACCACGTGGAGAACGCGGCTGGGTAACCCACGAACTGCACTCTGGCGGCGCTCAGGCTGTACTTTACTAGTACCTCTTCACGTTGCGTCGACACAGGAGTCGAACTCGGAGCAAAGGTGCCCATGCGTATCAGCAGCACTATCACATAAAAAAACGTCAACGCTACGAGACCCGAACCCAACGTAGTCAACGCCCGCTTCCAGTTTTGCCATAGCCGCCGCTCGCCAATGTACGCGCGCGTCGCGCAATAGCTCGCAATCCAGTTGATAACGAACCCGACCAAAGAGCTTCTCGTGCCGAGTACAAACATTTCGAGAAGAGCCGGCACTACCCCAGTAAACGCGGCCAGCTTCTCGAGGCGAGAGCCCCTACACGCGAAGATCATGCCTCCCATGTAGCCAGCGAGACAGACAAACACGCTCATAACCAGGAACGCGGCCGGCTCCCGGTAATTCGGATCGCCGTATCTCAACCCCGAGAACTGCGATGCGATGGCGCTCAACGCGCTGATCGACAAAAGCGCCGACAACGACCTGCCCGAACTCGAGACGAGATACACCACCCCAGCCGTGCCCAGTATTGCTGAAGCGAGCAGAAGCGGGACTGCCAGCGGCAGAGGCAGCCCTTGCGACGCTACTCCCTCAGAGGCGGACGGCCGATACGAGGAACTCTCGCCGCTCGAAACGAGAAGACCCCCGAGATGCGCGGTACAACTCATGAAAAGTACCCATAGGATCCCCGGCCAGATGCGAAATTCGGGCGCAATCGAAAGACTCAGCACGCCAACCGCGGCCCACATCAGGCCGAAGAAAGCCCCGGGCGCCAGCCAGCTACCAAGTTGATTGCGTGCCAGGTTACTCTGCAGGATGATTAAGCCGACGACCGCTGCAGAAAGTGGCCAAGTGGTGTCCATCGAAGCGCGCCTACTCCCGATCGCTCACCTTTGGAGATGAAATCGCTTCTGAGTAGCCGTTAAGAGTCTTGGAATCGTAGGAAGCCGCTCAACGTTCGCCATTTTGGAGCCGCGAATGTTCGAGGGTGCTCGGCCGTGCAGCTCAGATCGTGTAACCATACCGGCGCATCAGCTGGCTCGTGATCAAGGTAACGGTCCTACGGTCGCGTTCCCTCATCGCCCTACGCCACTCATCATCGATCCGAAGGTCCACACCGCCTGAATTGAATTTCACCGGGTTGCCACTGATCGCGTGATTGACCCCGAGCTTGACGTAGGTCCCGTCAATCATTGAGAGATCGGGTCTGCCAAGCTCGAGCTCATCCAGCGCACGCCCTATTGCCTCTCTCGGATCTCGCACCAGATCTTCATACCGCAACCGGGCATAGGGAATCTTCCGGCGGCGCCTCAAGTGGGGTATCCCCGAAGCCGACGCATTGCGCCAGGTCCACACCAGCGCGCTTGTCACAGCCCCTTGCCGGGGCAGAATCCGCGTGGTGCCATCCTCGTCGAATGCGAGTGTGCTGCTTGCGCTCGAAGTCAACACCGGTTTGCGATGTTGCGAGGCGTTGTCGCCGCGAAATTGAGGTTTACGGCGTGAATTCGAGAACGCGACTGCCCGGCTGTCCCTAACCAGATGGAGCACCCTCAAGTCGATGCCCGGAATTCGAGCCAGCACCAGCGCTTGCGACACTTCGCGGCTTGAGTCCACCACGACGCTCTTGCCCGCCACCTGGCAGATAGCGCGGTATAATCTGCTCAGGGCGTCCTCATAAGCCCGCGGCAGTTTACTCCCGAGCAGTTCCGCCGGGACCCGGTTCAGAAGCATCAGCATCGGTATATACCGCTCCCGAGCCAACGACCTGTGCATATTCAGCATCGCTCTCGCGTCCAACCGCTCGAACGAGCCGAACGCTTTCTCGACCACAGCGCGCCAGAACTCGCAATGCCGGAAGCGCTCGCCGCATCCGCACGGTTCGTTCTGCTCGAAGCCCTCGTGCCAGATGTTCCTGAGCTCGCCAACATAGACCGAGTCACTCAAACCATCCAGTATCTGCCCGAGCAGAGTACCTCCGCTGCGGCCATCGCCCGCAATATAGATTACTCGGCTGGCTTCCATGATGAGGTCGGTCGGAACAAAAGACTCGCGGCCTTGAGGATTCGCCGATCGGTCAACCCCTCAGATAGCCGTATCCCCAAATCTCTGCTTATTAGCCGATTTAACCACAGGTTCCACAAACACATGCTCGCCACCGTTGCAATTGCGGCGCCTACCGACCCGAGCCGCGGCACCAGCAGGATACATAGTGCCAGATCAACGAGAGTCGCCCATGCGAAAATCTTGGCGGCGGCATCCTCCCGCCCGGTTATTATCGCGATAGTAGTGACCGGCCCGGCCGCCGAATTAACCAGATTCCCGACGACCAGAATCGCCAAGGCACTGTACCCGGCCGAGAATCCTGGTCCAAACGTCGCCAGGATGCGCCCCCCTCCCGCCCACAATACGAGCGCAACCAACAGCGATGGCCAGACCGCCACCGCCACGATTGTCCGGGCCAACAAATCGAATCTAGTCAGATCGCCGCGACTCCACGCTTCCGACAAGATCGGCCCGCCCCTCGCGTTGACCACACCTAGGACCAGGCTCCCCAGCCCTGCGGTCCTGGCCGCGGCTGAATACAGACCAGCCTCCCCGGGTGGTCTGAACAGGCCCAGCGTCAGGAGATCGGCGCGAGACAAGACAACGTAACACCCGGTCACCAATAGGAGCGGCAGAGACGCTCTCAGCCACAGAACGGTCTCGAACCTTGGCTTCGATCCCCGCGCTGCCGCCGGAAGCACGATTTGTGAAACAGCAAACTGCAGGACTAGCGTGACGGAGAGAGAAAAATATCTCGCGATCATCAACAGGGTCGCGCTGAGATGCCCGCGCATACCTTTCAGCGCCAGCGCGAATCCCACGCACAACAAAGGATCGGCCAGAACCGGAAACAGATAGGCAAGAGCGACGCGGTTGAGAGAGTGGCTGATCTCGCTTTCCAGATTCGACAGGGCTGCGGCCGGCACGAGCCAGGTGCCGAGTAACAGCACTATAACATCGAGGCTGCCCGGTCGTATGATCGACAAGACAATAGTCAGCAGCGCCGCCAATGCAATGCTGGCCGCGACAGTGAGCTGCCTGCTGCGCCGTACTATTCCCCGTAATCCAGACCAATCATGTCTCGTCACGTAGCCAGGTACAAACCGCATCACTGCCATAGGCAGCCCAAGTCCACTGACGATTGCCAGGATTTGCCCAAGCGCGATCGCGTAGACGTAGTTGCCATAATCGGCCGCTCCCATCCAGCGCGCGAAAAGCACCTGCGAGCCGTACTGCAGGCCC
>Ga0187860_1000782_pt1 | contig 29582 bp, 24 predicted proteins | sample June2016WEW_10_4_FD_132981 | JGI IMG/M metagenome (GOLD analysis project Ga0187860, IMG submission 132981) | Peatland microbial communities from SPRUCE experiment site at the Marcell Experimental Forest, Minnesota, USA - June2016WEW_10_40 | ecosystem: Environmental > Terrestrial > Soil >...
CGTTCGGTCACGTAATACTGGCCGCATTCCTTCGCGGTTTCCTTCACGGCCAACTGCGCCTGCTTTTTCGTGCCGACAAACAGCACTCGGTCGCCTTTGCCGACGACAGTGGCCAGAAAGTCACAGGCGGCTTCCAACTGGGTGAGCGTCTTGCTGAGGTCGATGATGTGGATGCCGTTGCGGGCATCGAAAATAAACGGCTTCATCTTGGGATTCCACCGTTTGGTCTGGTGTCCGAAATGGACGCCTGATTCCAACAATTCCTTCACGCCGATACTGATCACACATTTCCTTTGGTTGAGACCCCGGAGTTTTTCGGGGCATCCCGCGGAACACGGGATTCGTTTCGATGTTATTGTGGCCTCAAGCCCCGTGCGCAAGTCGCTTGAACGCGACCGGTGCCGCAGCGAAGGCCGGCGTTCACCCAAACGCAACGATTAAGGCCGTTTACCCTCCGGCAACCGCCAAACGTTTGGCAGTTCCCGAAAGGGCCGATCACCATAGCAGAGTCCGCAGCCCTGGCAACCGTTTTTTGGGGGATGATCCGTGTCGCGAATTGACTCAAGTAAAAGGACACCGGCGATCGGCGTGAATGAACAGGAGCCAGGAACCAAAAGAAGAGCGCTTGCTGAAGCTGCAAGCTCGTTATTTGCTGCGCAGTCGGGGAGGGCAGAAGCCGAATATTGGCCGATCTGTGTGAGCGTGGCGTATCGGGGAGGCGACGGCTCGTCGCCCGGTGAGCACTGCGATCGCCCCATGGCGACGAGCGCCACCGCTTCCAGGTCTTTGCTGGAGGAGATTTGGCAATGACCCGGCAACCGTTGCATGACCGTGATCTCCACTCCCATCTCAGGCACCTTTTGATGCTAGAAACGGAAGGCATTGACGGCTTGATTGATCACTTCGGCCTCTCCAACAAAGGTGAGTAAATTGGGGTCAAGGGGAGGCGAATATATCTTCAACGGGCGCGGGAATGCGGAGTCAGTTGCCGGCGCTTCCCGCGCGGCGGTTCCGAGGAGGGCGGTTGCGATCAGCGCGCGATCCCGGTCCCTTCGCAGGCGGGACAAGCTGGCGGCGCGTTGCGGATCAGGTGGTAAATGTAATCCTTCAGTTTGGCGCGGCGCAACTTGAGCTCCTCAATTTCCTGATCGGTCGCGAAATCGATTTCCTCCTCGATCCGATAGATCGTGTCGTCGAGGCGGTGATATTCGTCGAACATTTTCCGAAAGTGCTCGTCAGCGCCCTTGAGGCGGCGGATGACTTCGCGGTGCTCGGGAAACTCTCGCAGGATTGGGTGGTGGAGGTCCATGGGTGTAATCTCCTTCTTTAACGGGTTCGGGTGTCAACGGCGGATAAACGGAAACAGGAAACAGCGTTTTCACGGAAGTAAACGGGCTGATGTCGCTGGGTTCGGAAGCAGGCCGTCATGCCGTTGGCACCGGCCTGGAGACACAGGGGCAATTCGTGTCTTTTCAAGTCCATTCGCAGTTCGCTGCTTTGCGATCCGAATCCATCGTACTCAGAAACGCGCGTCCGTAAAGCCTTTTCTGGCCGTCCCTGAACTTCCGCCGGGTGGAATCTAACCCAAATCCCTCGAAGCGCCAGTCGGGCGAAGCGGTTTTCTTCATCCGATCAACCCTCCAGGATCCTCGACACTTCCATGCCGATGAGGCAGACGTCATCCGCGAATTGGCCGTCCGCCGAGAAATTCCGGATCTCGGTGAGCAGTGCGTCGAACAGGGGGGAGGCGGCGAGAGGGAGGCGCTGTTGCACGCCGGCCACCAGCAGGCCCTGGCTGTACAGCGCATGCCCGGCGTCCTGGACTTCGTAGAGACCATCCGTGAACAGCATGACGAGGTCCCCGGCAGCCAGTTTCACCTCCGAGGTCTCGTAAGCGGTGCCTTCCAGCAGGCCCAGTGCAGCCTGGCTCTTGCCCCCGAGGTTCGCCAGCGGCTCGACTTTTCCCGCTCCGCGCCGCAAATGCAACGGCTTGGGATGGCCGGCGTTCGTGTAGCGCATCGTCCCGGTCCTCGCGTCCGCCACGAGATAGAAAGCGGTCGTCAGCAGCAGCGTGCCGGCATGCTTCAGGATGGCGTGAAGCTCACGGTTCAGTTGCCTCAGAAACTGGCCGGGATCGCCCGCCGCCGGCTTCAATTCCTCCACCAGCGCCCGTACCATCGCCGTCACCAAAGCCGAACGGACCCCGTGGCCCGCAACGTCGCAAATGAACACTCCGACCTCCGTGTCGGACAGGGCCGAGACGGCGAAAAAGTCCCCGCTCACGGTTTCCGCGGGCAGGTAACGGTGGGTGAACTGGAACGCGCTGTCGGCCGCAGCCGCCCCGGGCGGGAACACCGGGTACTGCTGCGGCAGCAGCGTGAGCTGAATTTCACGAGCCCACTTGAGGTTCTCCTCCATCTGCTGGTTTTTGGACCGCAGCTCCTTGCGGCTTTGGGCCAGAAGGGCGTTGGCGCGGCGGATCCGTTCCTCCGCCATGTGTTGCTGGGTGATGTCCCAGAAAATTCCCTGCAGGCCGATGATTTTGCCGTCGGCGTTGTACAACGGCGTCTTGACAACCCGGACAATGGTTTTGTCCTGACCGTGCGGCTGATGTTCCTCGATGATTTCGTAGGTCTGGCCCGTTTCCATCACGCGCAGGTCGTCCTTCTGATATTTTTCGGCCAGTTCCTTTGGGAAGAAATCGAAATCGGTCTTGCCGACGATGTCCTCCAGTTTCATCTTGAAATGCCTGCAGTATTGCTGATTGGCAAAAGTGAAGCGGCCGTGTATGTCCCTCCGGAAGACGTTCTGAGGCAGGGTCTCGACAAGCGAGTGGTAGAGGGCTTCCGAATTCCGCAGGTCCTCCTCCGCCTGCCGCCGCTGCGTGATGTCTTCGACCGTGCCCTCGTAGTAGAGCAGCTTGCCCTGCGCATCCCGAATGGCCCGGCAATTCTCCGAAATCAAGATCACGCTGCCGTCCTTGCGATAGATCTGCGACTCGAACCCGGTGATCGTGTCCTGTTGCTGCATCAGCCCCACAAACTCAGCGCGCCGGCCTTCACTCACATAAAGCCGCCGTCCGATGTCCGTGAGACTCTGCATCAACTCCTCGGGCGAGGCGTAACCGTAAATGCGCGCCAGGGCGGCGTTGGCCAGCAGATAGTGGCCGTCGGGCGTCGTCTGGAAAATGCCCTCGACGAGATGATCGAACACGCTGTGGTACTTTTCCTCGGCCGCAAGCAACGTCATGTCCATCCGATGCCGCTCCACCGCGTACCGAATCGATCGTTCCAGCCAGCCGGGCGTGAGCTGGCTTTTGACCAGATAATCCTGCGCGCCCGCCTGCACGGCCTCCACGGCCACGATCTCGTTGTCCGCATCGCCGGCGGCAATGATGGGCAACCGCGGAGCTTTGGCTTTCAACAGGGAAATATTGCCCAGGCCGGCGCCATCCGGCAGAGACACGTCGAGCAGCACGACATCGAAATCGTCTGTCGTCAGAATCCCGTAACCGGCGTGCAGGTCGGGCGCAGACGAGAGTTCCGTGGACAGATCGCGCGCCTGGCCGAGCATGTCACCGAGCGAACGGGCAAACCCGGCATCATGCTCGATCAGCAAAATCTTCAATCGGTCTTCCGACATAACAGCACCCTCTTAAACCGGGCCCGGGCCCGGAAACCACAGGTGGTGCGCAAACCAGCATGACAGCATCCCCCAATCTCGGCAAGTGCTTTGGCGCCAGCCCACGGCATCGCCAGGGCCAATTCATGACGGGGTGGGGACGGCCCGTCCCCAGTGAGGTTTGCATGCAAAACCCCACGAAATCTGGCGGCGAGCCGTCGCCACCCCGATACGCCCGCCTTCATGTACCAGCCCTGCGGTTCGCCTCTGTAGCCGCCGTTGCGAGACGGCGGATTCCCGACCGCCAGACCCATCCGCCAATTCACATTGGCGGCGACAACGTTTCAGGGTCCCCTACCTTCGTGATCTTGCGGGATTTGAGGTTTCCCTCCGAGGATTCCGCTCGACAGCCTTGGGTTTCCTGCATTAAAAGCCACGCGCCGCTATGGCCCCTTTTTTTGCCGTTACCTTGTTCACGAGCGCCGCGCTCTTGTTTTGGGTGCAGCCGATGGCCGCCAAAATGCTCCTCCCTCTCCTGGGCGGTTCGCCGGCCGTGTGGAACACGTGCATGGTGTTCTTTCAGGCGACGCTGCTGGCGGGCTACACTTACGCCCACCTGCTGACCACCCGCGTCGGCGCCCGCTCACAGCGCCTCATTCATCTAACACTGATGCTCGTGGTGCTGGCCGCCCTCCCCGTCGGGCTCTCCGCCGGCGCGGCGCCGTGGAATTCCAATCCGTTCCTGTGGCTGCTGCGGGCGTTGTTTTCGACCGCGGCCCTGCCGTTTTTTGTCGTCTCCAGCAGCGCCCCGCTGCTGCAACGCTGGTTCAGCCAGGCACGGCACCGCCTCTCCGAAGATCCTTACTTTCTTTACGGGGCCAGCAATCTGGGAAGCATCACGGGATTGCTCGCCTATCCCGTGCTGATCGAACCGGGTCTCCGGCTTCAGGAACAAACGCGGCTCTGGGCCGCCCTCTACCTTCTGCTGGTGATCCTGTTTGCCGGGTGCGCGGTCATGACGGGGGCGCAGACAGCCTTGTCCGCGCGAACCCACCCAGATGACCTCGCGGACAGGACTGTCCGCGCTCCTTCTCCGGAATCGGCCGCCGACCGGATCGACTGGGAACGGCGGCTGCGGTGGATGTTCTGCGCCTTCATTCCCTCAAGCGTGATGCTTGGCGTCACGACCTATCTCACCACCGACATCGCGAGCGTGCCGCTGTTGTGGATCGTGCCGCTTGCGATTTATCTGCTGACGTTCGTCCTGGTATTTAACCGGAGCCGGGCGGCCCCAATGCCGTGGCTGGCCCGGGTGCTGCCCGTCAGCGCGGTGGTGCTGGTGTTTGTAATGCTCGCCAGGTCGGACGAACTGGCGTGGCTGCAAATCGGTGTCAACCTCCTGTTCTTTTTTTGCGCCGCCATGGTGTGGCATGGGCGGCTGGCCGGTGACCGTCCCTCGAGCCGGCACCTGACGGAATTCTATTTCTTTGTATCCGCCGGCGGCGTGCTGGGCGGCCTGTTCAATGCCCTGATCGCGCCGGCGTGCTTCCATACGGTGGTGGAATATCCGCTGATGATCGCCGTCGCCTGCCTCGGCTGGCCCATTGAAAAAAAGCGAGCCTCCGCATCCGGCGGGGTGTGGCGCGGACTGCTGTGGCCTTCGGCCATCGGCGTGCTGACGGCTGGACTCGCAGTGACCGTTCCCCGCCTCGGTCTCGAGCCGCATCTGCGGACAATGCTGGTATTCGGCGTGCCCGTCCTCCTGTGCTATCTGCTGTCCAAAAACCGGGAACAGCCTTTTTCGTTCGCGCTCGCGCTGGGGGCGGTGCTGGCGGGCAGACAGTTCTACACGGCCTCCAGCGGGAGCACGCTGCATACGGAACGCAATTTCTTCGGGACCTTGCGGGTCACACTCGACCCCGAAGGCCGGATCCACGAATTGTATCATGGAACCACGGTGCATGGGATGCAATTCACGGCGCCGGAACGCCAGTCGGAACCGCTCGCTTATTACCATCGCGGCGGACCCTGCGGACAAGCCATGAACGGCTTCAATTCCCGCCCGGGCGGCACCCGGGTCGCCATCATCGGCCTGGGGACAGGCGCGATGGCGGCTTACGCGGAACCGGGACAGCACTGGACGTTTTACGAAATCGACCCGGCCGTGCTCCGCCTGGCGCGGGAAGGCCGCTACTTCACTTATCTGGCGCTGTGCACGAATGCCGTGATCGATTTCAAACTGGGCGACGCCCGGTTGCGCCTCCACGAGGCGTCGGCGAAGCAGTTTGACCTCATCGTTTGCGATGCCTTCGGTTCCGATGCGCCGCCGCTGCATCTGCTCAATCGCGAGGCGATGGAGTTGTACCTGTCCAAGCTCTCGGACCACGGCATGTTGCTGTTCCATATCTCGAGCCGATTCCTCGATTTTCGCCCGGTCCTCGGGAACCTGGCCTGGCATTTTCAATTGAAGGCGCTCGTCGGCAGTGAGGACCAACTCTCGGAAGAAATGCTTCGTGAAGGAAAACTGCCGTCAACCTGGGTCGCCCTGGCGCGCCAACCCGCGGATCTCGGCCCGCTATGGAACGACCCGCGATGGCATGAGTTGCCGCCGGCGCCGTCGATGCGGCTCTGGACCGACGATTACTCCAACATTCTCGGAATCTTCCAATGGCAGTGACCGGAGAAGGTGGGGCGAGCGTCCCCGCGAGCCTTTGATTTACGATATGCGATTTTTGATTTACGCAGTTGTGTGCCTCCCTCGGTTGGCGAGGACGCTCGTCCCACATAAACTACCTTGGAGCGGATTTGCGTGACGGTCGTGGCAGCTTGAGTTTCGATCATGAAGCTGGCACAAATGCAATTTGAAATCAGTTGCCGGGACAAATCGGTTGTTTGCCGAACGAAAAGCTGCCATGTATTGCCCGTAGAGATTCTCCATGTTTATGAAACATCTCGCCTTGCTCCTGGCTTCCCTTTTCGTCAATCTCTCTCAGGCTTGCAGCGGACAAGGCTCCGCTTTGCCGCGAAGCACGCCCGAGGCCGAGGGGATTGACTCGGCGGGAGTTCTTTCCTTTGTCGAAACCCTGGAGAACAAGATCGACGCGGTCCACAGCATCATGCTGGTGCGGCACGGCAAGGTGGTCGCTGAAGGGTGGTGGTACCCTTACGCGGCGGGAGACATTCACATCACGTACTCCGCGACGAAGAGTTTTACGTCCACGGCAATCGGTTTCGCCGCGCAGGAGGGATTGTTGAGCGTCCATGACAAGGTGCTTTCGTTCTTTCCCGACCTCGCGCCCAAAGAGCCGTCCGCGCAGATGAAGGCCATGCGGATTCGGGATCTTCTCATCATGTCAACGGGCCATCAGTCCAATACCATGGATCTCCTGAGAGCTCGGAAGGACGGTCAATGGCGGCGCGCATTTCTGGAAACGGACGTGGAGCATAAACCCGGAACGCATTTCCTCTACAACTCCGGGGCGAGCTACATGTTGTCGGCCATCGTTCAGAAAGTCAGCGGCAAGACGATCCAGGAGTATCTTCAGCCGAGGCTGTTCGAACCTTTGGGAATGGAGAAGGTATTATGGGGGTTGAGTCCGGAAGGGATCGGCCTGGGAGACGGCGGCCTTTCGATCAAAACGGAGGACCTCGCCAAATTCGGCCTGCTCTATCTGCAAAAAGGCCTGTGGAACGGCCGTCGCCTGCTCTCCGAACAATGGGTGGAGGAGGCCACCTCGCGCCAGACTTCCACGGGAAGCGACCCTGACAGCCACTGGGATCAGGGTTACGGGTATCAGTTTTGGCGCAACAAGGTGGATGGCTATCGCGCCGACGGTGCGCAAGGACAGTTCTGTTTTGTTCTGCCCAAACACGACATTGTGCTCGCAATGACCAGCGGCACGGCTGACCTCAAGGGCGAGATGGACATCGTGTGGGAGCGTCTGCTGCCCGCCGTCCACGACACCAGCCTGCCCGAAAACCCGTCGGCTCGTGAAAAACTCGCCGCCAAACTGCGGTCGTTGTTGTTGCCCGTGCAACGCGGCGCGCCGTCATCGCCGCAAATGACCGAAGTGTCCCGGACCCTCTACGCCTTCACAAACAACGAACAGGGAATCGAAACGGTGGCGGTGGATTTCTCGACACCTCGGCCGGTGCTCACCATCCGGGATGCGGACGGCACGCACGCCATCACCTGCGGCCTCGGCCAATGGGTGCGGCAGCACACGGACTTTCAAAAGCGAATCAGCATGCTATGGGACGAACCCGGCCAGGGACTCGCCGCCTGCGGCGCGTGGACCGATGACAACACGTTCAAGGCAAAGCTGTGTTTCGACGAGACGCCTTACACAATCACCGCCACCCTCAAGTTTGAAGACGACAAACTCCTGCTCGACATGGAGCAAAATGTGCGTTGGGGCCCAACCAAACACCCTCAGATCATCGGCAAACGGTGACAGCCCGTTAAACAAGCAGCAGCCGAGGTGGGTCGGCTCCAAACAAATGCATGTTTTCGGAGGAATTTGAGCCCCGGAGACTTTCGGGGCTGCTACGGGCGGCGGAAGTTCTTAACCGGGGTGCAGTTTTGTCCTGACAACACCTGTCCGATCGTTTAGCTTTCTTCCATGAGCGTAGCGGAGATCATCAAAGAACTTCCCAAATTGAGCGAGGCAGACCGGCGTGCCGTCCGCGAGGAGTTGCTGGCGATCGCGAATCAGCACCCGGACATCGCTCTCTGCAATCAGACCGCACTGGAAGGTGCTGTGATGCTTGACCGCATGGAGGATGACGATGCGCGGCGTCAATCCCGGTGAAGTTTGGATGGTTGATTTCGGGATGGCGGCCAAAGTTCGTCCCGCCCTGCTCCTGACTGGTGAACCTGCCACAGACGAGTTGGATCTCGTTACTGTTTTGCTCCACACTACCGCTCTCCGCGGCAACCGCTGGGAGCTGAACATCCCCAAGCCATTCTTGAAGCCGGGCGCGTTTCATTTGCAGCAGGTTCAGACCCTATCCACCGTCAAACTCGCGCGCCGTATTGGGTTGCTGAATGCGGAGGAGATGAAGAGTGTCCGGGCTGCGCTCGCGCAACGGTTCGGAATGTGAATGCGAGAGCGGGATTGCAAATTACCGGGACTGACATCTATTACGTGACCTGAAAAAGGACTTTCGTTCTTTTGGCCAGGGTGCTACATATTCCACTCATGGAAATGAAACCCGAAGCACCTAAACGAATGCTTTCCAAGGATGTGTTGCAGGCGGCGGCGCAAATACTCCCATCATTAAAGACGCCAATCCAGTTAGCCGGCTATTCGATTCTCGTGGTGGTTATAGTTTTGCAAGGAATTATTTCAGTTAAGAGTCAAAGCCTGGATAACAAGGCTATCGGCATGATGATGATATGTGCTTTTGGAATGTTGTCGTTCTCGAAAGTTGACGTCGTGACCAAGAAGCACAGAAGCCGTACTATAATCGCACTTCTAGCGCTGCTCTGTGCCGCGATCTGTCTATTGGCCTTGACAGTTGCGGATTACGCACATTCATTACATGCGGAGGCAGCGCTTTCTCCTGAGGATCAACAGAGCCTGAGTACATCGCCCGCATCCTCTTCCACGGACGTGGCACTTGCAAGTGCGTCCTCGAACTCCACGTCGGTAAGTGATGTGAATAACCAAACAGATACTCGACCATCACTTATAGAAATTAGTCGCATCGTGAAAGCGCTGCGCTTTATTGAGGTCCATTTTAATATCTCTGGACCGACAACCATGCTAAGAGTAATGACTCCATCTAATGAGGACTTCCAGTGGCTGATGACTGGGCTCGAGCCTACCAAAGAACACATTAAGAGGGACTGGAACATCTCAGAACAATCAAACATCCCATACATAAACGCAATGCAGGGTAGTCTTCGTCAGTTGACAGATGTCGCACGGCTACTCGACGGATCTGGAATATACCAACACAGCTTCGTTAACAGCTTGTCCGATGTTGACGTTGGAATGTTTTTCACAAACGCAATAAAGAGGATTACTTACTCTCAGTCTAGCCACATTGTGAGCATATACCAGGCTGGACATCAATGGATGCTCTTCTGCGAGTTAAGAGGTCCAACTGATAATGAGCCCGTCTATATGCTTTATGATAACGTGCTGTTCGATGAGTCAGCGTACACGATTATCAAACCTCCAAAACGCTAGGGTCGCAAAAATCTAGTTCGCGCTCGATCATGACACTGATTAATCAGCGTGATCATAAACGGCGCCGGCATCCCACGCACAATACTTTACCAGGTCTGGGAAAGAAAAAGGTCAGTCCCGACAATTTGGAATGCGAGTTGAAATTCGAGAGTGTGAAATGTGAAGCTCTGCCCCCCATGTTTGGAACAGGAGGAAACGGAGAGAACAGAGAAGAGGCCGATCTCTGTTGCCTCTGTTTGCTCCTGTTAAAATCCGAATCAAACGCCGCAAATCTTATCGCGGCCCCAGCACCCGAGCGCTTGCCATGGCTTCCAACTTAACATCGGCCGATGGGGCATTCGTTGCCGCGACCGAGGAGAGAGCTTACGCCAAGGTTTTCTGGCGCCTGATTCCCTTCCTCATGGGCTGTTATGTCGTGGCTTATCTCGACCGGGTCAATTTGGGTTTTGCCAAGCTGCAGATGGGCGCAGAACTCGGTTTTAGCGACACCGTCTATGGTTTCGGCGCGGGGATTTTCTTTTTGAGCTATTTCCTTTTCGGGGTGCCGGGCAACCTGATCCTGCAGCGCGTGGGTCCGCGCCTGTGGATTGGCTTTATCATGATCTCGTGGGGCCTGATCTCCGGTCTCTTCGCGTTCACCAGAACGCCCGCCATGTTCTACGCGTTGCGTTTGCTGCTCGGGGTCGCCGAGGCCGGCTTTTATCCCGGGATCATCCTTTACCTTACCTACTGGTATCCCGCCCAGCGTTACGCAAAAGTCACCGCATTTTTTGTCTCAGCCATACCGATTGCGGGAATCTTCGGCAATCCGCTGTCCGGATGGATCATGGATCACTTGCACGGGACAGTCGGCCTTCATGGCTGGCAATGGCTGTTTATTCTCGAAGCAGTCCCGGCGCTCGTGTTGGGCCTCGTGGTCCTGCGCTATCTCGACAACGGCATCCGAAGTGCGCGCTGGCTGACCGAGGACGACAAGTGCGTGCTCGAGCGCAACATCGCCCTCAATGAGTCGAGAAAGCAGGGCCCGCATTCGGTGGCATCCGTCTTCGCGGACGCCCGTCTGTGGCTGCTGTGCCTGATTTACTTCGCCATTATCGCGGGACAATACGGATTGACATTCTGGATGCCCACCCTGGTCAGGGCGACGGGGATAAAAGGAAACTTCCATGTAGGCTGCTTGAGCGCGATCCCCTACGGGGTGGCGATCGTGACCATGATTCTCCTGGGCCGCAGCGCCGACGCGCATCGTGAGCGGCGGTGGCATCTCGTGATACCCGCCCTGGCGGCAGCAGTCGGCCTCGTGATCGCCGCGATCATGGCCGAAAACACCGTGGTCGCGATCCTGTTCCTGTCACTGGCCGCCGCGGGTGTGCTCACGTGCACGGCCCTTTTCTGGTCGTTGCCCACCGCCTTCCTGCAAGGCTCGGGCGCCGCAGCGGGTATTGCGGGCATCAATGCGTTCGGAAATCTGGCTGGCTTTGCCAGCCCGGTTCTGATCGGATACTTGAAGGACGCGACCCATGACAACCGCATCGGAATGTTTACGCTTGCCGCGACGCTCGTCATCGGCGGGCTGGCCGTGTTGAAAATGCCCGCGGCGTTGGTCAACCGCTGATGCGCGGTGGCAACTTGACCGTGGCCGATCGAAAGGCTGAGGTTTATTTACCGTATGAAAATCGTCATCACCGGAGGCGCCGGCTTTCTCGGACAACGTCTGGCGAAGCGGTTGCTCGAGAAAACCGTTGGCCCCCTCAGCCTCTTGCTGGTTGACCGGGTAACGACCGGCACTTTCGATGCGGACAGCCGCGTGAAATCCGTGGTGTGCGATATCACCGACGGCGCCGCGGTCGAGCGCCTGGTGACTTCGGACACCGCCGTGGTCTATCACCTGGCCGCGATTGTGAGCGGCCAGGCCGAAGCCGAGTTTGACCTCGGCATGAAGATCAATCTCGAAGCCACTCGTACCTTGCTGGAGACCAGCCGGCGCCTGCCGGTTCCGCCCAAGTTCGTGTTCACCAGCTCCCTGGCAGTCTTCGGGGGGAATCTTCCGGCCATCGTCACGGACCAGACGGCTGTTTGCCCGCAATCTTCCTATGGCGCGCAAAAAGCAATGGGCGAATTGCTCGTGAACGAATTCAGCCGGCGGGGCTTTGTGGATGGAAGAGTGCTGCGGCTGCCCACCATTTCGGTGCGTCCTGGAAAACCAAACCGGGCCGCCTCCTCGTTCGTGAGCGGTATCATCCGTGAGCCCTTGAATGGCCAGCCTGCCGTCTGCCCCGTCAACCGGGATGTGCTCCTCTGGCTGTCGTCTCCCGCCACAGCCATCGAAAACCTGGTGCATGCTCACACGATCTCCGCGCAATCCCTGGGCGCGAGCCGCACGGTCAATTTGCCGGGGCTGTCGATTACGGTCGGTGAAATGATCCAAACCTTGGAGCGCGTCGCGGGACCTGAGGTCGTGGCGCGAATCCGGTTCCAACGCGATGAAGTGGCGGAGCGCATCGTCACCAGTTGGCCGGGACGATTCGACACCGCGCGGGCCATCTCGCTCGGGTTCCATCGGGACCCCGACTTCGATTCGGTCGTCCGGGCTTACCAACGCGAGTCTTTCCCAAGTTCTCCGGTCAAACCATGAGCGAACCCCTGCCGTTCGCGGCGACCGGGTCGCCGGTGGCGAAGATCGTCGTTTTGGATGACGATCCCACGGGCACCCAGACCGTGCACAGCGTGCCGGTGCTCACGGAATGGAGTGTCCCGTTGCTGGTCGCAGAACTCACGGCGCCAGGGTCATGCTTTTATATCCTGACCAACAGCCGGGCGTTTCCCCCGCCGCGAGCCTGTGCCATCAACCGGGAGATCGGCCTCAACCTGGTCAGCGCCGGAGAACAATGTGGCCGGTCGTTTCACGTCGTGAGCCGGAGCGATTCGACCCTGCGCGGGCATTACCCGGCGGAAACCGATGCGCTCGCGGAAGCGTTGGGCGGCAACTTCGACGCCACGCTGATCATCCCGGCGTTCTTCGATGCCGGTCGCGTCACGATGAACGACATTCATTATGTGGCCGACTCAGCGGGCATGGTTCCTGCCGGTGAGACCGAATTCGCCCGCGACGCGACGTTTGGATACCGGTCCTCGAACCTCTGTGCCTGGGTGGAAGAGAAAACCTCCGGCCGCGTGCGGGCGAGTGAGGTGGTTTCATTTTCGCTTGCCGACCTGCGGGGAGATCCGGCGCCGCTGGCGGCAAAACTCACCTCGCTCTCCAACGCCGCCGTCACGATCGTCAACGCGGCTGAACCGGGCGATCTTCACGCGTTGGCGCGGGCGTTGGCCGTCGCCCAGGCAAACGGAAAAAGATTTCTGTTCCGCACCGCGGCCTCGTTTGTCGCCGCCTACGCCGGCATCGGGTCCCGGCCGCTGCTGCGCGCCGAGGAAATCGCGCCGCCGGGCAGCGGTGGCGGGCTTGTTGTTGTGGGTTCCTACGTCGGAAGAACCTCTCTGCAGTTGGATAATCTGCTTAAGAGCACGGCGGTCGTGGGGGTTGAAATCGCCGTCGCGCAACTGTTGGCCGCCGATGCGCGGGCTGGGGAAGTCGCCCGCGCCACACAGCAGGTGGAGTCCTTGTTCGAACAGGGGCTGAATGTCGCGCTGTACACGAGTCGGAAGCTTGTGACTGGCCGCGATGCCGCGGAAAACCTGGCCATCGGCGAAATCGTTTCACGCAGTCTGGTGGAGATCGTTTCTGCGCTGCGGAAGAAACCGCGCTGGCTGGTGGCCAAGGGTGGCATCACGTCGAGCGACGTTGCCACGAGGGCGCTCGGCGCAAGGCGCGCGCTCGTCCTTGGACAAGCGCTGCCCGGCATCCCGGTGTGGCAGCTGGGTCCGGAGACCCGCTGGCCGGGTCTGGCCTTCGTGGTTTTTCCCGGAAACGTGGGTGGCAACGATGCGCTCAGCCAGTTGGTCACGATGCTTCGCTAAGCCGGAACGATTTCGTTATTCTGGGGAGCGCACCCGCCTCGGGTGCGGTGGTGGGCGCCCTCGCCCACCACTTGGAGCCTCGGAGCCAGTCGCACCATTCAGTTCGTGCTGCTGCGATCGAACCGACCGGCGAAGGCGCCGGTCGGAACACGCGAGGGCGCGTGTTCTCCCCCTTTTCAACTGAATCGTTCCGGTTAGGATCATGACGGTGTTGCGGGGAGGCCCTCGTTCGTGTAAACAGAACCCATGACGAAAGGGCAAAAAGGTCGTCCGGGCAGTTGCGTTGCACATGCGGGTTTGAGCCTCAGCACTTCACTGATTCAACCAGAACAAATTCAGCAGGTAATCCTTTTGATTCGGGGGAAACGGGTGATGCTGGATCGCGATTTGGCTGCGCTTTATGGAGTTCGAACGAAGAACCTCAACAAGGCAGTCGATCGCAATAAGGGCCGCTTTCCTGAAGATTTCATGCTCCAACTCACTGTGGATGAGGTGCAAGCGTGCGCCCCTTCAAGGTTCCAATTTGGAACCTTGAAGCGCGGACAGAACATCAAGTACCTGCCTTACGCTTTCACCCAGGAGGGTGTGGCCATGCTTTCGAGCGTTCTGCGGAGTCCGCGCGCCGTTCAGGTGAACATTGCCATCATGCGCGTGTTTGTGCGGCTGCGGGAGACGCTCGCGCTGCACAGGGAACTCGCGCAGAAGCTGGATGAACTGGAACGCAAGATCGAGGCGCACGACGACAGCATCCGCACGTTGTTCGAAGCGATCCGCGAACTGGCGGCTGCACCGGAAAAACCGGACCGGGAAATCGGATTTCACGTCAGGGAAGGCAGCGTGCGCTATTGCGTCACAAGAAGGTGATCCGCGAATCGCGCCAAAGGACGCGAATTCAAGAGTATTGACGCAGCTTCGACAATTGGACTTCTGAAATGTTGAATGTTGAGATTTGACCCCCTAGCCCGCATCTGAATGTTGTGCAACTGAGAAGGTGCTTTGTGGCGGAAGCTGACCTCCACATGTACAATGTTCAGATGCTAGGGGGCAACACACGCGGCCTGTTCAATCGTGGAAACAAGAATCTCGTCGCTGCCCGCGTTTCCGGTTTTGGCAGGTTTGGCAATCGCCTTTATCACCTGGTCCAACTGCTCTTCAGTTACTACCAATTCGATTTTGATATTGGGCAGGAAGTCCACGGTGTATTCTTTGCTGCGATAGATTTCCGTGTGGCCTTTGTGGCCCCCGAAGCCTTTGACTTCGGTGGTCGTCATCTTCTTGATCCCTGCTTCACACAGGGCATTTTTGACTTCCTCAAATCTGAACGGTTTGATGAGGGCTTCGATTTTTTTCATGGTTTCTTCACAGCCTCATTCAATCGTTCAACAGCCTGGGCTTTGACTGAACTCAGCCGCAATCTTCTAGCAACGCTGATGCCAGCCGGAGAAGTTCCTGGGACGGATCCGAACAAAGCATGGATTTACGCGGGTTTCGGAGGCAATCAGAATTCGATGCGATGAGCATGGTTCAGCTCTTCCTGTTTCCTTTTGCCCACGGAATAAAAAAGTCGCCAGCGCCCGGATGGAAAATGACCTGCCAGATTTGTTGGCAGCGATGTGTCTGTGTCTGGCAATTGCAGTAAATCGGGGGCGTGTTCGGTACCTGTCACCTGGGGAAAACCCTTGCAGGGTCGATGTAATTTGGGATGCATCACCCAGTGTAGCCCCGCTCCGCTGCGCTTCGCGGGGTAACGCTGGGCTGAATGATTGAATCCCTTCGGGATTTTTCGCAGGCACGTTCGTTGACAAGGGGTTGAGGAACTTCGATTCGCTCAACCCCTTGTGCAACGTTTTGTATCCCGTTGCATAGGTTACGAACGAGTTTCCGAAAGTTCGTCCACATCCATGCTGGTCTTCGCGGCCTCGCGGCTTCGCGTGAGTCGTTCATGTGCTGCGGAGCGGCGCGGGCAGACAGCGCGTGGGACTACCACTTCGGCGCGGGGTGGGGCTCGACCGGGACAGGCGAGCGGTGGAGCGCCTGCTTGAAGAACTCGCCACTGCGGGTCAGCTCGAAACCATCGAAGTTTTTCAGCAGTCGCGGGCCCCACTCCGGATCGAAGCACCAGGCCACCCAGCCGATCCCGCGTTGTTCGAGATAGCGTGTGACGTGGTCGCCGTAATGGGCCGCATCGACCGTCTCGCCGTCCTTCACCTCGAAACCGAATTCGGTCGCGAGCATCGGATACTTGTCCGCCACGAACCCAAAGTCTTCCTCCCATTTCGGCTCCCACGGGCGGGTTCGCTGGTGTTCGTAGGGATGCACCGAGTAGCCGACTCCCTCGGCCTGCACGGGCTCGCGCCGGACCGCGGTGAGATCATAGGCCCAGTCGAAGCCGGCGACGAGCGGGATGCCTTCTTTATCCCAGAACCGGATGACTCCGATCATCCGTTCGTTGAGTTTCTTCCACTCCGGCCACGTCATCCCGTCCAGCAATCCCCGGATGTGCGACGGTTCGTTGAAAAGCTCGTAGAAGGCCACCGTGTTGTGGCCGTGGAAATGGGCGGCGATCGTCCGCCAGAACGTCAGCGTCTCCGGGACGGACGTGTCGTACATCGGCGCCTGGAACATCCCGCTCTGCAAGTTGCCGATGGAGTGCCAGTCGATGATCACGTACATTCCCAGGTCCGTGCACCAATCCACCGCCTGGTCGAGCAACGCCAGATACGCGTCCGGTCCGCGCTCGCGCCAGGCGATCGGATGCACCGGCAGCCGCACGATATTGGCGCCGAGATCCTTCACGGCGACGAACAGGTCGCGGTTCCAGCGTCCCTGGGTGGCGAGCTTGTCCGGGTCCGCGACGCACACGCCGCGGAAAAGCACCGGCTCGCCCGCCGGGTTCACGAATCGGTTTCCTTTGACCGCTATCCGCGGTAGCGCCAGGGCGTTCGGCTTTGTGTACGCTTCTGAGCGCGGGTGCCAGTCGGCGTTGGCCTGCCACCAATGCGCCGGCGCGGGGACGATTGGGGCCGGAGCCGCCGGAGTCGGTTGGGTCTCGGCGGCATGACCGGCAGTGGCAATTCCGAGTAACACAGAAATAAGAAGGAAGGATTTCATGGGTTCAAGGTGTCACCAGGGACATAGCTCATGGCCCTAATCATTGCGCGACTCCGCGAAGCCAACAAGCTGTTTTGCATTCATTCAAATGAACGGCTGTCTTTATGCGGATTACACTGCTTGACGCGAATTCGATCTGAAACCTGAAGAAAACCTCCGTGCCAATCCGCGTTAATCCGTGTAAAAGAAGGCTACTTGAACACGAACCGAGCTGGAGAGGAAAAGACTATGACTAGCGCATGCAAAACATCGCGCCGACAATTTCTACGCGACAGCACTGCATTGGCTGCCACGGGGTTCATGCTGGGATCCGGCCTCGAGCTCTTCGCGGACGATTCGCCGACGCAGGGTTTCCGCCCTCTGTTCGACGGGAAGACGCTCGCGGGCTGGCATCCCATGCCGCGCCCCGGTCCCAAGCCGCCGGACGGCGGTAAAGACGGCAGCCAATCGGGCAAGCCCGGAGAAAAAACCGCCGCCGATTCTTTTTACGAACGATCCCTGAACAGCCGCGGGCGGTGGACCGTTCGGGACGGAATCATCATTGGCGAACAGGACCCTCCGGGCTCCGGTCTCGGCGGTTACATCGTGTCGGATGAGGCATTTGAAGACTTCGAACTGTTGATAGACGCCAAACCGGATTGGCCTGCGGACACGGGAGTGCTCGTTCGGACCGCGCCGGCGGGGAATGTTGGGTTCCAGGTCCTTCTCGATCACCGGCCCCACGGCGGCATCGGGGGATACTTCGGCAATGGGCTGTGGAATTTTCACTCGTGGGCCTATGGCTTTATGGCCGAAAAGGACAAGGATGGCCGCCTGGTGCGGCTCATTCCGCAGAAGCCATCCGAGCCATCCCGGGGCAATACGACGATCCCACTCGACTTCGCCGCGCCTCCAGAAACATTTCTCCGGATCTGGAAAGTGGACGGCTGGAATCAGTTCCGGATTCGTTCGGTGGGTGCCTTGCCGCGTCTGACCACCTGGATCAACGGCGAGAAAATCAGCGAACTGGATACAGCCAAGATCCACGTGCCGGGCTACAGCCCCGAAGCGGTTCTCGATCGGATTGGCCGCGCGGGTCACATCTCGCTGGAGGTTCACGACAACGCTCCCGGTGATCCGCTGGGCAAAGACCGCTGGGCGCCCGGGGCGGTTTGCCGTTGGCGAAACATATTCATCCAGAAGTTGTCTCGGTAGATATTTCTCAGCCCCCTGGACTGCAACAGAAAAGGACAAGGTCTTCTTAACCGCGGATTTCGCGGATTTCGCGGATGGGATGCGGCACGGCCGCGCGGCCGGAGGGATTCCACGGCCTTTCTTTTTTGTCTTCATCAGCGTAATCCGCGTCATCCGCGGTAAATGGAACCTGTTTCCTTGGCAGTGTCAGTCCCGGCTATTGGAGCATTCACGGGAAAGTTGCCTTGACTTGAGGGGGCGGAGAGCGAGCATCTGGGGCATGGGACGTAAACTGCGAGTGCAGTACCGTCATTGGTACGGCGTGGTTCACCCTTTGCGTTGGGCGAAAATGAAAAGAACACCGCTCGGGGTTGTCGCGTTCTCCCCGGAACTGCCCGATCGAACTTCGTGAGGAAGTTCTCAATTCATTGCGCATTGATCAATAAATTCAAAAGGTTATCCATGAATTCCAACAACGTGACTCGGCGGGAGTTTATCGTATCCGCGGCCGCACTTGCGGCATCAGCCGCCGTCCTTCGCTCTGCTCCCGCCGTCGCGGATCCCGCGATTGCCAATGCTCCCACCGCGCCTGCCGTTGGCGGTCCCAAAATCATCGATGCCTGGGGACATGTGTCTTTGCCGCGCTTTATGAGCGCTGAAGAGTACCTCGCGCTCATGGATGCCAACGGAGTGGAATCCGCCATTGTGGGGACGGCGGCGACCTGTCCCGACCTCCGCGAATTGTCGCGCACGGCCGTGCAGTTTGGCGACCGGTTCCGCACCATCGGCATGCCGATGGGACGATCGCCCCAAGAACGGATCGAATGCATCACAGCCCAAATGGAGTGTGGGTTTACCGGCATCCGGCTCCAGGATGAATTGATCGCCAGAGAACCCGGGCTGCTGGATATCGTGGGCAAGGCGGCCGGGGTTCCCTACCTGGAGGGAAGTCAAGGGTACAAGGTGGCTGCCTCCGTGCTGGTTGATTTTCTGGACCGCTATCCAGAATGTGTTGTCAGTGCCACGCATTTCGCCGGGCCGACCGATCCGGCGATCTTTGCCAAAGATGCGGCCGTGGCGCGGCTTTTCCGCCATCCGCGATTTCTGGTGATTTTCTCCCGGCAGGGATATATGGATCAGGAGATGCTGAAAACCTGGACGCGTGCCCTGGTGGAATTAACCGGTTGGGATCGCATCATGTATGGGAGTGAATTTCCGGTTGCCCTTTGGCGGGATGAAACCATGCGCTCGACCCGGGGATGGATTGATGCCGTTGGGCTCACCCCCACTGCCGATGAACGAAACAAGTTTTTCTATGCGAATGCCCATCGCCACTTTTTCACCAAACGCCGGCCGGCCAAGCTCATCGATCCCAAGTGGTCGCGAACTGACTGGAAGACCGATGCGCCGGTTTGGCTCTTTGTTAAAAAAGGGGTGGATTTACCCGAAGAGAGCCACCGTAAAATCATGCGGGCTTACCTGGCTCAAGGGGGCGATGCCAAGCTGGGAAGTTACCGCGATTACGTCATCCGTCTCTTTGTCGGGATGATTGACAAAATGTGATGGAAGAGGAAGATAAACCCGATAACCCAAATCAAATATGAAACGCAGGACCTTTATCGGAGCGGCTTTTGCTTCGCTCAGCCTCACGGGATTATATGCCGCACTTCCCAAACCCAAGCCCGGTTCAATCCCAATGCGGGCATTCGGGAAAACGGGAGTGAAATTGACGGTGGTCGGGCAGGGAGGCGCCCGACTAGCCTTGCTGCGCGACAAAGAACGAGCCCGAGCCCATGTGCAGCACGCCTTGGATCTGGGTTTGAACTATTTCGATTGCGCTCATAGTTACTGGGAAGGGCATTCGGAAGAAGTGTATGGCGATGTGCTGCCGCCTGTGCGCGACCAGGTTTTTATCACCACCAAGTGCCTCAAGCGGACCCGCGCGGAAGCCGAAGCGGAGTTGGCCGCGTCCTTGAAGAGCCTGAAGACCGATTACGTCGATTTGTGGCAGATGCATTCGATCGAGACACAAAAGGACATTGACGCCATCTTTGCCCCGGGTGGAGCGATTGAAGCTTTTGAAGCTGCCAAGAAGAGTGGAAAATGCCGTTTCATTGGATTTACCGGGCATTTTGATCCGGAGTCCCACAACGGGATGCTGAAAGCCTACGACAAATGGGATTCGATTTTGATGCCATTGCATCCCGCCGATCCTGCTTACCTGAGTTTTGAGAAGAACACCCTGCCAACCGCGGTTGAGCGTGGCATGGGGATTCAGGCCATGAAAGTGTTCGGCAACGCGTTTCTGTTGCGCGTGCTCAATGCCGAGGAGTGTCTGCGATATGCGCTCAGTCTGCCGATTAGTTGTGCCACCGTCGGGTGCAGCACCAGCGGACAACTGGATGACGTGGTGAGATTCGCACAGCGATTTGTCCCCTGTTCCGCGGACGAGATGGAGGCTCTGCGGAAAGTGGCGGTTACCGCCGGCCCTGGCGGTCTCAAGGGGACGGCGTTGGAGTACTGGAAAAAGAACACGGGATAGTGAGTTGTTCGACTGGAGCTGGGAGAATCACCAGACAAAGGTCCCTTTTCACCAAAGACCCCAACCCCAGGGCCGCGTCTCCAAATCTTGAAATCTGGTGTGGCCTAGAAACAAAGCCCAGAACAAAAGCCCAGGGTCACATCTGAACATTCAACATTTCGATTCTCTCGCCCAGTCAATTGTTGAATGTTCAGATGTGACCCCCATTCCCTCTTCAACGTCGGTTTCAAGCAAGTAATTATAGATTAATTGACGTTGGTTTTCCGGCAAGAAGGCCGGATTTATCTCCAACCACAGAATTGGTTCCGGTGCACCAATCCCTCTTCGCAGTCGCTCGTTCGGATTCTTCCCGCTTTCCAAGCCGTCCATGGTGGCGTAGTTTCATGGGCTGTTCTCAGCCAAAATGCCCAGTGTTTACATCAAAACGTACGGCTGTCAGATGAATGAGCGTGACAGCGAGGCCGTGGCGGCGCAGCTCGTCGCCAAGGGTTACTCGCTGGCCGGGTCGGAGGCGACCGCCGACGTCATCCTGCTCAACACCTGCAGCGTGCGCGATTTCGCCGAACAGAAGGCGCTTCGAAAGATGGAAAATGTCGCCGCGGAAATCCGCCGCCACCGGCCCAATACCGTGCTCGGCTTCATGGGCTGCATGGCGCAAAGCCGGGGCGGCGAACTGATCGACCGGCTGCCGGACGTTGATCTCGTCGTCGGCACCCAGAAATTCCACCGAACGGCCGAATACCTCGACGACCTCATCTCGGGCCGGCGCGACAAGGTGGTGGAGGTGGGGGAAGAAGCTGGGAGCGAGGCCTCCATTCGCGAGCATCTGCTCGCCGGCAACTCCAGAAAAGCGGTGACCGCGTTCGTCAGCATCATGCAGGGCTGCAACCAGCACTGCACATTTTGCATCGTGCCCCACACACGCGGGCAGGAGCGCAGCCGAACCATCGCGGATATCACGGCCGAATGCCGCGAACTGGTTTCCACCGGTGTGAAGGAAATCACCCTGCTCGGCCAGATCGTCACGAGCTACGGCCGTCGAGGTTTTTCCCGGGCCGGCGGAACCCCGGGCGGAAAATCCCCGTTCGTGCAACTGCTCGAAGCGATTCATGAGGTCGAAGGCCTGGAACGCATCCGATTCACCTCGCCCCATCCGAAAGGTTATGGGGACGACTTGGTCGAAGCCTACGGGCGGCTGCCGAAACTGTGCGAGAGCGCCCACCTTCCGGTGCAGAGCGGCAGCGATCGGGTTCTAAACCTCATGCATCGGGGCTACACCCGCAGCCGGTATCTGGCCATCATCGAACGGTTGCGCCGGATCCAGCCTCGAATGGGCATCACCACGGACATCATCGTCGGCTTTCCCGGCGAGACCGAGGCGGATTTCGAGCAGACCCTGGCCCTGGCCCGCGAGGTGGAATTCGACCAGGCTTACATTTTCAAGTACTCCCAGCGCCGGGACACGCCCGCGGCGGGAATGCCGGATCAGATTTCACGCGACATCCGGGAGGAACGAAACCAGCGTTTATTGGAAGTGATCAACGGGATCGCCAAACGCAAGTATGCCGCGTTTGCAGGCCGCCAGGTGCAGATCCTGGTGGAAGGCCCGAGCAAGAAGAACCCCGGGCGCCTGATGGGGCGCAGCCGATGCAACAAAATCGTGCTGTTCGAAGGTTCCGACCGGCATCGCGCCCAGGTCATGGACGTGAAGATCACACGCGCCGGTTCGTTCACGCTCTACGGAGATCCCGCGATTCTAAACCTCGACAACCCGGTGGAGGAAGAACGTCACGAGGCGTATTCTGGGTGATCTGCGGGCAACTTGCCCTTCAGATGGCGCTTCGAAAATCAGATCGAGGATGCCGGCTTGCTTCCGCGCCTTTTATCCCCCATCTTTTGTTCCCGATCTGAGCCATGACATTGAAGCTTTCGACCCTTAGCATCCTCCTGGGCCTTGGGATGGGGCTGCCCCAGATTTATGGAATCGCCAAGCCTGCCGCTTTTGCCGCCGCGGTGCGCAGGTTTCCGCGCTCGGTCCCGTGGGGTGTGGCCCTCATGCTGCTGGGCACCGGCTGGTTTCTGTGGAATCTGAGCCAGGAGTCCATTTCCGACTTCGCCGCATACAAAACACCGATGATGGCAGGTTTTGCCGCCGTGGGGATCGGTTCCTGCGTCTATGTTCAGGACTTTCTCGCGGTGCGGGGCCTGGCGGTGGTCCTCCTGCTGCTGGCGAAGCTGATGGTGGACACGGGCAGGCCGTTGTTGGCGGCGACCCGCTGGACGTGGGTCATTACAACCTGGGCATACGTTCTGGTCGTTGCGGGGATATGGCTGACCGTTTCGCCCTGGCGATTGCGGGATGTGTTGAACTGGGCGACGGCCAACGAAAAGCGCGTGCGCATTGGATCCGCCGCGCGACTCGCCTTCGGACTGTTCGTGGCGGCCCTCGGCCTGTTGGAATTCTGATGGATTCGCCCGCCGCCGGCCCGGGCGCAGGGCCCGCTCCGGAGAGGGTTGCAATCATGAGTTCTTCCGGCGGAAAAATGCTCGTCATTCGCGGCGGCGCGATCGGGGATTTCATCCTGACGCTGCCGGCGATTGCGGCGCTGCGAAACCAGTTCCCGGGCGCGCACCTGGAGGTGCTTGGCTATCCGCATATCGTCCAACTGGCCGTGGCGGGGGGGCTGGTGGATCGCGTGCAATCCATTGAGGCGCGCGCCCTGGCCGGATTCTTCGCGCGCGGGGGCGCCCTCGAACCGGATCTGGCCGATTATTTTTCGGAGTTCGACCTCATTGTTTCCTACCTGTACGATCCGGACGAAATTTTCAGGACCAACGTGAGCCGCTGCTCGCGGGCGCAATTCATCGCCGGCCCGCACCGGCCGGACGAATGTGTGCCGCTCCACGCGGCCAAAGTCTATTTGAAGCCCCTGGAACGCCTGGCCATTTTCGACGCGGACCCGGTGCCGCGACTGGCGCTTGATTCTCAACCCGCGACTGTCGGTCGAGTCGCTCTTCACCCCGGCAGCGGCGCCGAAAAGAAAAACTGGCCGGAGAACAAATGGGCGGATCTGGTGCAACACCTGCTCGAGGGGACCTCCCTGGGTTTGATGTTGACGGGCGGCGAAGCGGAAGGCGAGCGGCTGCAACGGCTCGCGGCGGCATTGCCCCCGGCCCGCGTGAGCGTTGCTCAAAGCCTGCCTCTGCCCGAACTCGCGCGCAAACTTCAACCGTGCACGGCGTTCATCGGCCATGACACGGGGATTTCGCATCTCTCCGCCGCGCTGGGCCTTCCCGGCCTGGTGTTGTGGGGCGAAACCGCCGAGGCAATCTGGCGCCCGCCCCAGAAAAACGTGGTCATCGTCAAAGACCGAAGTGGCCTGAAAACTCTCAGTGTCAGCCAGGTGCTTCTGGAATTGACGGCGCTCTTGAACCGGAATGCAGAGACCTGATCCGCCCGCGCGCCAGGGAGCCGGATATAACGGCCGGCCCACGCCCTCTTCCCCGCCCCTGGCTGGCAGGAAACTCAGCGTGCTTCTCCTTGATATTGATTTGCTTCCATGCGACTTTCGCGCGACTTGCAAGGCACGCGCATTGCTGCTATTTGCCACTGTGTCCGTGTCCCCTGTTACTGACTCATTTTGTGTCACTTGAAGGACAGACGGCTTGCGACCCGGATTGAACTGGCGTGAATGAATAGGATTTTAGTAATCGATGACGAAGAGTGGCTGCGGGAGATGATGCTCCTGGCGTTGCGCCAGCGCGGCTTTCAAGTGATCGAGGCCGAAAACGGCGCGCTGGGAATTGAACTGGCCCGGAAGGAATTGCCCGATCTCATTCTCTGCGACGTCAACATGGACAAAGTGGACGGTTACCTGACCCTGTCCTCGCTCCGCAGCGACGCGACGACGGCTTCCATCCCTTTCATTTTGATGACCGGTTTGGCGGACCAGGCGGGCATGCGTCACGGCATGGAGTTGGGGGCGGATGATTACCTCCCGAAGCCTTTTACGATTGAGGCGCTCTATGCCGCAGTCGATGCCCGGCTGAAAAAGGCCAATGTCGTGCGCCAGGAGGCGGAAAAGAAGTTGGCCGACCTGCGGGAGAATCTCAGCATGATGCTGCCCCATGAGCTGCGCACACCGCTCAACGGCATCTTGGCGTACGGTGAAATGCTCGCGGCGGATGCGGCGAATCTGCCCCCGCCGGAAATTGCCGAGATGGGCCAGGTGATCTGCGACTCGGGCAAACGTCTGGAACGGCTGATCGAGAACTTCCTCATCTACGCGCAACTCGAACTGCTCGGCTCCGATCCCCAAAAGCTCCATTCCCTCACGCGGAACCACACGCAGTCCGCCGCCGGGGTGATCGAGAAGCACGCGCGCGACCAGGCGGAGGCAGCCAAACGTCCGGCGGACCTGAGCCTCGAACTGGAGGATGTGCCCGTGCCGATTTCCGAGGAATACCTGACCAAAATTGTGGACGAACTCGTGCAGAATGCCTTCAAGTTCTCGCCGGCCAACTCGCAAGTCCGCGTCGCCCTGACAAATAATTCCCCGGACCATGTGACCCTGGCCATCTCGGACCGCGGCCGGGGCCTCTCGACCGAGCATATGGCCAAGATCGGCGCTTACATGCAGTTCGACCGCAAAATGCACGAGCAGCAGGGGCTGGGTCTCGGACTGACGATCTGCAAGCGACTCACCGAAATGCACGGCGGGACGCTCACCATCCAAAGCAATCAGGCCGACGGCACGACGGTGACGCTCAAACTCCCGAAGACCGGCGGCCATTGACTCCCGGCCGGGAACCGCCCGGACTGGCGCATTCAGAGTCCATCCCCCGACTGCAACGCCGCGCTGGCGCCGTTACTGCGGCCACAGGGTGAGGTTCCTCCGGCCGAGCTGGTTCAACACCAGGTTCGGCAACACATGCAGCACCAGCAGAACCAGAACGATTCCAGCCAGCGGCGCAAAATCGATCCTTCCAAAGCGCAACGGCACCCGGCCGAGAGGGCGAAGGATTCTGCGAGACGTGGCATTGACAAAATCCCAGAATGGACTCCCGCCCAGATACACGTAACTGGCGATCAGATGGAAAAACAAAAGAACCGGAATGAGATTCTTGAGCGTAAAATAAACGGCCGCCCCGAGGGACGCTCCCTGTCCCAGCAAAAGCGCGGCGGATTGGACCGGATTGACGACACCTGTCCGGACCAGCAGCGGATAGGCGGCAATCCAGACCAGGGCGACGACCAGGGCCGGCAGGAGGACCAGGACCCCGCGCGGCCAGCGTCCCACCCTCCCCAACTGAAGGAGAATCATCTTCTGAATCGGATCCCGCTCCGCCGCGCGGGCGTTGATGCAGGCCAGCGCGAGAAGCCAAAAATGGAAAACGATCCACGTCCGCGCAAAACTTGAAATCGAGAACAACAGCGCCGTGGCAAAGACATTCCCGCGGAAGGCCGGCGCGACAACCCCCAGATCGAGTCTCGGCGTCCAGTTCGCCGCGCGGCCGATCTCCCAGTAAAAGAAGGCGCGCACAAACAGGAGCCCCAGCAGCACCGCCAGAAAATGCCAGCGCTTCAACCGCGTCGGCTCGGCGCGCCGGACCGTGCCGGCCAGCGTCGCGGGCGTGGCCCGCGCAAGCGGATCGAACGGAATGGACCGCCAACTGAACCACAGCAGCAGGCCCGCGATATCCAGAATGAAATTGATGAGCGACATTTAATGCAATGCGGGACGGGCGATGAGTGAGCCGCCGTTCCATGCGATAGAGTGATCCTGCATTCCTGCATCACTCACTGCGTCTCACAGCATCTTGAGCAACGTCTCCGCCATCTCCGACGGAGTCGCGGCCACGCCGATGCCGGCCTCTCGAAAAGCGGCGATTTTGGCGGCGGCGGTACCCTTGCCGCCGCTGACGATCGCCCCCGCATGGCCCATGCGGCGGCCGGGAGGCGCCGTGACGCCGGCGATAAACCCCGCAACCGGCTTCTTGCAGTGCCTCTTGATCCAGTCCGCGGCTTCCTCCTCGGCCGAACCGCCGATTTCCCCGATCATAATGATGCCGTCCGTGTCCGGATCCTCGTTGAACATTTTGATCACGTCCAGATGCGAGGTGCCGTTGACCGGATCGCCGCCGATCCCCACGCAGGTGGATTGGCCGCTGCCCCGGCAGGTCAATTGCCAGACCGCCTCATAGGTCAGCGTTCCGCTGCGCGAGACGACGCCGACGCGGCCCTTTTTGTGAATATAGCCGGGCGCGATCCCGATGCGGCAGCCGCCCTGGGAATCCTTGCCTTCGCCGGGAGTCACGATGCCGGGACAGTTCGGGCCGATCAACCGGGCCCGCTTTCCCTCCATCGCGCGCCGGACTCTGACCATGTCGTTCACAGGAATGCCTTCCGTGATGCACACGATGAGGTCGAGGCCGGCATCCACGCCCTCCAGGATCGCGTCGGCGGCAAACGCAGGCGGCACGAAAATCGCCGACGCGGTCGCGCCGGTTTGTTTTGCGGCCTCGGCCACCATGTCGAATATCGGCACCTTGCCCTCAAAAAGCTGCCCGCCCTTGCCGGGGGTGACACCGGCGACGACGCGGCTGCCATAGGCGAGCGAGAGCAGCGCGTGCTTGGCGCCGAAACTGCCGGTGATGCCCTGGATCACAATCCTGGTGTCGGAGTTGACGAGAATGGCCATGTCGGGATTCAGATCTTGTTGGTTCGGTTCCGGATCGCCCTCACTACGGATTCAACGACTTCGAGCATGGGCTGCCTGGCGTCCTGCAATGGCTTCGACCACCTTCCGCGCCGCATCGGCCATCGAATCGCCCGAAATCAGCGTCAACCCGGATGCCGCGAGCGTGGCTCTTCCGGCCTGGACGTTGTTGCCTTCGAGGCGGACGACCAGCGGCAGCTCCAAACCGGTCTCTTTGACCGCGGCAACGATCCCCGTGGCAATCACGTCGCAATCCATGATGCCGCCAAAGATGTTCACCAGAATCCCCCTCACGCCGGGGTCCTGGAGAATGATGTTGAACGCCGCGACGACCTGCTCCTTGCTGGCCCCGCCGCCGACGTCCAGAAAATTGGCCGGCATGCCGCCGTAATACTGGATGATATCCATCGTTGCCATGGCCAGGCCCGCGCCGTTGACGAGACAGGCGATGTTGCCCTCCAGCTTGATGTAATTCAGGTTGAACTTGCCGGCCTCGATTTCCAGAGGCGCTTCCTCGGCGAGATCCCGCATCGCCTGCAAGGCCGGATGGCGGTAAAGAGCATTGTCGTCCAGCGACAGCTTGGCGTCCACCGCCAGCATCGTCAGCCTGCCGTCGCTTCCCGCCGTCACGCACAATGGATTGATTTCGACCAGCGACGCGTCGCATTCCCACCACGTCTTATAAACACCGGAGATCAATTTGGCCGCCTGCCCGATGAGATCTCCCTGCAGACCCAGCGCAGCCGCGAGCTTGCGCGCCTGGAACGGCATCAGGCCGGTCGCCGGATCGACGTATTCCCTGATGATTTTCCCGGGTGTCCTGGCGGCGACTTCCTCGATGTCCATCCCGCCTTCGGTGCTGGCCATGACGACCGGGCGCGACACGGCGCGGTCCAGCAGCACGGCCAGGTACAATTCCTTCCGGATCTCCGGGGCCGCGACGACGAGCAATTTGCCGACCCGCCGGCCCTCCGGCCCGGTTTGCCGGGTCACGAGAACGTTGCCGAGCATCGCCCGGGCATTCTCGAGGATTTCCCCGGCGGTGTTGCACAGCTTGACCCCGCCCTTGAATCCGCTCTCGAAAGTGCCCTTGCCGCGGCCGCCCGCGTGAATCTGGGCTTTGACGACCACCCGCCTGGCGCCTCCCGCAAATAATTTCTCCGCGATCGCCCTGGCCGCCTCGGGTGTGTCGCAGACAGAGCCCGGCGGGAGAGCGACGCCGGATTGCGCGAGAAGCTCCCTCGCCTGGTATTCGTGAATGTTCATTTCCGTTTCATTCTGGCCCCCGCCCCCGTCCTCGTTTGGAACCGCGTCGAGCCGGAGGAGCAGGACGAACCCGGCTAATGCCGTTCCTTGATCGGCACGTAATGATTGAGCGGGAGGCCCGTGTAGATCTGGCGCGGCCGGTAAATCCGGCTTTGGGGATCCTCCATCACTTCCTTGAAGTTCGCGATCCAACCCGGCATGCGGCCGATGGCGAAGATCACGGTAAACATCTCCACCGGGATGCCGATGGCGCGCATGATGATGCCGCTGTAGAAGTCCACGTTCGGGTACAGCTTGCGTTCGACGAAGTAAGAATCCTTGAGCGCAGCCTCCTCGAGGTGTTTGGCAATGTCCAGCAACGGATCCCGCACGTTAAGCTTTTCCAGCACCTCGTCGCAGGCCCTCTTGATGATCTTGGCCCGGGGATCGTAATTCTTGTACACGCGATGTCCGAATCCCATCAGGCGTTTGCCGCTCTGTTTGTCCTTGGCGGCGGCAATGAACCGGGAGCCGTCATCGCCCGAGCGGTGGATTTCCTCGAGCATTTCGAGCACGGCCTGGTTGGCGCCGCCGTGGAGCGGTCCCCACAAGGCGCACACCCCCGCCGCAGCACTCGCAAACAGATTCGCCCGGCTCGATGCCACCATGCGAACCGTCGCCGTCGAGCAGTTCTGCTCGTGATCGGCGTGCAGCAAAAAGATCAGGTCCAGCGCCTTCACCATCTCCGGCTTCAACTCGTAATCCTTATACGGCAGCGAGAACAGCATGTGCAGGAAATTGGCCGTGTATTTGTAGTCCGGCCTGGGATAGATGATCGGCAGCCCGCGCGACTTCCGGTAGGCAAACGCCGCGATCGTCCGGACCTTGGACAACAATCGCGCCGCCTCCACCTCGAAATGGGTCCGCATCGTCTCCGAAGTCAGCAACTCGGGATAAAAGCAACTGGTCGCATTGATCATGGCCGACAGAATCGCCATC
>Ga0187860_1000785_pt1 | contig 29533 bp, 27 predicted proteins | sample June2016WEW_10_4_FD_132981 | JGI IMG/M metagenome (GOLD analysis project Ga0187860, IMG submission 132981) | Peatland microbial communities from SPRUCE experiment site at the Marcell Experimental Forest, Minnesota, USA - June2016WEW_10_40 | ecosystem: Environmental > Terrestrial > Soil >...
GCCTGCCCCGGGCCTGCCCCGGGCCTGCCCCGGGCCTGCCCCTGTGCCTGCCCTGGGGCCTGCCCTGTGCCTGCCTGTGGCCGGGCCGCCGGGGGCCGCCGGGCGCGGCCACGGCGCCCTGGCCGTCCGGTCAGTCGGCGAAAACGGCGAGCGGCCGGGCCTGGCCCGCCTCCTGCGCCAGCAGCGCGATCAGCGTGCCGTCAGGGCCGAACGCCGCGACCGGGCCGCCGCCGGCCGGCTCGCCCGCGGCCGGGAGCCGGCCGCCGTGCGCGACCAGCCGCGTTTCCGGCTCGGTCAGGTCGCGCCGCGGGAAAGCCTGCGCCGCCGCCGCCGCGAGCGGGATCATCCGCAGGTCAGCGGCGAGCTCGTCGAGCGTCGCCGCCGCGGCCGCCCGGTAGGGGCCTACCCGGGTCCGGCGCAGCGCTGTGAGGTGCCCGCCAACGCCGAGCGCCGCGCCGAGGTCACGCGCCAGCGCGCGGATGTAGGTACCGCTCGAGCACGTCACCGCCACGTCCACGTCGAGGAGGTCGCCGCGGCGCCGCAGGTCCGTCACCGTGAACGCCAGCACCGTCACGGTCCGCGGCGCCAGCTCCGGCGCCGCGCCGGCCCGCGCCATCCGGTAGGCGCGCTCCCCGCCCACCTTGATCGCGCTGTAACCGGGCGGGACCTGCTGGATCTCGCCGGTCAGGACCGCGATGGCGGCGCTCACCGCGGCGTCGGCCAGGGCCGCCGCCGGCGCCGCGGCCACGACCTGGCCGTCGGCGTCATCGGTGTCGGTCGCCTGGCCGAGCCGGATGGTCGCGACGTAGTCCTTCTCCGTCAGCGCCAGGTAACCCAGCAGCCTGGTGGCCTTCTGCACGCCGATGACCAGCACGCCCGTCGCCATCGGGTCGAGCGTGCCGGCATGGCCGACGCGCCGTGTCCCGGCCAGCCCGCGGATCCGGCCTACCACGTCGTGCGAGGTGAGGCCGGAAGGCTTGTCGACGATGATCAGCCCGCTCGCGGCCGTCACCGCCCGGCCGCCGGCCCGTTCCCGGGTAGCGTGCTCCCGGCCGGCCCGCTCGCTGGCGGCCCGGCCTGGGCCAGCAGCTGCTCGCGCAGCGCCGCCACGACCTCGGCCGCCGAGCCGCCCGCGGTGAAGCCGGCGGCCTGCGGGTGACCGCCGCCGCCGAGTGCCACGCAGGCCCGGCTGACGTCCACGTCGCCCTTGGACCGGGCCGAGACCTGCCAGGCCCCGTCGTCTGACTCCTTGAGCACGACCGCGATGGCGGCCTCATCGGTGCGCCGGACCACGTCGATCACGGACTCGGCAGCATCCAGCGACAGGCCAGCCGCCGCCCGGTCAGCGCGGGTGACCGTGGTCCAGACCAGGCCGCGGCCGTGGCCTGCCCCCGGCTCCAGGACGGCCCGGCCGAGCGCGGCCGACAGCATGCCCAGATACCCGAACGGGGCCCGGTCCCACAGCTCGTGCGCCACCGCGCCCGGATCGAGGCCGGTCGCGATCAGGCTCGCCGCCAGCCGGTGCACCTGCGGGGATGTCGCCGGGTACTTGAACGAGCCGGTATCGGTGACGAGCCCCGCATACAGCCCGACCGCGATGTCGGCGGACAGTTCGATCCCGAGCCGGCCGATCAGCTCGTGCGCCAGCACGGCGGTCGCCGCGGCGGCCGGGTCGACCAGGTGCACGGTGCCGAAGCCGGTATTGGAGGCGTGGTGATCCAGCACGATGAGCTCGCCGGCCCGCGCGGCGTGCCCGGCCAGCAGGCCGAGCCGGTCGGCGCTGGCCGCGTCGAAGGTCACCATGACCTCGGGCCGCTCGGGATAGGCCTCGGGGGCTGACAGCAGCTCCAGGCCGGGCAGGAAGCCCAGGATGCCGGGCACCTCGAACGGCAGGTCCCCGAATGAGGCGACGACGCGCCGCCGCCCGTTGCCGAGGGCCTGGGCCACCGCCAGCATCGAGCCGAGTGCATCAGCGTCCGGCCGGATGTGGCAGGCCAGGCAGATCTCCCCGGCACCATCCAGGACCTTGACGGCCCGCGCCCACTCGCCCTCGATGTCGCAGAAAGCGGCTGCAGTCACGATCGGGAGTATCCCGCGCCCTGATCTGTCCTGGCGGACGTTTCCCCGATCAGCTCGGCCGGGCCGGGCCGGTCGTTGCCCGCGCCGTCGCCGGTGCTGTCGCCTGCGGGCTGGCGGCCGCCGTCCCCGGACTCGCCGGGCAGCCGGTACGGGTCGGGGTCCCCGGCCGGCTCGGCGCCGGCCCGCGCGGCGGCCAGCGCCGCATCGGCGGCCCGGGCCCTGGCCACCAGGTCCTCGATGTTCTGCGCGTTGTCGGGGACGGTGTCCGGCACGAACGAGATCGACGGGGTGTGCTTGATCCCGGTCTGCCGGCCGACCTCGGACCTGATCAGGCCGGTCGCGCTGGCCAGCGCCGCGGCAGTCCCGGCGCGCTCATCCGCTGACCCGTACACGGTGTAGAAGACCGTGGCCTCGCGCAGGTCACCGGTCACCCGCGCCTCGGTGACCGTGACGAACCCCAGTCGCGGGTCCTTGACCCGCCGCTCCAGCATCTCGGCGACGATCTGGGCAATCCGCTCGCCGAGCTTCCGCGCCCTGGCTGGGTCCATCCCGGTCACTCCCCCTCGTCGTTGAACAGCCGCTGCCGGGCCGACAGCAGCTCGATGTCCGGGCGCCCGGCGACGAAGCGCTCGCATGCCTCCAGCACCGAGACGGCGTGCGCCGCCGTGTCAGCCACGACGGCGACGCCGATCTCGGCCCGCCGGTGCAGATCCAGGTGCCCGGTCTCGCCGACGGCGGCACCGGGGAACGCCCGGTGCACCTCGGCGATGAGCGGCCGGATCGCCGACCGCTTCTGCTTGAGCGACCGCACATCGCCGAGCAGCACGTCGAGGGTCAGCGCGCCCACGTACATGGCAGCGGTATCCGCTTCAGCGCTATCCGGATCCGGTCAGCCGCCTCAGGTGCGCGGCTTCTCCCGCATCTCGAAGGTCTCGATCATGTCTTCGACCTTGATGTCGCTGTAGCCGATGCCGATACCGCACTCGAAGCCCTCCCGGACCTCGGTCGCGTCGTCCTTGAACCGGCGCAGTGACTCGACCGACAGGTTGTCGGAGACCACGATGCCGTCCCGGACCAGCCGCGCCTTGCTGTTGCGCGTGATGGTCCCGGAGCGGACGATGCAGCCGGCCACGTTGCCGACCCTGGGTACCCGGAAGACCTCCCTGACCTCGGCCGTGCCGAGCTGGGCCTCCTCGAATTCCGGCTTGAGCATGCCCTTGAGCGCGGCCTCGATCTCCTCGATCGCCTGGTAGATGATCGAGTAGTAGCGGATGTCCACGCCCTCGCGCTGCGCCAGCTCGCCGGCCCGGCCGGCCGGCCGGACGTTGAAGCCGATGATCACGGCCTCGGACGCGATGGCCAGGTTCACGTCGTCCTGGGTGATCGCGCCGACGCCGCGGCCGATCACCCGCAGCACGACCTCCTCGCCGACATCGATCTTGAGCAGCGCGTCCTCGAGCGCCTCCACGGAGCCGGAGACATCGCCCTTGATGATGAGCAGCAGCTCTTCCCGCTCGCCGGACTTGAGCGCCGACTCCAGGTCCTCGAGCGTGACGCGCGGCCGCCGCTGGGCGAACATCGCGCTGCGCTCCCGTGCCTCGCGCCGCTCGGCGATCTGCCGGGCGACCCTGTCGTCGTCGACCACCAGGAAGCTGTCCCCGGCGCCGGGCACGGCGGTGAGGCCCAGCACCTGAACCGGCCGCGACGGCGGCGCCTCGGCTACCTGGGCGGCATTCTCGTCCAGCATGGCCCGGACGCGGCCGAATGCCTCGCCAGCCACGATCGAGTCGCCGACGTGCAGCGTGCCGCGCTGAACCAGCACGGTGGCAACCGGGCCGCGGCCCTTGTCCAGGTGCGCCTCGATCGCGACGCCCTGCGCCTGCTGGTTCGGGTTGGCGCGCAGGTCAAGCTCGGCGTCGGCGGTCAGCACGACCGCCTCGAGCAGCGCGTCGATGCCGGTGCCGTTCCTGGCCGAGACGTCCACGAACAGCGACTGGCCGCCGAACTCCTCAGCCACCAGGCCGTACTCGGTCAGCTGAGCCCGTACCCGCTGCGGGTCAGCGCCTTCCTTGTCGACCTTGTTGACGGCCACCACGATCGGCACGCCCGCCGCCTGCGCGTGGTTGAGCGCCTCGGTGGTCTGCGGCTTGACTCCGTCGTCAGCGGCCACCACGAGCACGACCAGGTCGGTCGTCTCCGCGCCGCGGGCCCGCATGGCAGTGAAGGCCTCGTGACCGGGAGTGTCGATGAAGGTGATCTTGCGCTCCTGGCCGTCCACGACGGTGTCGACCTGGTAGGCGCCGATGTGCTGGGTGATACCGCCCGCTTCTTTCGCGACCATGTTGGTGTGCCGGATCGCGTCGAGCAGCTTGGTCTTGCCATGGTCGACGTGACCCATGACCGTGACCACCGGCGGCCGGGACACCAGGTCGGCGTCCTCGCCCTCGTCCTCGCCGAACTCGATGTCGAACTGCTCCAGCAGCTCCCTGTCCTCTTCTTCCGGGGAGACCACCTGAACGTTGTAGTTCAGCTCGGCGCCGAGCAGCTGCAGCGTCTCGTCGTTCACCGACTGGGTGGCGGTGACCATCTCGCCGAGGTGGAAGAGCACCTGCACGAGCGCGGCCGGGTTCACGCCGATCTTGTCGGCGAAGTCACTCAGCGACGCGCCGCGGGACAGCCTGATGACCTGCCCGGTGCCGCGCGGGACCTGCACGCCGCCGATGGACGGCGCCTGCATGTTGTCGAACTCCTGGCGCCGCTGCTTCTTCGACTTGCGACCGCGCGAAGGCCGCCCGCCTGGCCGGCCGAACGCACCCTGCGTACCGCTCCGGCCGCGACCGCCGGCGCCCGGGCGCGCCGGGCTCATGCCCGGCCGGGCACCTCCGCCGCCGCCGCGCGGGCCGGCGCCGCCAGCGCCCGCACCAGGGCCGCCGCGGCCCCCGCCGGGCCTGGCACCCGCGCCGGGACCGCCCGGGCCGCCGCGGCCGCCAGGGCCACCCGGGCCGCCGGGGCGGCCGCCCACCGGCCGGGGCGGCATGCTGCTCGGGCTGGGGCGCGGGCCGCCGGGACGCGGGCCGCCGGGCCGCGCGGCGTCGGCCGGGCCGCCGGGACCGGGGCGGCCAGGAACGCGCGGGGCCGCGGGACGCGGACCGCCAGGCGCCGCGGGCTGGCCCGGACGTGCCGGGCCGCGCGGCGCGGCGCCCATGCCCGTGGGAGTGGAGCTGAACGGGTTGTTGCCGGGCCGCGGCCCTGGCCGCGGCGTACCGGGCCGCTGGCCGCCGCCGGGCTGAGCGCCTGGCCGCGGCGCACCGCCGCCGGGACGCGGCGGGGCCGGCCGCGCCGCCGCTGCGGGCTGGCTGGCCGGGGCCTGCGGGGCCTGCGGGGCCTGCGGCGGCGCCGCGGGCTGGGCCGGCGGGAACGGGACGGGCGGCGGCACCTGGCCGCCGGCATCCCGCCGCGGCTCGGCTGCGGGCCTGGTCACGGTCTCCGCTGCGGCGGCGGCAGGGCCGCTTGCGGCCGCTACCGGACTGTCCTGCACGGGCGCCTCTGCCTGTAGGGGGGCTGATGCCTGCGCCTGCTCGGGCGCGGCCTCAGCGCGCGCGGCAGCTGCCTGGCCATTGACGTTCCGCTTGCCCTCGGCCGCTGCCGGGGGCTGCGACGAGCCGCCGGCCGCCTTCGCCTGCTTAGGCTGCTGGCCTGCGAACTCATCCTTGAGCCTGCGGACTACCGGCGCCTCGATCGTCGAGGACGCTGACCGCACAAACTCGCCCATTTCCTGGAGCTTGGCCATCACGGCCTTGCTCTCTACCCCGAACTCCTTCGCGAGTTCGTATACCCGGACCTTCGCCACTACGCTCCCTCTACCTGGCCCGGCGTACCGGACCTGCCAGCCGGCGGGGCAGCGCGTGCTCCGTCCGGCGTTAGCTTGTGGTGTTCATCGCCGCTTGCTCATCGGGCGCTCATTGCCATCTCAACCTGCCTTCTCCGGCCCTACCTGCCCGTCCGTCTGTCCATCTTGCCCGTCAAGTCCCGGCAGCGAAAGGCCGGGACTTGGTGTCGCGAGGTACTCGGCCACCTTGCCATCCGGGAGCGGCCCCGGCAGGCGCAGGGCCCGCGGGATCGCTTTCCGGCGCCGGGCTCTCGCCAAGCACCCCTGGACGGGATGCAGGTAAGCACCCCGGCCAGGCAGCCGCCTCGTCACGTCAGGGACTATCTCGCCACCTGCCGCCACCAGGCGAAGCAAGTCGGACTTGGCCGCACGGGTCCCGCATCCCACGCATGTCCGGGTCGGTGACTCCGGCCAACCTGGCAATACGGACCGCCTAAGCCGTTCCGCCGTCAAGCTTACAGTGCCGGCGCATCTGCGGCACCTGGCACAGTACCGGGGACCCCGCGGCCGGCTGACGACCCCGGTCCCGCATCGCCCGGGCCGGCGGCCTCTCCGGCGGCTGCCGCCGGGTCCGCCGCCGGGTCCGCCGCCGCTGCCGGGTCCGCCGCCGCTGCCGGGTCGGCCGCTGCGGTATCCGGCCTGATGTCGATCCGCCAGCCGGTCAGCCTGGCCGCCAGCCGGGCGTTCTGCCCTTCCTTGCCGATCGCCAGCGAGAGCTGGTAGTCCGGCACGATCACCTGGGCCACCCGGGCCTGGGCGTCGACCACGATCACCCTGGACACGCGGGCCGGCGACAGCGCATGCGCCACGAACTCGGCCGGATCCGGCGAGTAGTCGACGATGTCGATCTTCTCGCCGTGCAGCTCGGTCATGACGTTGCGCACCCGGCTGCCCATCGGCCCGATGCACGCGCCCTTGGCGTTCACGCCCGGCTGGTGCGAGATCACCGCGATCTTGCTCCGGTGCCCGGCCTCGCGGGCGATCGCCGCGATCTCGACGGCGCCGGACGCGATCTCCGGCACCTCCAGCGCGAACAGCTTCTTCACCAGGCCCGGATGCGTGCGCGACAGGGTCACCGACGGCCCGCGGTAGCCCTTGCGGACGTGCAGCACGTAGCAGCGCAGCCGCTCGCCGTGCACGTAGCGCTCGCCCGGAACCTGCTCGGTGGGCGGCAGGATGGCCTCGAGCTTGCCCAGGTCAACCAGCACGGCACGGGGATCCTTGCCCTGCTGGATGACGCCGGCCACGATGTCGCCCTCCCGGCCCGCGTACTCGCCGAACGTCAGCTCGTCCTCGGCATCGCGCAGTCGCTGCAAGATGACCTGGCGCGCCGTGGTGGCCGCTATCCGGCCGAAACCGTCCGGCGTGTCGTCATACTCCCTGGCTGCGCCGCCGTTCTCGGCTGGCTCGGTGGCCCAGACGGTGACATGGCCGGTCTGCCGGTTCACATCCACCCGGGCCGCGGCCGCGGCGCCCTCGCTGCGGTGGTAGGCAACAAGGAGCGCGTCCTCGATGGCCTTGATCGCCAGCTCCATCGAGATGTCTTTCTCGGCTTCCAGGCTGCGCAGGACGGCCAGGTCAATGTCCATCGGGCCCCTCCTCGTCTGCGTCGTCGCCGGCATCGCCGATCGGCGCGAACTCGATCTGAACCTTGCCAGGACCCAGCTCGCGATAGCCGAACTGCCGGGTCTCGCCGTCCACGTCCAGCGTGACCCCGTCCTGGCTCGCTCCCCTCACCCGCCCGGTCACCGGCCCGGCCGGCGCCTCAGCGGCCCTCTGCTGCGCCGCCGGGGCTACCGTCACCAGCCGCCCGATCGCCCGGCGCCAGTGCTTGGGCTCGGTCAGCGGCCGGTCCACGCCCGGCGATGAGACCTCCAGCGTGTAGGGCTGCTCGCCCATGGCCGCAGCGGCGTCGAGCTCGGCGGACAGCTCGCGGCTGACCACCGCGATGTCATCGAGACTGACGCCGCCGTCGGAGTCGACGACGATCCGCAGCAGCCGGCGGCGGCCGGCCGACGTGACCCGGACGCTTTCCAGGTCCATGCCCGCGGCCTTAGTGGCCGGCTCCAGCAGGGCGAACAGCCGCTCGGAGTCGGCTGCGCCGTCAGCCGGACGCCGGCCGGCCGGAGCCGGGGCTGGCCGTCGCGCCGGGCTGTGACGGGAGCTACCGTGCATCACGACCTCCTCGTCCGCGACCTGTGCTGTTGTGCGAGCCGGCCTCTAGCCTAGCTGCCGCGATGGCGTGCGGCCTGCCAGCCAGCCGCCTCGGATTCCTGGCCTGCTCAGCTCCGGGCCCGTGACATGCTGGGCTTACGGCGGCGCGAGCCGCCTGGACAGGGGCTGGAGGACAGACGTGGCAGCAGCTGCGAGCCGCCGGGCGATGCTGGCCGGCGCCGCGGCGCTGCCCCTTTTCCTGGCCGGGTGCAAGGGCCTGCAGGCGCTGGGCACGCCGCCGCGGCCCGCGCCGGACGTGGGACTGCTGAAGGGCGCCATCGCCGCCGAGGAACTGATGGTGGCGCGGTACCAGGCGGCACTGCGGGGCGCACAGGTCGTGCCGGAGGTCACCCTCAGCGCTCTGCTACTGGAGCATCAGCAGCATCTGGGTCAGCTCCGGGCGCGGCTCATCGCCGGATCACCGCAGGCGGCCGGAGCCGCCTCGGCCGCGGCGTCACCCGGCGGATCTGCCGCCTCGCGCTCGCCCGCGCCGGGGCCGTCCATCCCGGCCGAGCCCGGCCAGCTGGCCAGCTACCTGGCCGGCGAAGAGCAGGCAGCGTCGGACTACCTGCTCCGCGAGCTGCTGGCGGCACCGCCCGCGCTGGCTCAGCTGCTGGCCAGCATCTCGGCTTCGGAGGCCACCCATGTGCCGGTGCTGCAGGTGGCGGCAGGGCACCGGTGACCGGCTCCCCGTCCCGGCAGGCGGTCCGGGCGCTGCAGGCCGCCCTGGCCGCCGAGGAGGCCGCGAGCTACGGCTACGGGGTGATCGGCGCGCACCTGACCGGCTCCGCCCTGGCCGACGCGACGGCCGACTGGGTCGCGCACCAGCGGGCCAGGGACGTCCTGCAGCTGAGCCTGCAGGCCCGCGGGGCGGCGCCGGTGCCCGCCGCGGTCGCTTATCAGCTGCCGCATCCAGTAGGGACCGCGGCGGAGGCGAGCTCCCTCGCCGTCATCCTGGAGGAGCGGGTGGCCCGCGCGTACCTGGGCCTGGTGGCACTCACGGATCAGTCCCTGCGGCAGCTCGGCGCCCTGCAGGTCCGGGCGGCGGCCCTGCGCGGCGCCGCCTGGCGCGGGCGGACCGTGGCCTTTCCCGGCCTGCCGCCGAGCGCGCTGGCCCGCCGTTCCTGACTGCCCAGGCCCGCGCGGAGCCGCGGAATCGCGCAGAGCCGCGCGGAATCGCGCAGGCAATCAGTGCGCGGCGGCGAGGACGCGCTCGATCATGGCGGCGGCCGCCGCCAGGTCGTCGCCCGCGGCAATCCGCTCGGCCCAGGGCCACCAGAACCAGCACTGCCCGTCCTGGCCGACGCCGGCGTACACGTCCTCGGCCAGCGCGGTCGCCGCCGGATTCACCACGTGCAAGCTCGGAACGCGGCCTGGCGGCGTGACGAGCCTGGCCGCGAAGCCGCGGGCGGCCAGCACCGCGGCGAGGCTCTCGAGCCTGTCGATAGTGTCGCTCCAGCGTGCGGCGGTGCCGCTGGCCTGCTGGGTTCCGATCGTCATTCTGTCACTCCTAGTGGTCATTCATATTCATAGAGTAATGGCACTTCTCCAGAATGCCCGCGCCGCCTGCTAGATGCAATATGCATTGCGTAATTCGCGCGGACGCCCCGGATCGTTGCAGGTGAGCGCCAGGAACAGCCAACTGGACGGGAGATGCCTAACGCGTCCAGACTGGTCTGTCACATGTCGAGCCAGCGCGGCGGGAGGTGACCGGTGGCCGGTACGCAGAGCCCGACCGTCCGGCGGCGGCGGCTTGCGCTCGAGCTCAGGCGCCTGCGCGAGTCGGCCAAGCTGACCTGCGAGGAAGTCGCGGAGCAGCTGGAATGCTCGGCATCCAAGATCAGCCGGGTGGAGACCGGCCGGGTCTCGGTCTCGCCCAGGGACGTCCGCGACATGCTGCAGATCTACGGCGTGCCCGAGTCGCAGCGCGAGGGCCTGGTCCAGCTGGCCAGGGATTCCCGCCAGAAGGGCTGGTGGCACGCCTACAGCGACACCATCCAGCCGCACTTCGCCACCTACCTCGGGCTGGAGAGCGCCGCCTCGGAGATCCGGATCTACGAGGTCAGCCTCATCCCCGGCCTGCTGCAGACGGAGGAGTACGCCCGCACCGTCATCAGCGCCGGGATGGTCAACAGTCCCCGCGATGACATCGAGCGGCAGGTCAAACTGCGGATGGCCCGGCAGCCGACGCTGACCAGGGACGATCCGCCCAAGGTCTGGGCGGTCCTGGACGAGGCGGCACTGCGCCGCCGGGTCGGCGGGGCGGGCCTGATGCGCATGCAGCTGGAGCACCTGCTCGACCTGGCCAAGCTCCCGAACGCGGCCATCCAGGTGATCCCGTTCGGCGGCGGCGCGCATCCGGCCATGGGACGGCCGTTCGTGATCCTGGTCTTCCCCGAGCGGGTCGATCCCGACGTGGTCTACCTGCAGGACCTGACCAGCGCGCTGTACGTAGAGGACGTCGACGAGGTCGACCGCTACAACATGTTCTTCAACCACCTGCGGGCCACGGCCCTGTCGTTCGACGACTCGGCCGCGCTGATGACCTCGGTGCTCAAGGAGATGTAGCCGCGGCCTGCCGCAGCGGCTCGGGCAGCGGCTCGGCGTGCAGCACGGTCAGCCGGGAGACCGCGCGGGTCAGGGCCACGTACAGCCGGTGCAGGCCGCGTGCCTCCGCCGCCGCGATGCGGGCCGGCTCCAGCACGATGACCTGGTCGAACTCAAGCCCCTTGGCCAGCGTGACCGGAACCAGGCTGAGCGGCATGGCGTCCGCCCCGCCGTCGAGCGTGGCGTGCGGCAGCCCGGCGGCGGCCAGGATCGCGGACAGCCCCGGTACCTGGTCGTCGGCCGCGATCACGGCGGCGGAGCCCGGCCGCGCGAGCGCGTCCGCGCAGGCTGCGGTGAGCGCGCCGGGCAGCCCGGCGGCAGTCACCGGCTGCAGCGCCAGCGATCCGGGGTCCTGGCGGACCGACCGGGCCGGCGAGAGGCCGGGGGCGATGTGAGCCAGCAGCAGGCTGGCGAAGTCGAGAATCTGGCGCGGCACGCGGTAGCCGGTGTCCAGCACCCGCAGCCCGGCGCCGGACTTGCCGAGATGGCCGAGCATGGCCTTCCAGCTCTCGGCGGCCCACGGCGTGGTGCCCTGGGCGATATCGCCCAGCACCGTGGCGGAGCCGGTCTCGCAGCGGCGGCCGAGCGCCCGGCACTCCATCGGGGACAGGTCCTGCGCCTCGTCCACCACCACGTGGGCCAGGCTCGGCGTCCGCTCGATCAGGTCGCGCGCCTCATCGATCAGCACGGCGTCAGCGGCGCTCAAGCGGGCCGAGCCGGGCCCGCGCGGCGGGCTCGGCCAGCTGATCGCGTCCTGCTCGGCGGGGGTCAGCAGCCCGGCGGAGGCGCGCTCGAGCACCTGGCGGTCACCGAGCACCCGCAGCACCAGCCGCACCGGGTCGGTCTTCGGCCAGATCGCGTCCACGGCGGCCCGCACCTGCCGGGTCCGCCGCACCGCGTCGTGCGTCCGGTCGTCGCAGCTCTCCCCGTCCGCTTCCATCCTGGTCAGGATGACGTGCGCGATCCGGTGCGCCAGCATCTCCCGGCCCGTTCCGAAACGGACCCCCCGAGCGCGCAGCTCGTCCACCAGCTCGGCGATCTCGAAGGCCGGGACCCGCCAGCGCCGCGAGCCGCGGGGCACCACCACCGGCTGAGCTGGCTCGGCGAGCTGGTCCCAGAGCGCATTGCGCAGCACCACCGCCATCCGGGCGCTGCCCTTGACCACCGCGGCCAGCTCGCTGTCGTCGCCCCGCACCGGGACGGTGGCGAGCAGGTCAGTCATCGTGACCTGGCGCACGTCGAACTCGCCGAGCGCCGGCAGCACATGGCGGATGTAGGAGAGGAAGGCCCGGTTCGGCCCGACCACCAGCACGCCGCCGCGCAGCAGCCGCTCCGGGTGCGCGTAGAGCAGGTACGCGACGCGGTGCAGGCCGACGGCCGTCTTGCCGGTGCCAGGCGCGCCCTGCACGCAGACCGTCTGCTCCGCGTCCGCCCGGACGATGTCATCCTGATCGGGCTGGATCGTCGCCACGATGTCACGCATCGGCCCCGATCGCGGCCGCTCGATCTCCTCGATCAGGATGCGGCTGGCCGGGCCGGGGCCGGCCGCCCGCTGGCCGCCGCTGAATACCTCGTCCTCGTAGGCGGTGAGCTCAGCGCCCGAGAAGCCGAAACGGCGGCGCCGCGCCAGTCCCATCGGATCGCCCTGGCTGGCCCGGTAGAACGGCCGGCAGACCGGCGCGCGCCAGTCGACCACGACCGGCGCGCCGTGCGGATCGTGCACGTGCCGCCTGCCGATGTGGAACTGCTCGCCGGCCAGTTCCTGCGCCTGGCCCAGCTCGGTGTAGTCGACCCGGCCGAAGAACAACGGCGTGTCCGGCAGGTCCTTCAGCGCCTCGGCTCTCCGGTAGAGGTCGGCCTTCAGGTACTCCTCGGAGACCGGGTCGCCGCCGAGGGCCCGCAGCGACAGCACGTCCTCGCGCATGAGCCGGAGCGACTCGCGCGAGCCGTGCAGGTGCGCGCGCTCCGCGGCCAGGACGTCGTCGCCGGCGGCGCGCGCGGCATCGCCGGATTCTGGTTCGGGGTGGGGTCTGGGTTCGGAGTCGGGGTCGGGGTCCTCGTTGTGGCCGGCCAGCAGCATGGCTCATCTCCCTGAGAACAGAAGGGGCTGGCACAAAGGCCAGGAGCCTACCAGCGAGGCGCGGCGGCGGTCATCCCGATTTCCGCCCGGCCCGGGCCGGTGGCCAGGGCCGCTGCGGATCACCAGGTCCAGTAGAAGCCGACCACCGTGCGCTCGATCGCGCGCAGGTACCGGTGGGCCGAGTGCTGCTCGTCCAGGGTCACCTCCTGCCGGTTCGCCACATCGCCGTCCACGCCGTCCCAGCTCGCCCACCACAGCCCGGCCGGCAGCCGGGCCGGGTGAAACTGGATCCGCAGGTCGAAGTTCTCCATGTGCCCGAGCACGCCGCGCCGGTACTCGCGCTCCCGCGGGTCGGCCGGGTTGCCGGGCAGCCGGTAAGTCGTCCAGTACTCCAGCGTCGCCGTCTCGCCCAGCGCGAGCGACCTGGCCAGCAGGATCTCGGTGGCGAAGACGCCGGGGCCGATCTGGTGCAGCTGCCCGGACAGCCCTCGGCAGCCCTGGCCGGTCTCGACCGTCAGCGCGGTCGTGTCGTACAGGTACGGGATGCGGTCGACGTCGGCCGCGATCGCCTCGACGACCTGCAGCGTGCGGGTTCGCTCCAGCCGTCCGTCCGCGCCCACGCACACGTGATCGTGCAGCGAGAGCGTCTGGTGACGGCGCGGGCCGAGGGCCGCGCCGACCTCCTTCTCCGCCTGCCGGGGCACCGCCCGGCTGCCGGTCACCACGCTGATCGCCGACGAGCCGTTCCAGAGCCGCCAGAGGTGGTCGGTCTCATGCGGGGTGAAGCCGAACGTATCGACGAAGAGCTCGAGCGTGGGACGGCTGAGCAGGCGGCCGGTTAACGCCCGCGACACGGTGTCCTTGAGCCGCTGCGCGTTCGCGTCCTCGTCGCCAGGATCACGCGGATTGCTCCACAGGTGCCGGGCCAGGGCCTCGGCGACGGCTAACTGGCTGACCTCGCCCGGCCGGGCCCGCACGACGTGCTGTTCCCAGACCCGGCGGTACGGCCCTGGCCTCAGCAATAACTCCCGCAGGTAAGCTGCGGCCGCCCGGCGGCCAGCCGTCTCCGCTGAACCGCTCACATCGCTGCTCATAGGCCCCTTGTGCGATGTTACTGCGATATGCGGTCAGTAGCGTACCCGGCAGGACCCGCGCCCGCTGCGGGAGCGGGACGGGCGCAGCGCCCGGCAGAGGGGGACGGGCCCGCCGCAGCCCGCGGCGGGCCCGAACTGGATCCCGGCCAGCAGCGCCGCTGCGGCGACTCAGGAACTGAACTCAGAAGAGCACGGACATGAAGGTGCCCGCCTCGGTGAAGCCCACCCGCCGGTAGGCGGCGCGAGCGGGCGCGTTGTAGTCGTTGACGTAGAGGGTCACGACCGGCGCCATGGCGGCCAGGGCATGCGCGACGACCGACGCCATGCCTCGCTGAGCATGACCGCGGCCGCGCGCCTCGGGCGGTACCCAGACGCCCTGGACCTGGCAGGCCCGTGGCGTCACCGCGCCGATCTCCGCCTTGAAGATCACCTTGCCGTTCTCGATCCGGGCCAGGGAACGGCCGGCCCGGATCAGGTCACCGACCCGCGCGCGGTAGGCCGCGCCGCCGTCCGCGCCGATCGGCGAGACCCCGACCTCCTCGGTGAACATCGCGACGCACGCGGGCAGCAGCAGGTCGACCTCATCGGGCCGCACCACCCGTACCAGCGGGTCCGGCTCTACCTCGGGCGGCCCGGAAATGGCCAGCACGGGCTGGACCGGGCGGACGTCACGGGGGCGGTCCCAGGCCGGTGACAGCAGCGCCCACAGCTGGGAGACGGCGCCGGCGGGGCCGACGATCGACGAGCAGCGACGGCCATGCAGCCGGGCCTGCTGGGCAAACGCCGCGACCGCCGCGTCGGTGGCCGCGACCGGGACCATGTTGGCCCCCGAGTAGCACAGCGATGTGAGGCGGCTGCCGTCCTGGTAGCCCCAGACCTGGGCGCCCAGCCGCCGCGGGTCCAGCCCTGCTGACCGGATCCGGGCGCTGACGAAGATGTTCGCGACCGCATCACGGTCGCAGATGGCGAGGACCTCATCGCGGTCGCCATCGGTCAGCAGGCGCAGCGGCGCGGACCGCCAGGCCTTGGTGCGCAGCACGTAACCAGCCTAACCGCCCGGCCAGGCCGACCGGTGGCCGGTCGCGGACCGGCTATCCGGCAGGCGGGGGCAATGCCGGGCAGGTGGCGTTGACCAGGCCAGGCCCGGCCGGCAGCGCGCCGGTGGCGAGATACCGGTTGAGGTAACCGTCCACGCAGGTGTTGGGCGGGTCAGCCAGCGACTGTCCGTGATTGCCGCCGCCCACGACCACGACCATCCGCGCGCTGGGCAGCAGCCGGTGCGCCTGCTGCGCGCCCGCGTACGGGGTAGCGGCATCCAGAGTCCCCTGCAGCATCAGGATGCCGGGCAGCCCGGCTCCCCTGATCGGCAGCGGCCTGGCTGGCCCGCGCACCGGCCAGTACGCGCAGGCGGCGTTGAACCAGGTGTTGTCCCACGCCTCGAAGGGGGCGGTGGCGTAGACCTTCCTGGTATCGGCATCCCACCTCGCCCAGTTGCGCGGCCAGCTGACATCGCTGCACTCGACCGCGTTGTAGACGGCGAACTCGTTCTCGCCCTGCTTGCCTTCCTGCTGATAGAGGTCGGCCAGCTGGGCAGGCGAGCCGGCCGTCAGGTAGGAGGACAGCGCCGATGCGAGGTCAGGCCAGATCTGGTTGGTGTAGCCGCCGACCACGAACGTGTCGTCGAACTCATCCGGCCCGATGTCGCCGTCGGCCGGCTTGGCCTGCAGGTCGCCGCGGGCCCGGTAGAAAGACCTGCTGACCTGCGCCGCCGTCGAGCCGAGGCGGAAGTCATCGTCGTACTCCGCAGCCCAGGCGAAGAAGGCCTGCAGCCGGCCCTGGAAGGCGTAGTCCTGGCCGATGTTGTCGGCGTACCAGACGCCCGCCGGGTCCACGGTGCTGTCCAGCACCATGCGGCGGATCCGGCTCGGGAACAGGGTGGCGTAGACCTGGCCGATGTAGGTCCCGTAGGAGTAGGCGAAGTAGCTGATCTGCCGCTGGCCGAGCGCGGCCCTGATCGAGTCGAGGTCCCTGGCCACGTCCTCGGTGGTCATGTAGGGCAGCAGCCAGCCGAACTTCTTCTCGCACGCCTCGGCGTAGCCCTTGGCCCGGTTCTCCAGCACCTGCTCGGCCGCCCGGCTGGCCGGGATGTAGTCCGGCCGCGGCCCGTTGAAGAACGATGGCTCGCAGCTGAGTGCCGGGACCGAGGACCCGACGCCGCGGGGGTCGAACCCGACGATGTCGTATTCCGAGGCCACCGCCGGGCTCAGGCCCTGCGCGACGTCCGCCGCCAGGCTGAGGCCGCTGCCGCCGGGACCGCCGGGGTTCACCAGCAGCACGCCCTGGCGCCGGGCGGCCGGTGCCGTCGCCGGCACCTCAGACAGCGCTAGCGTGATCTTCCGGCCGCCGGGGCGCTGATAATCCAGCGGCACCTGCAGCTTGCTGCACTGCAGCCTCTGAGCCACCTGCGGGCACGGCTTCCACTGCAAGGCCGCCCCGCCCTGGGCCGGGGCGGCCGCGGCCGGGGATCCGGAGGACTGAGCGGGGTGCGCGGACGCACCGCTACAGCCGGCGGCGGCGAGCCCGGCCGCGGCAATGGCGGCCACCAGCACGGTGCGCATGGGAGTCCATCCTGCCTGACGGCTCGGGCAGCAGTCTCAGTCCGCCGCGGTTTCCATGGTGGCGGCCAGCTTCATGGCCTCCTCGATCAGGGTCTCCACGATCTGCGACTCGGGCACCGTCTTGATGACCTCGCCGCGGACGAAGATCTGCCCCTTGCCGTTCCCGGAGGCCACGCCGAGATCGGCCTCCCGCGCCTCGCCAGGGCCGTTCACGACGCAGCCCATGACGGCCACCCGCAGCGGGATTTCCAGGCCGTCCAGCGCGGCGGTGACCTCGTCAGCCAGCTTGTACACGTCGACCTGCGCGCGGCCGCAGGACGGGCAGGAGACGATCTCAAGCCCGCGCTGGCGGAGCCCGAGCGACTCCAGGATCGCGATGCCGACCTTGACTTCCTCGACCGGCGGGGCGGACAGCGACACCCGGATCGTGTCGCCGATGCCCTCGGCCAGCAGCGCCCCGAAGGCCACCGCGGACTTCACCGTGCCCTGGAAGGCGGGACCGGCCTCGGTGACGCCCAGGTGCAGCGGGTAGTCGCACTGCTGCGCGAGCTGCCGGTAGGCGTTGATCATCACGACCGGGTCGTGATGCTTGACCGAGATCTTGATGTCGGAGAACCCGTGCTCTTCGAACAGGGAGCATTCCCACAGCGCCGACTCGACCAGCGCCTCCGGCGTGGCCTTGCCGTACTTGGCCAGCAGCCGCTTGTCCAGTGAGCCGGCGTTGACGCCGATCCGGATCGGCACCCCGGCTGCCGACGCGGCCCTGGCGATCTCGCCCACCTTGTCGTCGAACGCCTTGATGTTGCCGGGATTGACCCGGACGGCGGCGCAGCCCGCTTCGATCGCGGCGAACACGTACTTGGGCTGGAAGTGGATGTCCGCGATGACCGGGATCTGGGACTTGCGGGCGATCGCCGGCAGCGCGTCGGCGTCGTCCTGCGACGGCACCGCCACCCGCACGATCTGGCAGCCGGCCGCGGTCAGCTCGGCGATCTGCTGCAGCGTGGCGTTCACGTCGGCGGTCAGCGTCGTGGTCATTGACTGAACGGAGACCGGCGCTCCGCCGCCAACCGGCACCGCGTGCTTGCCGGTGCCCACCATGATCTGCCGTGACATCCGGCGCGGCGCCACCGGCTCTGGCGGCAGCTGAGGGAGGCCAAGGTCAACAGTCATCTGGCATTCGCCCTTACTTAGGTCAGGTGGACGGGGTTGACGATGTCGGCGGCGAGCACGATCAGGGCAATGCCGACCAGCAGCGCGAAGACACCGACGCTGATCGGGATGAGCTTCTGGATATCGGCCAGGCCAGGATCCGGCCGGCCCCGCAGCCTGGCCAGCCAGGCCCTGACCCGCTCGTAGATCAGCACGGCGATGTGGCCGCCGTCCATGGGCAGCAGCGGCAGCAGGTTGAACGCGCCGACGAAGATGTTGATCGAGATGATGATCAGCAGCAGCGCCTCGACCGTGAACTGCCAGCCGCCGCCTGCCTGCACGACCTGGCCCGCGTCGTCGGCAGCGCCGACGATGCTGCTGACATTCCCCGCCGCGGTCTTGGCCCGGTCCTTGGCGAACAGGTCAGGGATCGCGGCCGGCAGCCTGGAGACCGCCGAGGCGGACTCGCTCAGGATCTGGCCGAACGTGGAGCCCGCGAACGCCACGCCGCTGACCGGGCCGACCCGCTGGAAGACCTTCTCCTCGATGCCCAGGTAGGAGCCGCTGCGACCGCTGATGCTGGCCGGAGTCACCGTCAGCGCGACATCCCGGCCGCCGCGCTCGACCACCACCCTGACCGGCCGGCCGGCGGGCTGCTTCCTGATCGCGGTGCCGAGCTCGGTCCAGTTGCCGACCCGCTGGCCCCCGATGGAAATGATCTTGTCACCGGGCCTGATTCCCGCCACCTTGGCCGGCGAGGCGGGCTGGCCGGCCGTGCAGGTCAGAGAGCCGCTGTCGAGAGCCTGGACAGTCCTCGGCACGCACGGGTCCACGTTGCCGATCGTCGTGTTGTTCGTCGCCACGCCGATGCCGACGGCGAGGATGAACAGCAGCACGAAGGCCAGCGCGAAGTGCATGAAGGAGCCGGCCGCCAGCACGATCCCCCGCTGCCAGCCTGGCTGGTTGCGGAACGAGCGGGGCTCGTCGGCCGGATCCACCTCTTCCATCGTCGTCATCCCGGTGATCCGGACGAATCCGCCGAATGGCAGGGCCTTGACGCCGTATTCGGTCTCGCCGCGGCGGAACGACCAGAGCGTCTGGCCGAAGCCGACGAAGAACTGCGTGACCTGCATGTGGAATTTCTTCGCGGTCAGGAAGTGGCCAGCCTCGTGCAGCATGACCGAGACGAGCAGCGCGATGACGAAGATCACCACGCCTATCAGGAAGGCCATCCGGCTGCTCTCTCTCCCTCGTGCCCTCGGCTCCGTCGCCCGCTGGCTCCCGCCTGCACTGACCCTCGCTCGCGGCCGGCACGGCTTTGCCAGCTCAGCGGCGCCGCGCTGCCCCCGTGCGGGTCAGCCCCCGCGCCCGGCCGCGCGCCCAGCTGTCAGCCTCAAGCACCTGGTCCAGCCCGGTGATGTCGCGGCCTGAGCCGTCATGATCTGAGACTACCTGGGCCACCGTATCGACGATTCCAGCAAACGGGATACGCCCCGCCAGGAAGGCGCCGACGCATTCCTCGTTCGCGGCATTGAACACGGCCGGCCCTGTGCCGCCGGCCGCCCCGGCCGCCCGTGCCAGCGGCACGGCGGGGAAGGCTTCCTCGTCGAGTGGCTCGAATGTCCAGGTATGAGCGTGCGACCAGTCGACCGGGCTGGCCGCGCCGGGGACGCGGTCCGGCCAGCCCAGCCCGAGCGAGATCGGGATGCGCATGTCCGGCGGGCTGGCCTGGGCGATCGTGGATCCGTCGGTGAACTCGACCATCGAGTGCACCACCGACTGGCGGTGCACCACGACCTCGATCCGGTCGAACCCGATGCCGAACAGCAGGTGCGCCTCGATCAGCTCCAGTCCCTTGTTGACCAGGCTGGCCGAGTTGACGGTAATGACCGGGCCCATCTGCCAGGTGGGATGCGCCAGCGCCTCGGCCGGGGTGACATGCTCGAGCTCGGCTCGGCTGCGATGCAGGAACGGGCCGCCGCTGGCGGTGATGACCAGGCGCCTGACCTCGCCAGCGTCGCCGCCGCGCAGGCACTGCGCGATGGCCGAGTGCTCGGAGTCCACCGGCACGATCTGGCCCGGCTTGGCCCGGCCTGCCACCAGCTGGCCGCCCATGATCAGCGACTCCTTGTTGGCGAGCGCCAGGGTGCTGCCCGCATCGATGGCGGCCAGGGTCGCGGCGAGCCCGACCGCGCCGGTTACCGCGTTGAGCACGACGTCGCAGGGCCGGCCGGCCAGCTCGGCCACCGCGTCCGGCCCGGCCAGCACCTCCGGCAGCTTCAGCGCCCGGCCCGCGGCGGCGGCACGGGACCGCAGCGCACGGTCCAGCTCGGGCGCGGCCGCCGCACTGGCGACCGCGACGGCCGCCGCCCCGAACTCCAGCGCCTGGCTGGCCAGCAGGTCGGGATTCCCGCCGCCGGCGGCCAGGCCGGCGATGCGGAAACGGCCGGGATTGCGCCGGACGATATCGGCGGCCTGGGTGCCGATGGACCCGGTCGAACCGAGCAGGATGATCTCGCGAAGTGACGGCGCAGACGGCTCCATGCCGGTATTGTCCCTCACCGGCTTGCGGTCCTGGCATGCCAGGCACCGTGTGGCGCGTAGCTTATGACGGTGAACCTTGAGAGCCTGCCGCCGGCCGCGATGCCGCCTCGGGCGGCCGGACGGCCCGAGCCGGCGGCGCCAGCGGCCGGACAGCCCGAGCCGGCGGCGCCGGACGTGACCGCTGCGCCGGAGGCGGCGGCGCAGCGCCAGCTCCCTGCCGGGCAGCAGCCGGACTGGCCCGATTCCGGCCGGCTGCGCGAGGTGACGGCCGAGCTGGCCAGCCTGCCGCCGCTGGTCTTCGCCGGCGAGTGCGACCAGCTCCGCGAGCGGCTGGCGGCAGTCAGCCGCGGCGAGGCGCTCGTGCTCCAGGGCGGGGACTGCGCGGAGACGTTCGCCGGGGCCACCGCCGACGGGGTGCGGGCCAAGCTGCAGACGCTGCTCCAGATGGCCGTCGTGCTGACGTATGCGGCCAGCATTCCCATTGTCAAGATCGGCCGGATGGCCGGCCAGTTCGCCAAGCCGCGGTCACAGCCGGGCGAGCTGCGCGACGGCGTGGAACTGCCCGCCTATCGCGGTGACGCCGTCAACGGCCTGGAGTTCACCGCGCAGGCGCGAACGCCCGATCCGGCCCGGCTGCTGCGCGCCTATCACTGCTCGGCAGTGACGCTGAATCTCTGCCGGGCCTTCACCACCGGCGGCTACGCCGACCTGCACCAGGTGCACGCCTGGAATCAGGACTTCGTCGCCCGGAGCCCGGCCGGCCAGCGGTACGAGCGGCTGGCCGCGGAGATCGATCGCGCCCTGGCCTTCATGCGAGCGTGCGGGACCGACCCGGACGAGTTGCGTTCTGTCGAGTTCTACTCGAGCCACGAGGCGCTGCTTCTTCCCTACGAGCAGGCGCTGACCAGGCAAGACTCACGTACCGGGCGGCTGTACGACACCTCGGCTCATTTCCTGTGGGTCGGCGAGCGCACTCGCGGGCTGGACGGGGCGCACGTCGACTTCGCCAGCCGCATCAGCAACCCGCTGGGCGTGAAGCTGGGCCCGGATAGCGCCCCGGCCGACGTGCTCGCCCTGGCCGAGCGGCTCAGCCCGGACCGGCAGCCCGGCCGGCTGACCCTGATCACCCGGATGGGCGCGGCCCGGATCCGGACGGCGCTCCCGCCGCTGGTCCGCGCCGTCGCCGACGCCGGGATCCCGGTGGCATGGGTGTGCGATCCCATGCACGGCAATACCTTCGAGGCCCCGAGCGGCCACAAGACGCGCCGTTTCGATGACGTGCTGGCCGAGGTGCTCGGCTTCTTCGAGGTGCACCGCGAGCTCGGCACTCATCCCGGCGGCATCCACATCGAGTTCACCGGCGACAACGTGACCGAGTGCGTCGGCGGCAGCCACGATCTGGTGGCCGGCGACCTGCCGTCCCGTTATGAGACCGCGTGCGACCCCCGCCTCAACCGCAGCCAGGCGCTCGACCTGGCCTTCCTGGTGGCGGAAACCTACCGCCGCTGACCCGCCCCGCTCCCGATCCTCCATCCAGGTCTTCCGGGATCCGGGGCGGCAAGATCCTGCTCTTCCGCGATTACTTCAACCCGGCCGGCCTCGCGGAAGTGCCCAGCGGCTGAGCCGGGCCGGCGACGTCGCTCACGGTCGTCTGCCCCGAGGGTCGCTCACGGTCGTTCGCTGGCTAGCTGGCCGGCTCCCAGTCCGGGCGCAGCGGCATGCCGGACTGGCCCTGCGGGCCCAGCTTCACCCCGAGCACCTGGTGCAGCTGCACCACGTTCCGCTCGAAACCGAGTCGCGAGCCCGCCATGTACAGCCGCCACACCCGGGCCGTGCCGTCGCCCACTTCCCTGACCGCCTCGTCCCAGTGCGCGTCGAGGTTGGCGCACCAGCCGGCCAGCGTCCTGGCGTAGTGCTCGCGCAGGTTCTCCTCGTGCCGGATCTCGAAGCCCGCGTCGTTCATCAGCGAGATCAGGTGGCCGGGGCCTTCCAGCTCGCCGTCGGGGAACACGTACCGGTAGATGAACCCGTCGGTGACCCGGGCCGGGCCGCGGTTATCCGGACGGGTGATGCAGTGGTTGAGCAGCCGGCCCTCCGGCCGCAGCTTCGCCTGCAGGAAGCCGAAGTAGCCGGGCAGCTGGGCCTTGCCGATGTGCTCGGTCAGGCCGATCGAGCTCACCGCGTCGAAATCGGTCTCGGCCACGTCCCGGTAGTCCAGGTGCCGGACCTCGGCGAGATCGGCCAGCCCGGCTTCCTTGATGGCCCGCTGCGCCCAGCTGGCCTGCTCCGCGGACAGCGTCACCCCGAGCGCCCGCACCCCGTACTGACGGGCGGCGTGCATGACCATGCCGCCCCAGCCGCATCCGACGTCCAGCAGCCGCATGCCAGGCTTGAGCGCCAGCTTGCGGGCGACCAGGTCGAACTTGTTGTACTGGGCCTCCTCCAGGGTCGCGTCGGCGCGCGGGTAGCAGGCGCAGGTATAGGCCATGGATGGCCCGAGCACCCACTCATAGAAGGTGTTGGACACGTCGTAGTGATGCGAGATCGCGCTGGCGTCGCGCTGCTTGGAGTGCCGCCGGCCGGACAGCCAGCGCCGGTTGACGCGGACCTCCTGCGGCGGCGGCGGGATCCGCGGCACCAGCAGCCGGGGGCCGCCCAGCTCGCTCAGCAGCCGGAACTTGGCCGGCAGGTCCATCTCCACCTGCTGCGCGCTGGCCATCCGGGCCAGCGCGGTGTACATGTCACCGTCCACGTCCAGGTGGCCGGATACGTACGCGCGGGCCAGGCCGAGCGCGCCCGGCGCCTGCGCCAGGTACGCCACGGCGGTCGGGGACTTCACCGTGATCTTGACCGGGGAGCTCGATGTCCCGGCTGTGCTCCCGTCATAGGCGTGGAACTCCACCGGGGCAGCCGGGCCGGCGACCCGCTCGAACACCTCCGCAAGCGCCATGTCTGCTACTCCTCTACAGCCCGCGAACGCACTTGTCGTACAGGTTGGCTAGCCGGTTATTAGGGTCATAATGACCCTTGAGCTCTTCGTATTCCGTTCCGTTGTATCGGTCCCAGAACTCCTCAGCAGGGTAGAACGATGTGGAGTAGAGGCCTTTGTGCCCGCCGAGCTCGGTGACCTTGTCCTCTATCTGCCGGTTGTAGTAACCGTCGGACGCGCCGGGCGGCAGCGCGACGGTCCCCCAGAAGCCGAAGTTCACGTAGACCTGGCCCGGCCGCATCGGGTACAGCGGCCAGGTCTGCTCGCCGCGCAGCCGCAGCGGGCACATCCACACCGGACTCATGCCCACGCGGCCGGCGAAGAACCGGAGGAACTCGGCGCCGCGCTCGACCGGAATCTCCACGTCCTGGATGACGTCCTCGCTGGCGGGGGCGCCACGGCGGGCATTCAGCGTGCCGCTCAGGTGGTGCCGGCGATCGAATGCCACCAGCTTGCGGTAGACGTCCGAGCGGCGGTAGCGCCGCGGCCAGGCCCGGCGGATCAGCGGGCGCTGCACCCCGAACGGCCGGGAGCACCAGAACCAGTCGGTGTCCCACCGCCACAGGTAGTCCCTGATGGTCAGGAAGTCCTCTCTCGGGCCGCGGATGGACTGGTAGTAGATCCGCTCCCTGGTGTAGTCACTGCGCCATGGCGCGACGTCGCTGAACATGCCGACCGTCAGGTACATCTCATCCAGGCCGAACACAGTGCCGTCGACGAAGTCGGCCCGGTGCCCCTGGTAGCTGCCTTCCCGCCCGATCTGCGCGATGGCATCCATGCACTCTTCCGGCGTCCCGAAACGGAAATGCCGCAGGTGCACGAACGGCGCCACCGGCTCCAGCTCGATGGTGAGCGACAGGGCGTAGCCCAGCGTGCCGTAGGAGTTGGGAAAGCCCCGGTAGAGCGCGTCATGCTCATTGCCGCTGGCCGCGGTGACGACCCGGCCGCTGCCGGTCAGGATCTCCATCTCGATGACCGACTCGTGCGGCATGCCGTTGCGCAGCGAGCTGGACTCGATGCCCAAGCCGCTGACGGCGCCGCCCAGCGTGATGGTCTTGAGCTGCGGGACGACCAGGGGCATCAGCCCGTGGGCGAGGGTGGCGTCGGCCAGGTCCTCGTACGTGGTCATGCCGCCGACGATCGCCGTCCTGGAGCGCGGGTCCACCCGCAGGACGTGCCCGAACGCGGACACGTCCAGCGCCGGGCCCGCGGCCGCGTCCCGGAACCTGAACAGGTTCGACGTCCGCTTCGCCAGCCGGACGCCGCGACCCGGCGGCATCAGCGCGTAGGCGCCCTCCAGCCGCGCCACGGCCGCGCGATGCGCGCTCAGCGCCGGATCCTGAGCCCGATCGGTGACTTCGGTCACACCTGCTCCTTCTGCTGGCCACGAACTCCGGCTCGCCGCACAATGCCCGTAGGAGGACATCATGGGCAGGCTCTACCCGGAGCTGGACGAACGGCTCACGAAGTTTATCGTCGCGCAGCCGGTCTTCTTCGTGGCCACCGCCCCATGCCTCACGGAATCGGGCGACGGCGGCCACGTCAACGTCTCCCCCAAGGGCTACCGCGACACCTTCGCGATTCTCGGCCCGCGCTCCGTCGCCTACCTCGACCTGACCGGCAGCGGCGCGGAGACGATCGCGCACCTGCGCCAGAACGGCCGGATCACGATCATGTTCTGCTCGTTCGATTCTGCCCCCAGGATAGTGCGGCTGTATGGCACCGGCCGGGTCGTGCTGCCGGGCGAAGGCGACTGGGCGGTGCTGGCCGGCCGCTTCGCCGGCCACGCCGAGCGCGGCACCAATCCCGCGAGCCGGCGCGCGATCATCGTCGTGGAACTCGACCGGATCGCCGACTCCTGCGGCTACGCGGTCCCGGTCATGGAGCTGAAGCAGGAGCGCGATGTGCTGATCAGGTCGGACGAGCGCAAGACCGCCGAGCAGCTCGCCGCTTACCGGGTGCAGAAGAACACCGTCAGCATCGACGGCCTGCCCGCCCTCGACGACGATCTCGGAAAGCCCGGCGATCCAGGCGATCTGAGCGACCTCGGCGACCTCGGCGACCTCGCCGCGCCCCCGCTGATACGCCCGTGCCGGCCCGGTCCGCGGCCGGTCAGTGAGCTCCCAGCCGGGGCGCGGTGCCATCCGTCCGCGGCCGGCCCGCCCCGGCGGGCTCGGCTTGCCTGAGCAGCAGTGTGGGAGCGTATCTGCCGTCGCTCTTTGAGCAGCAGGCACGCATCCACGTCGTTGCCGACGCAGGCCCGGGCCAGGCGGAGCGCCGGGGACACGGGCCAAACCCTGCCCGGGGGGCTGAGCCTGGCCGATCCGGCAGTGGCCGATCCGGCAGTGGCCGATCCGGCAGCCTGGCCGATCCGGCAGCCTGGCCGATCCGGCAGCCTGGCCGATCCGGCAGCCTGGCCGATCCGGCAGCCTGCCCGGCCGGGCGGCTAGGCGCGCGTCCCGCGACGCTGCAGCGTGCGGCTCTCGTAGAGTTAGCTGGTGCGTATCGCGCTGATCAACTCCGGGCTCGGCCTGCTGGCCGCTGCGGCCGAGGTGCACCGTTGCCGCCCGGACGCGGACCTGATCCTGACCATGGATCCGGATGCCATGCCCTGGGGGCCGCGGTCGTCGCAGGAGATCGTGCTTCGATCACTGCTCTGCGCCCGCGCCGCTGCGCGCTGCCAGCCAGACGTGCTCGTGATGGCCTGCAACACCGGCTCCGTGCACGCACTGGACGCGCTGCGCGCTGAGTTCGAGCCGGCAATCCCGGTAGTGGGAACGGTCCCGGCTATCAAGCCGGCGGCTGCCGCCCACCGGGCGGTGGCCATCTGGGCGACTGTCGCTACCACCAATAGCGCCTACCAGCGCAGGCTCATCGCCGAGTTCGGGGCCGACGCGCAGGTGATACCGGTAGCCTGCCCGGGGCTGGCCGACGCCATCGACGCCGGGGACGCGGAGGCGGTGGCCGCCGCTGTCGCCGACGCTGCCGCGCGAACCCCTGGGGACTGCGAGGCCGTGGTGCTCGGCTGCACCGAATACGAGCTCGCCGCTGAGATGATCAGCAAGGCTCTCGGCGGCGTCACGGCGTATGGCTCCGCTCCGGCCGTCGCGGCCCAGGCACTGCGCCGGGTGCTGCCGACAACCGAGACTGAAGCCGCAGCCCAGCCTGAAGCCACAGCCCAGGCCACAGCCCAGCCTGAAGCCGCAGCCCAGGCCCAGGCCACAGCCCAACCTGAAGCCGCAGCCCAGGCCCAGGCCGCAGCCCAGGCTGACACAGCACCTGAGATCGAAGCGGCAGCCCGGGTTGAAGCCGTAGCTGGGGCTGAAACGGGCACCGCGGTCAGGATGGCAGGCCGCGAGCGCGGCACCGCAGCTAGTGCCGGCACGGTCCGCGTCCTGCTCAGCGGGCGGCCATCAGCGCTGCCGACGGCCGCTCTGGGCTACCCGGAGGGTCGTCTGCTGGCCCGGCTCGTCGTCGAGCCGGGCACGGCCGGGCCGGGCACGGGCACGATCGGGCCGGGCACGATTGGCCTGGGCCCGGCGGTTCTCGAAGCGGCCGTGCCGGCTTCTGAGTCGTCGTAGCTTGCCGCTTCTGAGTCCTCGCAGCTTGCCGCTTCTGAGTCGTCGCAGCTTGCCGCTTCTGAGTCCTCGCAGCTTGCCGCTTCTGAGTCGTCGTAGCTTGCCGCTACCTCCTCGGGAGTCATCGGCAGCTGGGCGGCGGATGGCGGCAAGCCCGCCTGGATGGCATCGCGCAGCAGCTCAGCCATCGAGTAGCCGGGATCAGCGGCCAGGGCACGATCCAGCGCGACGCTGGCCAGCGCTCCCTCCCCGGACTGCCAGGCCGTGAAGGCCAGCAAAGAGGCCGGAGCCGGCCGGAACTCAGGGGCGGCGTTCCTGACGACATCGGTCCACAGCCGCTGGTGCTGAACGCGGTACCGGGGGTCCATCCGGGCCCAGGCGTCGTCTCGTACCGGCAGACTGGCCAGGGCCACGGCCAGCCGGGTGAGCCGGGCCTGGTCGGTGATGGCAGCATCTGAGCGGTACCGGCGGATTGCCGCCTGGACATCGCGTCGCCCGGATTCGGTGACCTGCCGCCACAGGCCACGTTCCCCCGCCTGCTGGGCCCGCACGACCAGGCCAGCGTGGCGGCGCAGCGCGCGGTCGGTCACCCGCCGGATGGCCGGGGCGCTGCCGGACTCGGGCTCAAGCGTGCGAGCGAGAGCTTCCCGGTCGGGCAGTGCCCTGAGGCCCGCGGCGGCCAGAGCAGCGGCGGCCGGATGCGAGCCCGGGTCGAACGCAACGCCCTCGACCGGGCAGCAGTCGGGGTCCCGGCACAACCCGGACCAGTACCGTCCGCCGTCAGCCCGGAGCATCTCGGCGATGGTCAGGCCCGAGCCAAGGAAGTGGGCGGCGGCAGCGTCCATGACCGGGGTGACCAGCGCAGCCGGGCCGTAGCCGATCAGGATGACGGCGCGGATCTGCTGGTGGCCGAGCACGGCTGCGGCGTGCCCGGCAATCTCAGCCGCGACGCCGGCGTCCGGCGGATCGGGCAAGTCGTAGCGGAACGCGAGTACCACGTGGTCGCGAGGTGCTCCGAGTCCCAGCACGACCAGGCTGCCGCTGGGGTAAAAGCCCAGCAGGTGCGGCACGATGGCCAGCACATCGGCGGGCGAGCCGATCGTTAACTGGCAGCGGGCCTGCCGGCCAGCGGCCGGCAGCGGACGAGGTGATCGCGGGGACTGCGCGCCCGCAGGCGAGATGTCGGTCATGCATTCAGGCTGGAAGCAGCGGCCTCAGCCTGGCTATCGGGTATCTCGTGGTGTGGACAACTGGCGGGTCCGATGCACAGGCAGTGCTTTCTGGCTTGACGCGCGGGACTGGCTGTCCAGGAGCACCCTGTCGGCTACCTGCTCATGCCGGGCGCAGCCGTGGGAATGCCCATGGAATGCGCAATGTCGAGCATCCGCTTGTCGTAGCTCACCAGTGACGCCAGCGCATCCCCGATGGCCCGGGCACTGGCGATGTGGACGGCGGCGAGGGTCCTGACGCCGCCCGGCAGGTCCGCTGCGGCGTCTCGAATCTCATCCGTCACTAGGATCTCAGTGAAACTGGCTAGCAGGTCCTGCATGGCCGTTGGGTAGCTGCCGACCCGGTCGAGCGTACGGACCGTCTCGATAAAGCCAATGGTGCTGGTTCCCATCGGCATTTCGGGCGTACTAGCCAGGAAGTATCTGAGCTCGGATGCGTAAGGTCGACCGGTCACGAGCGTGACCAGGGCTGACGCATCGAGGTAGATCACCGATCGTCCGCTTGCCGCTCAGCAAGAAGAACATCAAGGGGGGATGTGCCTTCGGGCACGTCATAGGTCGGGATCTGGTCGAGGTCCCCGGCTGTCGTCGGCTTCATCCTGATGATCCCCTTGGCGATGAGCGGCGCATACCGGGCGAGGATCCCCGAGCCGGGCACGACCACGGCGATGATCTTGCCATGCCGGGTAACCTCGATCGCCTCGCCTCGCTCCACCCGGGCGAACACGGCACTGGGATTGTAGGAGAACTCCCGGACCGAGACGGCGCTCACTCGTCTGCACTCCCCGATAGGTGTACGTGCACTGTAGGCATTGTACCTACAAATTGGGCTGAGAACCAGTCTCGTGAGGACTCATGGGAGCGCGGCCAGCCCGGGAAGCTGCTTGCGGAAGTACGCCCGCTCGAAACCTTCCTCGCTGCCCCGGTGCGTCCCGGCATAGCCGTGCCTGGCGTAATGCGCGATGTTCTCGGTCATGGCCACGTTCGCGTACAGCCTGATCTCGCTGAGGCCGCGCTGCGCGGCCTGCTCCTCAGCTAGCTCCAGCAAGCGGGTCCCGATGCCGCTGCGCTGCTGGGACGGAACGACCGCGACGTTCTCGAGCAGCAGGTGATCGGACTCAGGCACCAGGACGAGCAGCCCGACGACGGCGCCCTCGTCTGTCGCGGCCCATACCTCGCCGCGGCTGACGGCCCCGGCGTAGTCCGCGGTCACGGGCGCGGGAGCACGCCCGATGCGCGGCCGGTAGATCTCGTACGCGGCCGCGGCCACCTGCTCCAGGGCGGGCACGTCGGCTGGGAAGGCCAGCCGGATCTCCGGCGCCATTGACCGGCACCGCCTAATTGCGCTCGGGCAGCTGACCGTCCAGGAAGCGGCTCACCAGCCCGCGGATGACCGTGGCCATCGAGAAGCCATGCTCGGCACACCAGGTGCGCAGCTGCGCATGCTGATCGACCGGGAA
>Ga0187860_1000790_pt1 | contig 29362 bp, 22 predicted proteins | sample June2016WEW_10_4_FD_132981 | JGI IMG/M metagenome (GOLD analysis project Ga0187860, IMG submission 132981) | Peatland microbial communities from SPRUCE experiment site at the Marcell Experimental Forest, Minnesota, USA - June2016WEW_10_40 | ecosystem: Environmental > Terrestrial > Soil >...
CCTCATCCCGAGTACGGCACCGATCAGAAATGCCAAGAAAATGGGCGCTGACAACGGCGTGGCTCCTCGACGGGCCAATGCTGCGACGCCACCCGTAAACAACTCACTAACGAATCATCCGCTTCAATATGCCCCTCCGGAGGCGGCGGGATTGGGGCGGGCCAAGTAAGGCGTGCCCGCTGTCTCTTTCTTTGACCTTCACGCACCTCCGGTCGCGCTTGCCCGCCCGCGACGTTTAGCCGGCGCGGCGACGGTCCTCCCTGGCTGATTTGGCGTCTGGTGGTCCTGTGATCTCCGCCTTTGGCCCGCTCCGCAGCCGAGCCCCTAAGCGGGCGGCGCCGCCAAGTCCAACTTGGGAAGTGTGGCCAATTGAACACACAGGGCTGGAAAGTATGTCCGGTAAAGGCGGAAATCAGTGGATCATGGTTACCGGCAAGCATCGTTGGGTATAGGCTCTGTGCCTGAGATTCGGGGTTTTGAGGGGCATGAGGGGATTGCGCCGCCTTTTCGCTGTGCTGGCGGTGATAGGCAGCGCGAGCCTGACCGCCGGCTGCGGTTCCTTGCTCATACCCGCTGCTGGGCCGAACTCGCTTGTCATCAGGTCAGGCGAGCCGTGGCATGGCCCGCCGTACGGCCTTGTCAAGCTCACGCCCGATGTAATCAACATCCTGGACGAGTACGGTGCGCGCACCCTGTCGGCGGCATTTGGCGACCATCGTCCGCCGCCGGAGATCAAATTCGGAATCGGCGATATAGTCAGCGTCACCATCTTCGAAGCCGCGGCTGGTGGCCTATACATCCCGGCGGAGGCCGGCGTGCGGCCCGGCAATTTTGTGACGCTACCGAATCAGCCGGTCGACACCAAGGGATTCCTCACTGTTCCGTATGCGGGCCACGTCCCCACCGCTGGCAAGACGCCCGAGGAAGTGGAGAAGGAGATTGTCGACCGGATCAAGGATCGAGCGATTGAGCCGCAGGTCGAGGTGGCGCTGGTGACCCAGAACAGCTCGCTGGTCAGCGTGCTCGGCGAAGTGAATCCCGCATCGGCATTCACGCCCTCAGGCCGCATCGCGGCGCAGCCGGGGGGCGAACGCCTACTTGACATGATCACCCGGGCTGGCGGGCTCAAGGATCAGGGACAAGATACGTGGGTGGTAGTCGTGCGCAATGGCCGCCGGGCCTCAGTCCCGTTCGGTGCGATCATTTATGAGCCAGGCAACAACATCTGGATCTGGCCGCACGACACGATCTATCTCTACCAGGAACCGCAGACCTACCTGGCCTTTGGCGCCTCGGGTGCGCAGGGCCAGTTCAAGTTCAGTGCGGGAGCCACGTCGTCCGCTTGGCGTATGACGCTTGCCGAGGGGGTCGCGGCCGCCGGCGGGCTGATCGATGTTCAAGCTGATCCTGGTTCGGTGTTCCTCTATCGACGTGAGCCGCGCGAGCTTGCCGAGAAGCTCGGGGTTGACTGCTCGAAGATGAACGGCCCAACGGTGCCGGTTATTTATTCTGTGAGCCTTGCCGATCCGGCTGGCTATTTCCTCGCCACTCGGGTGCAGATGCACAACAAGGATGTCATTTTCGCCGCCAACGCACAATCGGTCGAAATCACGAAGTTCGCGGAATTCCTCAACACGCTACTCACCGTCGGCGTGAACGTCACAACAATTGGCAACAACATCGAGACGTGGCGCATCACAAGCCAGGCTCCCTAATGCGATTGGGCCACGCACCCGCGCTTGGCTCGCAACTCATATTTTGCATCTGGTTTTGCCAAACGGCAAGCGCTGCGAGCGACTGTGGTGTGCGCAATCATTGGCTGTTCTCGCAACTGCCGGCGGATAACCACCAGACCATTGGCATTCACGCCGTGAACCTGAAAAATCGATCGTGTCCCGGCGAGTGGTGTAACAACGGCGCAGCCGTGGTGATTTCCGGCAGGGCCGGGCTGATCAAGCTGTCGCCACGGCGGGCAGCTTGACGATGGGATCATCGCTCAACGGGGCGATTGTTTCCAGGCTCATGTAGCGGCCGCGCTGCACCGCCCATTCGTCGTTCTGTTCCAGCAGCAAGGCGCCGATGAGCCGTGGGATCGCATCCTCGTTCGGGAAGATGCCGACGACATCGGTGCGCCGCTTGATCTCGCCGCTGAGGCGTTCAAGCGGATTGATGGAGTGGATCTTCGGCCGATGATCTTTGGGGAAGGTCATGAAGGCGAGCACGTCGGCCTCTGCTTCGTCCATGATCCCGGCGAGCTTCGGCACTTTAGGACGTAACTGATCGGCGACCGCTCGCCATTGCTTGCTGGCGGCGTCGGCGTCGTCCTGGACGAAGGCGGTACCGATGAAGGCAGCGACAACGCGGCGGCCCTGGCGCCCGGCGTGGGCAAGCACATTGCGCATGAAGTGAACCTGACAGCGTTGCCACGTGGCATGCAGTACTTTGGCGATCGCGGCCTTGATGCCTTCATGGGCATCGGAGATCACCAGCTTGACGCCGCGAAGGCCACGGCGGGCGAGCTTGCGTAAGAACTCGGTCCAGAAGGGCTCAGCTTCGGAAGGTCCGATATCCATGCCAAGCACTTCGCGGCGGCCATCGCTATTGACCGCGACCGCAACGATCACCGCTACCGACACGATGCGCCCGCTCTGGCGCACCTTCAGGTAGGTGGCGTCGATCCACAGATAGGGCCAATCGCCTTCGATCGGCCGGCTCAGAAAGGCTTTGACCTTCTCGTCGCTCTCTTCGTACAGCCGGCTGACCTGGCTCTTGGAGATGCCGGTCGTGCCCATGGCCTTCACCAGATCGTCAACCGAGCGGGTCGAAACGCCATGCACGTAGGCTTCCTGCACGACGGCAGCGAACGCCTTCTCGGCCAGCCGGCGCGGCTCCAAGAAGGCCGGGAAGTAGCTGCCTTTGCGCAGCTTGGGAATGCGCAGCTCGACCGTGCCGGCGCGCGTCTCCCACGCCCGGTCGCGATAGCCGTTGCGCTGGTTGATCCGATCCGGACTGCGCTCCCCATGGGCGGCGCCGGTCAGTCCCTAGACCTCCAGCTCCATCAGGCGCTGGGCGGTGAAGCCGATCATCTCCCGTAACAGATCAACAGATCGGCGTCGGAGCTCTTTTCCAAAAGCGTGCGAAGGTTCATGATCTCGGCGGTCATCGGTGGTTCCTCGAATCAGGTTGTGTGTCGCAACCCGACCTTACCGACGATCCGCCGAGTTACACCACCACTCGGGACGTGACCGAAAAATCGACTTAGCAATGTCGAGACCCAATCGTCGAAACCGTTTGCACAGGTCGATCCTCCGAATCGTGGGAGCCTTAAACAGCGCCCACATCTTTGGCACTCTCGTGCCGGTGGAGGAGCGGTCCACGGCATCATCAAGGGACTGCCGCACTGCAACAAATTTGCAGAAACTCACCAAGCAACGCAGGCTCATCCGCGGCGCCGAGCGATCCCAGGCAGCCACGGCTTGAAGATGATTGGGGCTAATCGCTAATCTATGTGCGCAAGAGCCGTTGCATAAAAATCACACACGCACCGACCAACGCGCCCAGGATGCCCCATCGAAGACGGCTCCCGATAGTCCAATAATCCACTGTTTCAGAGTGAAAGCCATCGTACATAAACCCGACAAGAAGCCCCAGAACAATTCCAAGCACTACCCCCAATAGAAGCGCAACCTGATGCTTAAGCCGAACCTCTCTCGCTTTGGGAATCATCCCGATCTTGAATCATGACTCACCTGCGAAGAAAAAGTGGGTACTAGGTCGATGTCCGTTATGCAGCGCATCTCGGACTCGACGCGGACGTCGCGCCTGTCCGAAAATCACCGAAAGGCCGATCTCGCTCGCGGTTCGTTCTGAGTGGTAGCCCAATCTACGCGTGCAAGAGTTGCCGCGTATAAATGATGGCGCCGCCGACGAACGCGCCAAAAACGCCCCATCGCAAGGCACTTCCGGTCCCGAGCCAGAGCATTATCCCGGTCGCTGTTCTATTATGGAAGGAAGCGTCACCTTCCGTAGGTGCCAATGCCACGTGGATGCCATCGTACATAAACCCACCAGCTAGCCCTATAACAATTCCAATAACAACCCCGAGAAGGAGAGCCACCTGGTGCTCCGGGCGCCAATTCAGCGGATTCATGATGTCCAGCCCTTCCCCATTGTGAGTTCTTTCAGTGCCGCAGATGCCGACCTAACTGCCAGCGTAATTTAACCAGCATTCCCAGAAGACGCGGGTGCCAAGAATGCTCGCACACGGGCGCGTTGCTGACAACAGGTCATTGAGCATCCGGTTAATGTCGCTTCAGGTCAGTCATACGATCTTGCCATATCGCGGTAGATCTGTTTAGCGGGCAATCTCGGATACGGGGCGCGGGGGGCGCAAGCGACCGCCCGTACCGTGACGAAACGCGGCGCACGACGGTCAACTTCGCCAAGCTGCCCGTTCTTCTTGAAGAAATAACGGGGCAGCGCCGGGCCGCCCGGCGTTATATGAGGTCCAGGTCGATCTCAAGCGCAAGCCTTCAAAGGGCGCGGCCCAAACCAAAATATCCAGCACCTCACGGACTTGACCGATGCTGACTTTTCGAGCCTAGCAACGGTGCAGCGATCGAACGCAAAATCATTATTTAGTTTCAGATAGTTGCCTGCGCGCCGCGTGGTCTGGCCGTGATGCCAAGATGAGTCAGCATCTCAGAGAATTGGTATAACGCTACGACTTAGATTGTAGGTCTGATCGAAAGCACTGAATAGGACAGCAACTTTGACCTAATCGAAACGGTGGTCGGCGGCTGCCTTTTCAGAGTGGATCGCGCTGCGTCCGGTAATGGAATGGTCCGGCCGTGCTCCTGCCCTGCCAGCGATCGATGCTGGCAAGGGGCACGACGGCATCCTTCGGCGACGGCAACACAACACGGCCGGTGATGACGGATGTAATCGCGCTTCTCGGCCGTGGTGCGTTTTTGAGCGCCTCCTTTAGAAACTCGATTTCGAGTGCCTGCCTCCCGGCCATGCGCTCGAGTGCCGTGCTCCTCGCCTCGTATTCCTGAAGAAGGTCGGTTGCTCGGGCATCTTCGTCGAACGCCGCCTGTCTCAAGCTTCTTGACCCAGATTCGGATCAGGTTTCGCGAAACGTCGCGGCGCTGGGAGAGACCGTGCAGCGCTTCGCCTGCAGTGAATTCCTGGGCGACCTGCCGTTTAAAATTCGATGCTATGGGAACGGTGCTTGGCCTGGCTCTTATCCTCTGAGAACCCGTCAGTCCCGTCAATTCCAAACCTGCAAGATGTCCATCGCTAGGGGCGCAGTCCGTGAATGACTAGTGGTGCAAGACCATTCACACAAGCGAGAAGCAAGAGCCAAGCCCTCAACGAGCGACTGCTGCGTCAGCCTCCTTGCCACCACCACTTTAGGAGCTTTAAGAAGGGACCTCCGCGCGAAGCTGTTCCAAGCTGAGGTATCATTGGAGCAATATAACACGTTCTCGGCCGCTGAGATCATTCGGTGTAGCCGTAACGAGAGTAGTACTCGTTATTATAGTAGCCGCTGCGACTGCTGTCGTAGCGAGCGAGCCGCTTGAGATCGGCCTTGTTCAGAACGACTCCAACGAGCTTGTCGTAGATGCCTCTTGCAGTATTGAGAGCATGCTCCGCAACGCCGATCTGTGTTTTTCCCCATTCTACGACAAATACGTAGCAATCGACAAGATGAGTGGTCGCGCGAGCATCGACTACAGGAGCAAGTGGTGAGAGATCAACGATCACGTAATCGTAGCGTTCACGAAGCTGGGCAAAAAGATGCTTCGTTGCATCAGAGGCGAGGATTTCACTGGTGTGTACGAAACGCGACTTTATGCCCGACGGCAGAAACGAAAGATTGCTAGCTGGATCAGACCAGATGACCTCATCGAGACCGACAGTACCAGTGACTACATCCAGAAGTCCCTGGGTCTTATTCGGCACGAGCTCTTGGCTAAGCGTGGGCTTGCGCAAGTCGCAGTCGACCAAGATCACGCGGGCGCCGCCATGAGCGCTCTGTTGTGCCAGTGACGCCGCAATTGTGGATTTGCCCTCATTGGGTACCGATGACGTTATTCCAATTACCCTGCTGGACTTGGTTGCGCAGCCAAGGTCGGCGCCTAGCTTAACAGCGCGTATCGACTCGGCGAAGATAGAGAGCGGTGCATCAATTACGTGCCGAGGCAAACCCGCACTTGGTGCAATTATTCTCGAGCCGGTAGGAACTACAGCCGCTTTTGTAACCCGAGGTGCAGCCTTAGTGTCAACCTGAGCCCTCGGAACAATTCTCGAGCCGGCAGGAACCGCTTTTGTAACCCGAGGTGCAGCCATAGTGTCGACCTGAGCCCTCGGAACAATGGCTATGCACTCCACTTTTAGCTCGGCCTCTACCTGTTTGCTTGTCCGGAACACCCGGTCCGAAAGTTCTCGTAAGACCGCTAGTCCGACGCCGGCGACTAAACCACCCATGATGCCTAACATGAGGACCACAGACCCCTTAGGATAAGTCTTTTGCAACGGAGGCGAGGCCCGTGTAATAACGCGGGCTTCTGCGTAAGGAAACGATTGCGCCTGCACAGAGTCGGTGTAGCGTTGCTGAAAATTGTCATAAAGCATCCGATAACTTTGCGCCGCACTTTCAAGTTGACGTAATTCAATTTGCGCCTTGTTCGTCGTCTGTGAGCCAGAAACCGCCGCCGCCAAGCTTTCTTGAAGAGAATCCTCGCGTGCCTTCGCGATATCGTAGTCACTCTTGCTGGCCCCGGCGATTCGCTTCAATTCCTCGAAAATGCTGTGGCCAAGTTCCTGCATCTGGTTGCGGATGTTGACCACCGCTAAATGATTAGGCCCCAACCGACGTGAAAAAAGTGCCTCACGCTGCGCGAGGTCCAGATATTGCGAACGGAGCTTAGTGATAACCTCGCTGCGCAACGCGTCTGCCACGGTTGCCACGTCCGTAGCTGCGGGGTCGAGATCGCCGCGGTTAATGACTTGCAAGATCCGATCGAGCCGCGCCTGCGCCTCCACGCGGTCGGCACGGGCCTTTGCTAGAGCGCCGTTAAGTTCAGTTAGCTGTTGTTCATTTATGAGGTGACCACCGGTATCAACAATGTTATGTTTGGTTTTGTATTCGACAACGGCGCGCTCGGCAGCCGAAGCTTGGGCCCGCAGGTCATTTAGCCGATCTTGCAACCATGCTGTCGTCTGTCCGATGGTCTGGTATTTGGCCTCCAGCTGATCAACAATAAACCCGTCTGCCGCTGCATTAGCGATCTGCGCGGCGCGGCCGGGATTGGTTGATAGGAAAGCGATCTCGATTACGTACGACATGCCTACTCGGCTGGCCATGAATCTTTTCTCAAATGTGTTGACAACACGCAGCGTGACGTCAGGTACTACCTTGTTCGACTCAAACGGGTGTAATATCCGATGTGCAAGCTGAAATGGCAGGCTTATTACACGGCCGATCACCCCGGCATCACCGACGAACTCGGGGTCTCGGGTGAGACCTAGTTTGCTAATGATTGACAGAGCGAAATTCTCGGACCTCAGGACCTCGATCTGGCTATCCATCATCGCCGCATCAGCCGGACCCTCGAGGATCGACTGCTTAAAAACCTGTTCCTTACTAGTGTCGATGATTATTCGCGTCACACCTTTGTACACCGGCGGCGTCACGTAAAGGTAGACAACAGCGAGGCCGATCGCGAGCAGTACAAGCGACAGAATGACGAGGAGCTGCCGCCGAACAAATCCAAGCGCCGTAAAAAAAAGCTCCGCGAAGGACGGACCATCCGCTGGCGCACCCTCGCCAACTTCAACTGACGGCGACTGATAGGTCTGAAGCATGGGTGTCCAACGAGTTCGGAAGATCTGCAGACTTCCCTATCCTGAGATGGCAGACGAGGGAAAGTACAGAAAGTCCAATTTTCGTAGCCTGGGTAGCAAGCGACGATACCACGGACGAGCTAATACGCACCAGAACCCGGTGCAAGCATTGGTGCCTGTCCGCAGGTAATTGGCCCAAGGCACGCCCAGAAGACGCTCTGGTCATTCGGCATGGGCCTAACGCCGGTAGTGAACAGCCACCGACGAGAAACCAGCCTAGCGGCAAATGCCACTGCTCCGGCGGCTAGTGTTCCACTCAGTTCAAATGTACCGTCAGGCGCTACCGGCTGTCCAGTCCCCGGCCAGTTATGGTTAGCACCGTGGGAGCTAGTGGTCTACCGATCCTTGGTAAGTCTAGCCGAACGCTCACAAATGGAAATCTCTTGGGAAATCAGCCCTCTCGCACCCGCCATTTAGCGCTGCTCGGGCGGGCAGTTCTTAATTAACCTTTCCGGGGTTTCCGGGGCGCTACTCTAGGCCGAGCGGCTGTTGCGCAATCTCGCCCGCCGGCTCGACCAGGAGGCGCCCGGCGTTGCGGGCAGCATTGTCGAAGGTCTCGACGGTGGACACGAGCCGGATTGGCCCCCTTGCACCATCCGCTCACCTGTCACCGGCGCCGCACGCGCCAACATCACTGCCAGGAGTGCGGTCAGATAGCAGGCTCCACTTATTGCGAGCACCGCCGTAAATCCAAATGCCATTCCGAGGATCGACGCCCCAATGGAACCCACCACGGTAAAGAAGCCGTTCACTCCCCATGCCCAGGGAACAAAAGTCGGCGCTTCGATGGCGACAATGCGCAAACCGCTCGGGAACGGCATACCAAGAACGAGCCCAAGAGGCGCCAGCATCGCTACCACGATAGCAATTCGCAGCGGCAGCGGAAGCCCCAACGCCGATGTGAGGATCCATGGCGACCCAATGGCAGTCAGCAGAAGCACAAGGAGAATTGCCGGAATGATCCACATAAGCGACAAACGAGGATCTTCACGGAAGCGCCCGACAACCCAAGACCCGACACCAGTAAACCCAAGCAGGCCCGCCAGTACCACTGCAAATGTATATACCGGTTCGCCGAGAAACAGCAGGAAGCGCTGAATTAACACGATTTCAATCATGATGAAACCTAGTCCTAACCCGGCAAAATAGACAAGGAACGTCCACGGTCGCGAAATTTGCAGTCCGTGTTGCGCCAAGCGGTGGAGAGGGAATATAATGAGGACAGAAGCAATTGCACCTGACTGAATCAACATCACGATCAGCATTACCTCTGCGACCGGCTGACCCACGGGACTGCCCGAGACGCCTGAGTGAAAGATATGGTAAAAGTCGACGGGCCTTAGCCCTCCCCATCTGAGGATCTGATTGAAGAATGGGCGGTCATCGGTTGCCGGCCTGAACTCCTCTCGATGGGCCGCGTAAAACACGCTGAGACTTGGCGCGGCCAAAACTTCTCCGAGAATAGGCGACCAGAACTTCCCAATCATTCCGATCACCGGTCCGGGCGCGCCGAGCGGCGAATAGTAGATCTGAGGCGACCGTCCATACCACCGTTCGGGGTGACCGACGCCGAGACGTGTCATCACCATTTGCAGCTCATCCGCCGTGAATGGGGATTTCTTGAACAGCAAGCCTTCGTTAAATAACTGGTGTCCGTACGGTGCCAGAGGCCCCTCGAATGCTAACAGATGAGTTGCAGGATTTCCGAGATTGCGCTCCTCGAACACTTCTCGAGCGGTGGCGAACAGTTTCACGATTTGATCTAACCCTCGGGTCACTAGAATAACCCCGTCGGGTGTCAGATGATCGAGGTAGTCGGCGAAGGCCTCGCGGGTAAACATGTAACTCTCAGAGAGGGCCATGGCGCCCGAGGTGACGGCAGCCGCAGTCATCGTCTGGATCGAGATGATGACATCGTATTTTTCTTTCGAACGCCGCAGGAAATTACGTCCCTCCTCGGTAACGAGTTTGACTTCGGGTTGTTCAAATAGCCCTCCCCACTGAGCGCGCATCTCTCGCGTCACAATATCATTGATGATCGGATTGATCTCGACAGCGGTAATCGACTGAGCGTCAAAATCGAGAGCTTCCAGCACCTCACGGCCGCTCCCAGAGCCGAGTATCAAAACCTTTGGGTGCATCTTCCCCACATAGGCAATTCCGGTGGGACGATAATCAGGGCGCGTGAGATAGTTGCGCGCGCCGCCGCTGAGATCACCAATTCCCGTGCCGGCTGCGCCTCCGTCGATCATGATGCTGAACCCAGCATCCGGCCATCCGTTCTCTGGCGCTGCTGGCAGACCATAGACATCGACGCGCGAGAATGTGTTCCACGCTGTATAAAGAGGAGCGCGGTTCTTCGGCTGCAATGGATGATGCTTGGCCAAGGTTACCGAGATCGGGATCAATCGATTCGCCGCGGGCGCGAACGGAACGGCAATGATAGCCAGCACTGCCCCGGCGACTGCTAACCCACGCGCTTCGGTAAAGCCGAAGACTGAGGCGGCAAGAAAGCCAAGCGCTGCTGCAACCACAATAGAGCCAGAACCGCCAAATACCGGCATGACAACTGCAATCGCAGCACAGCCGACGCCCGCACCGAGCAGATCAGCTGCGTAAAGCCGGTCTGCGCGGTCTCTGCCGCGGAACAAAAGAAGCCCGATCGCCAGCCCAGAGCAGAAGAATGGTGCAGCAACTACCACATAATAAAGTGGCATGAAAAGGAGTTGCCTGTGATCCGTAAGCAGTTCGAACGGATCAAACGGAATCTGCTGCATTAGCCAGTAGCTGACGAAAGCGACCACGCCGAACCCAATCGATAGCGCAGCCAGCGCGTGGTCCATCGACGCTCTCTCGCGTAGCCATGTCCAGAGCGTTAGAACGACACCGGAGGTGCCGAAGCCGAGCAGCGCCATGGAAATGACTAGAAAACCAAAGTGGTACCAATTGGCGACCGCCAGAACGCGGGTAAGCGCGAGTTCGAGTAGCAGCGTCGCTAAAGAAAGACAAAAGATGCCCCAGTAATGTCTTCGAGCCATGCTCTGTTTTCCTATTCGCTCATCCTTAAGACTACCGCCCGCGGTCCAAGTAACCACAATAAATTCGCGTATCCTAGATAACCACATCAAATATTCATTCAATATTGTAAATTTTGCCACGCTTGCCCGGTTTTGAGATGGATGTACCACTGAAGCGCTCATCAACGTAAATGTGATCCGGTTCAAGCTGAAAGCCATCGGCAGCGATACGCTCCCGAAGCGCCGTGATCTGACTGCCGATTGTATTATTGCACGCCTGACTCTCGCTCGGCACACGATCATAAAGCGCAACGGTATCCTTCGCGATCATCTATCGCCTCCGCGCGCCGTCATTGTCGTCGTCAATATTACATGTCCGCGATATGTCCGCTTCTCCTAGTAATCTCGTAAATTACTTTCTCTCTATGCGGTGAGAACGAGAATGCGGTCAGGATCACCCGCGCCGTTGCTGCCGGTCGGCGAGAAGAGGCGCGTACCGATGTTCGAGAATGGGCTTCCACTGATCGTCTTATATGCTCCATTAGTTGGATCGAACCACTGCGCTGTCACTGGTCCAGCAAACGTTGTCATCGCGACCGTGAGCGACTGCGCGTTACCTTGGGAGAAGTAAGCGACAGCGAGATGACCGTCCGGAGTGGCTGCTACTGGAACAAAGCTGTCGGTGTTTACGGGCTTCATGATCGAAGGAGTTCCGTAACCTGCAGTTCCGACGACATGCGTCTGGTCAGGCAGTAGGTTGTACCATGGTATCGATTGGAAGAACGCCTTCCATCTCATCAGGTCGAGTGTTCCCGGTGATCCAAGATTGTTCTTCCAAGACCCAGTCGCCCCGCCGACGCCAGTCGTGTAGTAGATGTTGCGACCGCCGCTAGTCTCAAACCAAGTGATGTATCCGTTGCCAACAATCTGTCCACTCATTCCAGAGAGCATGAGCGAATACGACTGACGACGAAGATTTACGCTTGTGCCGCCATTACCAGCGCCGCCAGGAACATTTTCAAACTCATACGATGCTTCGATCATGACGCTGGGGCACGGCGTCGAGGTTTTGTTTGTGCCCGCCTTACCAGCGAACGTGGTCGATGAGTTGTTATAGCCGACCATGCACTCGCCGTAGGTCCCGCCATAGGTATAGACGCCATTCAAGGTCATCATAGAAAACGTTCCGTACCGGGTGCTATCCAATGAAGTGCTCCACGGGGCATCGAGCTCGACCGTCATCAGGTGATTTGTATCTTCCACCATAATGCCGTTCGCGATGTTTGCGATAACGTTGAACGCAGTTTGGTTTGCCGGCGTATAGTCATTTCCGAGATGCCACATCACATTAGGAAAAATCTTGTACCTGCGGCCCAGATATTGTCCGTACGTCGTGCAGGCGGACTCGCCCGCAGCAACTAAGTCCCCCTCAACAGAGCCGTCATGGGCATTAATACCGTCGTGCGCCTCATACCGGTTCAGGATCGCCAACATGCCGTACTGCGCGCAGTAGTTGACGTACTGATCCATCCGCTCGAAGTAGGCTTCGTTCGGCGTCGTCACCAAAGCCCCGGCGAACGGTTTAAGTCCGTCGGAAAATCCATAGCCCGGATTATTGTTAAAGACGTATGGTGTTGAAACTAGGTCGAACTGGATTCCATTGTAGCCTCGGTTCCCGCGATCCGCGAAGTAAGCTTGAGCATCCGCTGGCAAGATGTTCTGGATAGCCTGCGCCGACTCGGCCATCATTAGGAACGGTTGACCCAACGAGTTGACCAGATAGCGACCGTTGCTGCTAGCTTTGATCGGGAAATTGCCGGGTTCGACGACAGTGACGATCGATCCAAGCGAAGCAGAATGCACAGATCCGACCGCCGGCATCGCCGGCTGCTGCGCGCGCGCTGCGAGCGGCCCCGTAACCATCCAGCCGCTGGCTAATGTGATGAACTCGCGTCGCCGCATGGGCTTGGGCCTCCGCTGCTAGATTGCCCCAAACGCTTTTTCGCGGGTCACGATGATTTGCAAATCGTGAGCCGAGCTCATACTTGATTGGATCACGGCAACCTGATGTCTACTATAAGCCAAACAGAAACAGTGCCCGTCCGACGTACACGGCGATCACCTGCTTTCCCTCCAACGTGAACGAGATCGGCGGAGCGATAGTCCTTCCTCCGAGATGCACTGACCAAAGCTCTTTCCCAGTTACCGCGTCTAGCGCGAACAGCGAGCCTGCGGTGGCCCCAAATACTAACCCTCCCGCAGTCGCAAGCATGCCACCGACATTGCCACCGATCTCAAGCCCTTTCCCTGGCTGCGAGTAATACTCCCATCGTTTAGCGCCAGTGGCGGCGTCCAGTGCCCGTACCACCGTGGTAACAGGGCCAACTATCGATCCGCCACTGCCCGTAGCGTATCCATGTTCCCCGCGAGTAATACGATCTGATGCGGATTTCGTAAAAACGGATGCCCCCTCGCTGGCATGGATGAAAATTAGTCCCAGCGTGGGATTGAAGGCAGCAGGCTGCCAATTCGTTGCGCCCCCGACGCTGGGTTTCGTAATGCGACCACGCTCATTAAGTGTGTTTACATTTGCCGGAATGGGTCTCCCCCGTGACGTGAGGCCCTGAGCCCAGTTTACTTCTACAAAAGGCGTGCCGGTCAGAAATTGGCCAGTGATCCTGTCGAGCACATAATAGAATCCGTTCCTATTCGGCCAACAAATGACCTTTCGCTCTAAGCCATCGATGAGCAAATCAGCAAGTATTGGCGTTTGGGCTGAATCCCAGTCGTGTTCGTCGTGGGGTGTAAATTGGAAATACCAAGCAAGCTTCCCAGAACTCGCATGCAACGCAACCACACTATTGGTGAAGAGGTTGTCACCGGGGCGTACATCACCGTTAAAATCTGGGGAGGGGTTACCGACCCCCCAGTAAAGAAGATCAAGCGGCGGGTCATAACTTCCGGTAACCCAAGTTGAACCGCCGCCGCTTTTCCAAGCTTCGTTCTGCCACGTCTCGTGGCCAGCTTCGCCCGGCCCGGGAATGGTGTCGAACTTCCATTTCTGCTGGCCCGTCGCGACGTCGTATGCGGCAAGAAAGTCGCGAGTCCCAAACTCCGCGCCAGCTACCCCGACGACGACAGAATGGTTCACGACGAGTGGTGCTCCAGTCATCGAAAAACCATCGGATGGACTCGCCACTCGAGTTTGCCAATTTACTTTCCCTGTGTTCGCATTAATCGCGATCAAATACCCATCCAGACTGCCAAAAAAAAGTGAATTATCCAGGATAGCAAGTCCCCTATTCTGAACACCGCAGCAGAGTGGTACATCGACAGTAATGGGTCGTTGGTATTGCCAAATCACTTCGCCCGTCTTCGCATCCAGAGCCAGGACGGTCGCAGGTGGTTCAGTAGCGAAAATAGTGTCACCAACTACAAGAGGGGTTGACTCGAACTTAGGCTCGCTCGAGCTGGATTGATGTATCCAACGAACGTGAAGCTGCGATACATTTGCGGGAGTGATTTCAGATAATCGGGAATAGCGCCAGCCGTTGAGGGAACCCGAATACGTTAGCCATTCACCAGGGCTATCGTCAGCCCTCCTAATTTGCTCGCTGCTAACTGCAATATTTAATGGACGTAGTTCATCATTATTATAATGGAATTGCAAAGTTCTCAAATAACCAATCACTTGCCAGCGTTCCACGAACGACAAATCCGACGATACCATCGCGGTACCGGGGATGCCATCGGTCAAAATTCTGTAGATCGACAGGTCGCTGTCACCGCGTTTGTATCCAAATTGCGCCAGTGACGGCCCGAGCGCGCCTCTACCATCCAGACCATGACATCTTGCACAACGCTCTTCGAATATGCGACTGCCGGCTTCCCGATCCTCGCGGTTGGTATATGGATTAGAGAGTGATCCACTCACGCTTTGTCCTACCGTAATCACGCTTTGTAAAGAAAAGCCCCCGCGATGCGTGGTGGTTTTCAAAAGCTCGGGCCAGGATAACTCGGGAACCCGCCCGGAGGCCTTCCGCAAATAGATTTGTGCCCGCCAGGAGATGGCAGGCCACATCTCTGAAGTATGTTTGTTGTAATTGACCTTGAAATAATAATAGGCACCGCCAACGATTCCAATAACCGCGATAATCGTGGCGGCCACTGCGCTCCAGACGGTTCGTTTCATTTTTAATTCCTGTTATGGAGTGTACTAAATGCCACCAGAACAAGCGGCAAACGGATGCACGGCAGCTACGAAAGCCGTGCGAATGACCCGTGCTGCCGGTTGCATCCGTTTCGACTTGGCGATGCTACCACCTTAGCGAGCCGCTTGAGAAGCCTGTAAGTGTTGACTGCCTTAACCTTACTGGCCTTCCCCATATGGGGCGGCCCCCTTCCTCGCAAGGCTTTTTTTCAGTAGTTTTGATCAGATCGCCTAGGTCCGTATGTCCGACCTGTTCGTGCGCTCGCCTATGAACGCTGGCCAAGACGATTTCCGCGATGAAGGTTCCAAATAGATGAGGGACCTCATGGAGGGCCACTCGGGAATGCGGAATTTCTTTCGTCGGTGATCGATTGATCACGCCACCTGCTCATTATCTTGCAAGTTCTGGCATCGGCCCAACACGATTGCAGTTCAGTTGCAGCCCGTATCTGGCTGATCTCTAGGCTGCGCCTGCCAAGGCAGTGGGCAAAAGATTTCGCGTGCCCACCATTGACGAGATCTAGTAGAGGCGCGAATCATAGTGTCAAAGCGGCGCATCAATCTACCCGACCGCTCCGGACTCACTATTGGCCTGGTTGCAGGTCGAAAACCCGGCCCGCTCGCCGATGCCGCGGATAGGGCCGGAACTTTACACGGGCGCTAACCTCGGACCTGATATAAGACGCTTTCGACGAATGTATTCTCTCGAAATGCTCACACTTCGGAGGTCGATCTTGCGCAAGGCGGCGGCAAGTATTTTTCTGGTGTTGGTAGTCTGTTTTGTAATTTATATACTTCCGAGTCTTCATCTTGGAATCAGGTCCAGCGCCATTCAACTCATAGAGAGAGCGGGCCAAAAAATTGAAGTTTGGCTCGACAAGTCTCCACCGACCGCACCGCAGCGTTTGAGTGGCGGCCCCGCGCCGACGATCGAGCGCGTAGCAAGTTATTACAACGCCACGCACCTCACGAAGCATACAATGGCGCCCTTTGATAGCACGGGCGGCGATGTACTCGTGGTGTTCGCGGGGACGCATGAGGACGCTTTGTTGACGCCTTCGGACAACTTCAATAACACCTGGGTTTCCTTAGCTGGACCCACGAATTTCGGACCCACGAAATCAAGCGCTGGGTTCAACCTTCGGGGACAGATGTGGTTTGCGAGGAATCCGAAGGTCGGGCCCAATCATGTTTTCACGATGACGCTTTCGGAGAGAGAAGCGCTGGTGCTTTCCATGTTGGTCGTGAAAGGTTCGGACGCTTCGGATCCGATCGATGCAGTTTCGACGATCGGCAACGACGCTGATACGCGAGCTTTAACTCCGACTAGTCCAACGATCACCACGACGCATTTCAATGATCTTTTGATCGGCTTCGGCAAAAGTATGGTTGGCGAAGTGTGGAGCGCCGGCGGCGGCTTTGCGTTTCAACCGGCTGCGTCTTCGGATTATCTCGTTGCCGAGTCGGGCCTAGCGGCTACGCCAGGCAATTACAAATCGAGCTTCGGTCTTATCGCCCCCGTCAATTGGCAGGCGGCGGTCGTCGCGGTGAGGCCGGCGGAGTCTCTTCCCGACCCAGCGCAGATAACGCTCGCCTGGCGGCCTTCGAACGATAACGTCGGGGTGATTGGTTATGAGGTGGAACGTTGCAGTGGTACCAACTGTGAAGACTTCGCGCAGATTGGAATGTCGAAGGATACTTCGTTTGTCGATTCGACGCTGAGGACGCCGGCTGTGTACCGATATCGCGTGCGCGCGATCGACGCGGCAGGCAACAAGAGCAAATATTCCAATGCGATTATCGCAAACGTTGGCTCGGCCACAAATTAGCTGCCGCGGTCCGGACTGACGTGCCTATGCTTGGGACTACACCACCGGGGCAATTAGAGTGTAGTTGGGATGATTTTGCCTCTGCGTATACTTTACTTTGAGGAAGTGCAGTCAAGTAGGCTATGCCGTTAGAGAGAACCTGAATACGATAACCAGTCACCAAGACTTTCGTCTGCTCTCCTGATTTGCTCGCCGCTGATCTGAATATTCAACGGACGCGATCGGTTATGGTCTCCATCGGGATGGAGTCGTAAGTCTCTAAGAGTCTGTCCGGAAACATGCGTTTGATTTGACTCATTTTTCCAGATCAAGAAGTTAAATGAGGTGCCGGAAAGACGCTTGTTGGGAAGCCCATGCCGAGTTTCCTCCAACGCTTTCAGGCAAAAGTTTCCGGACGGACACTAAGATAGCCGACCACTTGCCAACGTTCCGCAAACGATAAATCTGTCGGTGCCATCGACGAACCAGCGACGCCATCAGTCAAAACTCTATAAATCGCGAGGTCGCTGTCGCCGTTTTTAAATGCAGACTTATCACGGCTTTCAAAGAAAAAGCCGCCTTGGTGCGAGGTGGTTCGCAAGAGCTCGCTCCAGGATAGTTCGGGGACCCTGCCAAAGGCCTTCGCTAAATAGATTTGTGCGCGGCAGGAGATGGAAGGCCAGCTTTCCGAATTGGGCGTGACGGAATGGACCTCTAGCCAATAATAGGCGCCTCCAACAACTGCAAAAACAGCGATAGATGCTGCAATTGCTGTTTTCAAGACGGTATGATGCATCTTTTCGAATTCCAGTGATGGAGTAAAACTGGCTCCTTCAGATCAACGGCCGAACATACGCCCCCGCAGGAGAGTTATCCGCTCGTCGTTACGAACTCAACTAACCGGTGACACTCAGCGAAAGTCGCACTTCCCGGCGAAAGCCCGGTGTTCTGATCGAGGAAAGTTGGACCTATCACTATCGGGGCTCACCAGATCTGGCAGATTCGACTCCAACATAATTTGGTGCGCAAAAAGTAAGGTATTTGTGGAGTCCACTTCGCTCATACGCCGGTCAAACCAAAGTGAGCTTTCGGGCAAAGAACGCTTCTGCGTAGCGCTCTGGAGCTCGACATTCCATTCCCCTCAGCCGAGCCAATCCAACAAAGGTCTCAGCATCGAACCACTGCTTTGAACGCTGGCTTCCGAAATGCGAAATGAGCAAATCGACCTTGCGCTGAAGCACACCGGCGGAAATCGGCATGTACAGATTGGGCTGGGCTATGTCCCCATCCCACTTAGGAATTTCGTACTCGAGAATGAAATGGTCCCGGAATGTATTCCACGTGAGACGGCAGACATGGCAATGGTCCTGATGCGCGTCGTCTCGGCAATGTGTGAGGATGAGATCGGGATCAACGCGGCCTTTTAGCGCCTCGAACCACGCCTTAATTGCATTACCCTGCTCTGGGAAGAGGCTGTCCTGAAAGGGCATCACCTCGATCTGGGCGCTAGCAGCTTCCGAGAGAAAATCGGCCGCTGAGGCCTTTGCTTCTTGCTCCCGTTCACCGGCACCACTTAGCACACTCCAGTGAACGTCGAGGCGAATACCTCTTTCCAAAAGACTCAGGATTGTTGCGCCCGCTCCGATCTCGATGTCGTCGGCATGAGCGCCGAGGCAAAGTACCGATAACCGATCGCCGCGACCCACGAGCTGCAGCGCCCTCATAAGACCACACTTGCGGGGACATGCGGCAGCTCGCGCCACAGCATCTCTCCCCGCTCCACCATCTCCTCCAATACCTGCCTGTCTCTCAGGGTATCCATCGCCCGCCAAAAGCCCTCGTACTTGTAGGCCATGAGTTGTCCGGCTTCAATCAGCCGATTGAACGGCTCGAGCACCAGCTCCTCGCCATCTCTAATGTAGTCGAAAATCTTGCTGCGGAAAATGAAGTAACCGCCGTTGATCCAGATTTCGGATTGATGGCTCGACGTCAACCGTCGCACGGTGCCCTGCTCATCAAATTCAGCAAGATGGAAGCTAATGGGCGGATGAATGGCGATAAAACAAGCAATCTTACCACTTTTCTTAAAGCGGTCAATCATATCATCCAACGGAGCGTTGGTCAGTCCATCGCTGTAGTTGGCGAGGAAGATTTCCTCCTGCTCGACAAGATGTCTGACCGCGACGAGACGTTGTCCGATGTTGCGCCAAATCCCAGTATCTATGAGTGTAATGCGCCAGTCCGGCGGCCGTTCACCCAGAATTTCGACCTTGTTGCCGAAGTCTGAGATGATGCAGTCGCTGTTTGCCGTCGGCCTGTAGTTCAGGAAATAATCCTTGATGACGCTTGCCTTATATCCGAGACAAAGGATGAAGTCCTGATGCCCGTACTGGCTGTAGTACTGCATGACATGCCACAAAATCGGATGGTGGCCGATCGGCACCATTGGCTTTGGAATATTCTCCGAGTAATCGCGGATGCGGGTACCTAGCCCGCCGCAGAACAAGACGACTTTCATCACACCGACTCTCGCGGATCTATCAATTCAACACTAGGAATCGGAACGATGAATTTGCAACCCCACCCTCCGACATGACGCATTTGCTTGACGATCTCGTTCTTCAAATTCCATGGCAAAATGAGGAGATAATCGGGCCTGGCCTCGTCGATAGCGGACACTGGATAAATTGGGATGTGCATGCCAGGAGTATAGCGTCCATGTTTGTAAGGGTTACGATCCACCGTGAAGTCGAGAAAATCGGTACCAATTCCGCAGTAGTTAAGCAACGTGTTTCCTTTGCCGGGGGCACCATATCCGCAAAGCTTCGCGCCCTGCTCCTTGCATTGAATCAAGAAGGACAGAAGCTTTCGTTTCGTATGATGAACCCTCGCGGAAAACCGTGCGTAGCTACTGACGTCTTCAAATCCAATACCACGTTCGTGAGCAAGCAATACATCGACGCTCGCCGATATCGAGTGGGCGGCGTCGGCGCGGCAAAGATAAGCACGGAGCGATCCACCATGGGTCGGAAGGTATTCGACGTCAAACACCTTTAGATTGTGCCTGCCTGCGAGGCGATCAATCGCGACGAGGGAAAAATATGAAAAATGTTCGTGATAGATCGTGTCGAACTGATTCTCGTCGATCAGCCGCTCAAGATGGGGAAACTCAAGCGTGATCACACCGTTGGGCGCAAGCAGAAGCGCCATTCCTGCGGTGAAATCGTTCAGATCGGGGACTTGCGCCAGCACGTTGTTGCCGATGATGAGATCGGCACGCTTTCCTTCGGACAGAAGACGATGCGCGAGCTTCGAGCCGAAGAATTCGACCAGCGTCGAAATATTCTTCTGGCGTGCAACCTCGGCGACATTGGCGGCCGGCTCGATGCCGGTCACAGGAACACCTAACGACATGAAGTGCTGAAGCAGATAACCATCGTTGCTGGCGATCTCGAATACTTGACTTTTCCGACCAAGGTGAAGTCGGTCGGTGATCATTTCGCAATACTGACGCGCATGCTCGACCCACGATGTCGAATACGAGGAAAAATACGCATATTCTGTAAAAATATGCTGTGGCTTGACGTATTCTTGCAACTGGACCAGGAAGCACCCGTCGCAGACGAACACGTGCAATGGAAAGTAGGGCTCCATTTGGTCAATCTGGTCGGCAGTTAAGTAGCTTTCGCAGAGCGGAGACATGCCCAAGTCAACGAAGCTCGTCGTAAGCGGAGCATAACAAAGCCGACAATGCGCGTGCTTGATTGTTGCCGAGTTCGAGATGGAGCTTTTCCGAACGGCTGTGCGCATGGGTATTATCCGATTGGCGGGGACCTTCATAGTGGCTGTTGCGTCCCTTGCGTTAAACCCGCCCCTTGCCGCGCTTCTGCTTTGGCGCACAGCGCGGAGCTCCTATCCTAATCAATATTGCGCGACCCATTGGAGGTTTCATCATAACGTTGATAATATGGTAAACTTCGTGGCTCGTGTTCCCCAGCAAACGAGTTTCCTTGAAACGTGTTGCGAACGACTAATGCCAGATACATAATCGCTCGCAAAAGGACCAAGAACGCTCGAGTTTCTATGCTACCTGCTTCCGGTACTTAATAGTTAAGGTTAGGCGAGGTCGCAAGTGCGCGTTTTTGAAGGCCAGACGGCCGTCATTACTGGCGGTGGGAGTGGAGTGGGGGCAGCAGTGGCACTGGCGCTCGCGGAGGCAGGAGCCAGCGTCCATCTGATCGGCCGCAGGCCCGATAAATTGAAATCAGTCGCCGCGGACGCGCGGAGGTTAGGTTCCGAGGCTACCTGTTATTCAGTCGACCTCGGCGCCGATCGTGGCCAACTCGAGTTGGCCCGGCGGCTCACGCGCGATCTTCCCCGCGTTGATGTGCTTATCCAGAACGCTGGGAGCTATGTTGCGGGTCTCATCCAGCAGGCCAACCTTACCGATTTTGACATACAGTATCAAACGAATGTCCGGGCTCCTTACGTCTTGACACAGGCCCTGCTGCCGATGCTACAGGCGCAGCGCGGGCAGGTGGTATTCATCAATTCGACTAGCGGAATAGTCGCAAAACCAATGTCAGCGCAATACGATTCGACTAAGCACGCTCTTAGGGCGCTCGCCGATAGTTTGCGAGGCGAAGTGAATGCGCACGGCATTCGGGTACTGAGCGTGTATCTTGGACGGACAGCGAGCGAGTTGCAGGAGCGTATTTGCAAGTTGGAGGGCAAACCCTATCGGCCGGAGTTCCTGTTGCAGCCCAGGGATGTCGCTTCGGTGATAGTTAACGCCCTCAGCCTTCCACGTACTGCCGAAGTTACAGACATCCATATAAGGCCGATGATAAAAACCTAACAAATAGATCTTGTGGCAAACACCAAATAACCAAAGTATCCCAAAACAGGGCGATCGCCTTAGCCGAACACACCATTAGAAGAGATGAGCTTGGCGTTCCAATGCAATTTCATCCAACAATTCTCCGTGACGCCTGGACCATCCTCCTGGAGCCGGCTCGTGATAGCCGGGGCTTCTTCGCCCGTACTTTTTGCGTTGAAGAATTCGCAGCCCACGGGCTTGAGACCAACTATCCGCAGCACAGCATTTCGTTTTCGGTTCATAGCGGGACTGTACGAGGCATGCACTATCAGCGCGAACCTCACAGCGAAGCGAAGTTGGTGCGGTGTGTTAAGGGAGCCATATGGGACGTCATAATTGACATCAGACCTGAGTCGCCGACTTACCGTCAATGGCAGGGCTTCGAGCTTTCCAGCATGAACGGCCGTCAATTGTATATTCCGAAGGGCTTCGCGCACGGCTTCCAAACACTCAGCAACGATGTCGAGGTCAATTATCTCATTTCCGAGCCGTACGCGCCGGACTCAGCCACCGGTATTCGCTACGATGACCCGGCTTTGGGAATTAACTGGCCTTTGGCCATCACCGAAATTTCGGAGAAAGATTTGAATTGGCCCAATTTTGCTGCGTAAACGTTTCGAAGCGATCGTTGTTTCGATTGGTTGCTCCAGCGTTGGTCGCCCGCGGAAACAACGGCTAAGCCGATATCGACAGTTTGTTTTTGCGCAACGCCGGATTACCCGGGCGTCAATCTCCTCCTGATTTTCATTCGCTTGGAATCTTGATTTGTCGCATAACAGCGTACCAAGTACTGGATCGGTTTAATAATTTTGCCCTCATGGTCGGCGATCGCAATCAACACCGTGCCGGCCGCAGCCTGCTACAACTTTCGCCTCTTTATGAGATGGCTAAGGCTTTTATTAAGACAGCCCTCGGCACGCTCGCCTCGGCACCAAAAGCTGCATGACAATTCGAAAGCTCAGGGATACGTCTGTTCACGCACCACCAATTACCGTATTGTGCAGAGCGTATCTGATTCAGGGGTTGGTGTCGCGGATGTTCAAGAGGCCATGCTGTTGCAGCTGCCACGCTACGCTGCGAATCACCTTGAATGGTAAGTTCGCCCGCTCAGCAATGTCGAGGAGCGAGTGCCTGCCGTCGGAGAGATTGAGAATCCACAGCATGGCCATATTCGCCGCTGCGGTATTCTTATCTCCCCCAACCGCGGTGTAGAGACCACGTTTTCCGAGCTGCGGTTCGCATTTTGGCAGCATATTGCCGTAGACCGCGTCGTTTTCTATCACATCGAATATCTCGGCGATCATGCAGTAAGACCGGGCCAGATGATCCGGTCGTATGAGATCGAGGTTGTCCGCCGAGGTGTGATACTCGGGGATTTCGCCGAATAGGCTGCGTTGGAAAAGTCCCACCGGTAGGTCGAATCCCGGCGAACAAAACTGGCGTTCGTCGTAGCCATAGGGGAAGAAATCAAGAATCCTCGGCGCCAATCCCGAGTGGCAAAGAACGTGCGCGACAGCCCGATCTATCTTGGCATTGCCGCGTCGGCTCTTCTTGTAAGTAGGGCCGCCACCATCTCCCACCATCGAGATAACTAGTCCGAATTTGATGCGCTCGATGTTGTCTTCGTTGCGCGCGAGCCATGTGATTGCGCCAATCGTGCCGGGGGCAAACAGAAAACGATAGCTGTAGCGGGTCCGCAAGCGTGCTATTTGCTTGGCAAGATGCGTGAGCAGCGCCACGCCGGAGCAGTTGTCATTGGCTAGTGAAGGGTGGCAGACGTGGGCCGAAAGCAGAAACTCGTCTTCGGTTTCGCCCTTGTGCAGATACTCGCCGTAGGTCAAAAATCCATCTTCGAGACTTGAGTCGATGACCACTTCATAAGTCTCGTCTCGCAAACTCTCGAATCGACGGTGAGGCATGCAGAAACCCCAGTCTTCGACATAATAGGATGTTCGATAGGGAATTAGGTCTGGCTGTTCCGGCAGCGTATAGACATGCTTCTTAAGTTCCGACAAGGAGACAAGCCGTTGTACGGGCTTGCTATAGCTCACGACTTGCAGGTTCGAATGAGCGAAGTCGACGATCTTTTGGCCCCGCTCATTTTTGATGTATGCGTCACGAATATTCCATTCGCGCGGGATGGTCCAATCGAAGACCGCTGTCCCGGTCGGCACTTCGTGCGCCTCAAGTTTGATATGCGTGCCGATTTCGCGCAAAGTCTCTCGCACGCCCTCGCCCGTAATGCTGCGGCAGATCGGATACAGCTTGGCGGCAAGGTCGAAGATTTGCTCGCCTATTCCGTCCGTTACGAGTTGTTCGCTTAGGTTTTCGTGGAACTCCATAATTCTACTCGGAGTGATGGTCACTCTCCGTCGCTGAGAGCTCAGATACAAAAGGTGAAACGTCCGTGCTGTCGCGCGAAGGCTGAGTGTGGCGCAACTTACTGTCGAGGATATGCTCTGCCAACAGCAACTTAATATGGCCGATGCGCTGGTAACGAGGCCCTTCAAAATCAGCCAATGTCAGGCCAGATCTGCGATAGGCTTTGTAGAGCTGCTCGGCACCCATACGCGCGTCCCATTGCGGCTTGAAATCCGGGAGCTTGCAGCCAATCTTTTCGAAATTGACCCGATATGACCGCTTGTCGGGTCCAGCATCCTCCGCAAATTCGATGGTGCATCCAGGTACGACGTCTTTGACGATCTCGGCCAGATCGCGGATGCGGTAGTTGTGGGCGGTCTGGCCAACATTGAAGGCTTCATTGAACACCTGATCCGCAGGCGCCTCGAGGGCAGCAATGAAGGCGCGCGAGATGTCCTCAATGTGCACAATTGGCCGCCATGGTGTGCCATCTGATTTCAAGTGGATTTTGCCGGTCGTAAATGCCCACGCCACGAGATTGTTCAGAACAATGTCAAAGCGCTGCCGCGGTGAAAGTCCATAGGCTGTTGCTGGCCGCAAATAAACGGGGCAGAAGCTCTCGTCCGCCAAGCGAGAGATATCGCGTTCTGACATAACCTTAGATTCACCGTACGGCGTAACCGGATTGAGGTTGCCAGTCTCGTCGATCATCGTTTCGCCAGCTTGACCATAATTGCTGCAGGAGGACGCATATATAAAACGGCGGACGCCGGCCTTCTTGGCGAGCGTTGCCATTCGCACGCTTGCGCGATGATTGATCTCGTCTGTAAGCCCTGGCTCCAGATTGCCAAGCGGATCGTTGGAGAGGGCCGCCAGATGCAGGACGCTATCAAAACCGACAAGGTCTTCGGTCACAACGTCACGTATGTCTTTTCGGATGGTCGTTACATCGCAAATTTGGCCGCCGGCTGGATAAGTACAACGTGCATATAGATCGCTGTCCAAGCCGACCACCTCGTGGCCGACTTCAACCAACATTGGCGTCAGGATGGTGCCAATGTAACCCAAATGACCGGTCACTAAAACACGCATCGGTATTTCTCCTGATTGTGCACGAGATTCATTCGCGACTTCGCGTAGATGCTACACAAAAGTGGCGGCATAACAAATGCCCTGCTCCCGGCTTTCAGCACCAAATCTTTGTCGAAAAGGTCTAGCCTTTGCGATAAACAGCTTGACGGCAATGTGAGGACCCACTCTTTCATAATCTTTGATACTAGCATTCGTCCCGGGCGATAGTGGCACACTTAAACCGGTTGATGATACGCTTTCGGTAAAAGTCTTCATTAGAAGCCAAAAATGACCATTTCCGAGTAGCTGTGATCAACGGCTTTTAACGGTTGCGGCCCCTTGAAGTATTTTCTAGCCTTCCCAGGAAAATAGCAGCCGGTTAGCCCGTTAATCATGGCAGACGCATCAATGATCATGAAGGGAAATCCGCGTATCGCGAGCCACATCGATATTGCGCGACCGTATTCGACGAGATCGCCTAAGTTTCGACAATAGATTAGCTGAGCACATGGCACAAAACCCTTAATGCGTCTCCGAACAAAAACGAATGGAAATAGCCCGTTCGGCGTCTCAAGGCAAAATGCCAAACATCCAAAATCTTCATGGTCAGCGAGCAGCCTAGCCTCAGCCGAGGAGATCCCAATGCTCTTTGCCTCATTCAACGTGAGGAAGTGCAATTTCCTCAAAGACGATCGATCCCATTTCAAGCCTACGGCAACCATCTGCCCGCTCGTCCATTCCTGGAATCCAAATGACGTAATCGTCTTGATGGTGTGCGCTGCTGCAGAGAGATTCGTGTAGGTGACATCTTGGCGGCGGCACGCATGCCGATAGAGCTCCCTGGCCGGCGCTCCCCAAAACGACGGCTGCGCGCACCAACTTGAGATGTTGATGAACACTTGCCGTTTCAAACCATCCTCGTGATCAGACGCTATAGTTAGGACGACGCCACCTAATGCGTTTTCTGTTGCCAAAACATACCCGTATTTCTCAATACCCGGTGGACGCTCGCGTGTGGCGAGCCTTTGTAACCCAGCTCGCCAATACTCCGGCGTTCGGCGAGGAAATCCTTGACAGAGCAGAGCAACTACCTCGGCCAAGTCGTCATCTCCAATCTCTCTGATTACGAATGCGCTGGCCATAGTCTCTTTTCTATCCGCATCGCAGTATCAGGCCGAGTCGGTCTGGTCGCACAAGAACCCATCCGTGAGCGCGCAGCAGACGCCACCGGGATCCGCAGACGGCCCAGTCTGGGGTATTGAACTTGGATTCTCCGTTTCCTAGGTTGGCATGAATTTCATGCTTTTTCGGGCCTCTTGCAAGATCGACACGAGCTGCAGACAACTACTGGATCGCGGGAAGCAACCACTTTGGTTGAGAAGCAGGTTGGCATTTTCCCTGGCGTTCTGACACGGGTTGCCGGCCTTGCGCCCTTGCGCCACGCGTACAAGCAGGTGTCGAATAGACTCGATCGGGCCTGCCGCGGTCAGGACTTGAGCACGGTCAGCTTTGGAAGTCGAAATATCGACCATTCGATATGTGGGATTGGCATGCCACGCGATAACCTTAGAGTCGGTTTCGAAAGTCATGAAGCACGAGCGATCCGACGCACGAGCAGCATGACGGATGCGGCGTAGAGGAAGGCGCGTGCGGAGTCGATGGTGGCCTCGAAGTCCTTTGCCAACCGTCGATTGCGCCCAATCCACGCAAAGAACCGTTCGACAACCCAGCGGCGCGGGTTTACCGCGAAGCCGACCTGATCGGGGTTCTTGCGCACGATCTCGACCGCGATCAACGTGGCCGTGGCGACCTTCTCACCGGCATACCCGCTGTCGGCGAAGACCCGGTGGATGAACGGGAAGATGCAGCGCGAAGCCCGCAGAAGCGGTCCGCCGCCGTCGCGGTCCTGGATGCTCGCCGGATGCGGTTCGAGCACGAGGCCGCGCCCGTCGGTGTCGACGAGCGCATGGCGCTTGCGCCCGTTGATCTTCTTTCCAGCATCGTAACCGTGTGGCCCGCCGGCCTCGGTGGTCCTGACGCTCTGGCTGTCGATGATCGCCGCCGACGGGCTGGCGTCGCGCCCGACCCGTTCGCGATCTGCCATCACGAGCGCGTGATTTATCCGTTCAAAGCGCCCGTCGTCGCGCCAGGCGGCGAACCAGCGGTAAATCGTCCCCCACGGCGGCAGGTCGCTCGGCAGCAGGCGCCACGGGCAGCCCGCCCGCATGACATAGAAGATGCCGTTGATGATCTCGCGCATCGGCCACTCGCGCGGCCGGCCCGTGGCGCAGGGCTTCGGCAAGTGCGGCACGATCACGCGCCACTCTGCGTCGGTCAGATCGGTCTGGTATCGCGTGACGATGCGGTTATGCTGCTGTCGAGTGGTCGGCGTCCACATGGCGAATCCAAGGTTGGTTCAGGAAACCCCTTGGAATCACGGCGGGTGCCAATGACTCAACCTTTTTTAAAAAACTGCCGCTGACAAGAGCCCTGGGGACTGAACTTGGACATCGAGGGTTGGCTCCGCGGGATCGGCCTCGCCCAGTATGCCGAGATGTTCCGCGCCAACGACATCGACATCGAGCTGCTGCGCCGGTTGACTAGTGACGATCTCAAGGACATCGGCGTCGCGTCGTTCGGCCATCGCAAGAAGCTGCTGGAAGCGATTGCGGAGCTTGCCGGTGCCGTTCCGGCGTCGCCGCAGCCTGCGTTGATTGAACCGAAGCCCTCAGACACCGCCGAGCGCCGCCAAGTCACGGTGATGTTCTCGGACCTCGTCGGTTCGACGGCACTCTCCGCCCGCATGGACCCAGAGGACCTGCGCGAGGTCATTTCGGCCTATCAGAAATGCGTCGCCGAGACCGTGCGCCGGTTCGGCGGGTTCGTGGCGAAATACATGGGTGATGGCATGCTCGTGTATTTCGGCTATCCGCAGGCCCACGAGGACGACGCCGAGTCAGCGGTGCAGGCGGGGCTGGAGCTGACCGCTGCGGTGGGGGCACTCAAGTCGTCCGTCTCACTGCAAACCCGTGTCGGCATTGCGACCGGGCTGGTCGTCGTCGGTGATTTGATCGGCTCGGGTGAAGCACAGGAGCGCGGTATCGTCGGCGAGACGCCGAACCTTGCGGCGCGGCTGCAAGGGATCGCCGAACCGAACACGGTGGTCATCGCCGAAGGCACCCGGAGACTTCTCGGCCATCTTTTCGAGTTGCAGGACCTCGGGGCTAAGGACCTCAAGGGCATCGCTGGGCCAGTGCACGCCTGGGCGGCGCTGCGGGCGAGTTCGGTCGAAAGCCGTTTCGAGGCGTTGCACGCGAGCGGCCTGACCGCTCTCGTCGGACGCGAAGAAGAAGCCGAATTGCTGCTGCGGCGCTGGGCGAGAGCCAAGAGCGGTGAAGGCCAGGTGGTGTTGCTCTCAGGCGAGGCTGGTATCGGCAAATCGCGGCTCACGGCCGCGCTTCTGGAACGCCTCGCTGGCGAGCCGCACACGCGCTTGCGCTATTTCTGCTCGCCGCAACACACCGACAGCGCGTTTTATCCTGTCATCGGCCAGATGGAACGTGCCGCTGGACCGGCGCACGACGACACCCCGCAAGCGAAGCTCGACAGGCTCGATGCCGTGCTCGCGCAGACCTCAACCTCCATCCAGGACGCGGCGCTCTTTGCCGAGATGCTGTCGCTGCCGAACGATGGACGGTATCCAGTGCTCGACCTGGCCCCGCAGCAACGCAGACAGAGAACGCTGGAAGCGCTGACCTCACAACTTGCTGAATTGGCCAGACGGCAGCCGGTGCTGATGATTGTCGAAGATGCGCATTGGGTCGATCCGACGAGTCTGGAAGTGTTCGGTCGGACGGTGGACCAAATTAAAATCCTTCCGGTGTTGCTCATCGTAACTTTCCGCCCCGAGTTCAACGCTCCGTGGGCTGGACAGTCGCATGTGATGAGCCTGATGCTTAACCGGCTTGGGGAGCGTGAGGCGGCCGCCATCGTCGCGCGCCTAGTCGGGAACAAGGAGCTGCCGGCGGATGTGATGGCGGAAATCGTGGAGCGCACCGACGGCATTCCCCTGTTCGTGGAGGAGATGACGAAGGCGGTGCTGGAA
>Ga0187860_1000796_pt1 | contig 29248 bp, 19 predicted proteins | sample June2016WEW_10_4_FD_132981 | JGI IMG/M metagenome (GOLD analysis project Ga0187860, IMG submission 132981) | Peatland microbial communities from SPRUCE experiment site at the Marcell Experimental Forest, Minnesota, USA - June2016WEW_10_40 | ecosystem: Environmental > Terrestrial > Soil >...
ACTTCCCCGGGCAGATCTCGCGCGGCGAGTCCGGGTCCGACCAATACCGCGCTGAACTCGCCGGACAGATCCGGATCGGTTTTCCAGGGATGAACCATTACAGCCTGCAACTGTGCCGCGATGGGGATATAGGCAGGTTCGTGCGCGAAAAGAGAAACCAGGCCCGGTTGGGCGCGCTGGGCTGCCCGCGCGGCCAAAACCGCCGCCCCGTGGTAGCCCACGCTGCCGGCGAGGATCGCGAGATGGCCGTGGTCACCTTTGTGATCCGCCGCCGGCCGCCGCGGCGGAAACCCCGCGAAATCCTCACGCAATGTCCATTCGAGTTCACCCTTGATCGGACACGGAACCAGCCCGACGTCCGTCGCGATTTCCAGCCGGCCGACGTATTTCCACGCTTCCTGCTCGAGCATTCCTTTTTTCGGCGCGCCAACCGTCAGGGTGACGGAAGCCTCGACAGCCGTGCCCTCGGGCCTGCCGGTGTCCGCGTTCAACCCGGAGGGAACATCCACTGCCAGGACCTGCAACCGGCCGGCGTTGATGCGTTGGATGAATCGAATCCACGGCTGATCCAGGCTGCGGTTGATGCCAATTCCGAAAAGGCCGTCAATGACCAGCGCAGGCCGAAGCGACAGGACGGCGTCCAACTTCGGGAATGCGGCTTCAGGATCCCCGGCTTCCAGCACTTCCACGCGCCGCTCGATCAGGTGCTCCCGCGCCAAACGCGCATCATCTCCATTGTGCCCTCTGCCGGCGACGATCAGGATCAGGTCCCCGCGTTTGGTCAACTCCAGGGCACGCTGAGCGACGGCGTGGCCCACGCGCCGAATGACTTCCGCTTCGGTCCGTCCTGCGGTCCACGTGGCGCTTTCCCACTCGCGCATCTGCGCGATGCCGATGACAGGGACTGGCATGTGCAAAGGATATCCCGTTGGCTGCCGGACAGGAAGAGATTTGCTTCGTATCCCCGGGGTGCGGCCCGTCGTCCTTGGACCCCACGGACCGTGCTGGATGTCGCGTTGTCTCGGCGCGCGGCTCTGTGAGCCGCAGCAACATGTGAGAATCCAGACACACCGGAAGCTTCCCTCGCATCAGCCAATGCCATTTCTGCTGCGGGTCGTAGACCCGCGGTCCTGTCCGGCGGGCGGCTCTGTGAGCCGCAACAACATGTGAGAATCCAGAGGCACCGGAAGCTTCCCTCGCATCGGCCATTGCCAATCCTGCTGCGGGTCGCAGACTCGCGGTCCTGTCCGGCGCGCGGCTCTGTGAGCCGCAGCAACATGTGAGAATCCAGAGGCACCGGAAACTTCCCTCGCATCGGCCATTGCCAATCCTGCTGCGGGTCGCAGACCCGCTTTCCGTGGCGCGCGGCTCTGTGAGCCGCAGCAACATGTGAGAATCCAGACACACGGGAAGCTTCCCTCGCATCAGCCATCGCCATTCCTGCTGCGGGTCGCAGACCCGCGGTCCTGTCCAGCGGGCGGAGCCGTGGGAACCCCGGGCAGGTCTAATTCGAACTGGGAGGGGGAGGAGCCTTGATGCCCTTCTTGTGTTGCTTCGCCTGATTCTGGCCCGGGGCCGACTGAGTGCCTGCAGCTTGTTGTGCCGCGGCCAATGCCTGGTTCCGCTCGGCCATCCGCTGAAGAGCAAGAGCTGCCTGCTGCGCCTGCCGCGCGGCTTCCTCCTTCTTTTGCTCCGATCGAAGCGCTGCGCGTTGTTCGGCCACAGCGACCCGGTTGGTGGGCACGCCCAGGGATTCCAATTCGGCCAGGGACAGGTTTGTGTAGCTGAGTCGGCCGCCGCCCCCCGGACATCGGTAGATGATTCCGTCCAGGTCTGCGTACACCAGTTCCGCATGGATTGATTCGCCCCCGGCGTTCGCAATGGTCTCAGATCGGTTGGTGAAATAGATGTTTTGGGCAAGACAATCAAGGCAACCCGTCAGCATGAGCAGGCTCACCGTTACCGCACAGAGGAGCCTTGACGGGTGTCGGGTGCGGCGCTGCTGGGAACCCGCATGGCAGAAGCGGCAGCCGTGGGTTTCGCATTCAGGAAGCGCACAAACATCGAATGTGCTATTCCGGCCGGACATACTACCAATGTTGCTGAGAGAGAACCGTTTGTCGAGCAAGTTTTGAGGGCGCGTTCCGCCTCGATGCTGCCCAACCCTTCGGCCGCACTATGCTTGTGGATTGCCGAGAGCGCCTGGCCGGACAACGACTCCGCCACTGTCAATCCTGCTGCGGGTCGCAGGCTCGCTCTCCGGACCGCGGCTCTGTGAGCCGCAGCAACACCTGAGAATCCAGACGCACGGGAAGTTTCCCTCGCATCGGCCATTGCCATTCCTGCTGCGGGTCGCAGACCCGCTCTCCGTGGCGCGCGGCCCTGTGAGCCGCAGCAACACCTGAGAATCCAGACTCACGGGAAATTTCCCTCGCATCAGCCAATGCCATTCCTGCTGCGGGTCGCAGACCCGCGGTCCTGTCCGGCGGGCGGCTCTGTGAGCCGCAGCACCTCTGAAAACCGGGATGCTCTGGAATCCGATTCGAGGCGCTGCCGGGGCGGGGGACAGCGTCTCCGTCAAACCTTGACCGGGAAGCTCGAAATGGCGCGCATGTATTGGGCGCGTTCGAAGGCGCTGGGGTCGGAGCAGTTCTTCTGGCTCAGGCTGCCGCGCAGTTGCTGGATCGACGCGTATTCATGTTCCTCCAGCCACACGCCGAGCTCGCGTTCGATCGCGCCGATGTGCGGGATGCCATGGCGGATCAGCACCGAGCACAGCATCGTCACGTCGGCCCCGGCCATGAGCATCTTCAGCGCGTCCGAGGCGCGATGGATGCCGCTGGTCGCCGCCAGGCTGGCCCGGACACGATCGTAAAGAATCGCAACCCAGCGCAGCGGCACGCGCATGGCCATCGGCGTGCTCAACAGGATGTTGGGCTTGACCTCGAGCGAGTCGAGGTCGATATCCGGCTGGTAAAAGCGGTTGAACAGGACCAGCCCGTTGGCGCCGGCTTCATCCAGTCGTTTCGCCATGTTTGCGAAGTTGCTGAAGAAGGGGCTGAGTTTGACCGCGACGGGAATGGTCACCTCGGCTTTCACCGCCTTGAGGATATCAAGATACGTCTGCTCGACCTGCGCGCCGGTCAGATTCAAATCGGTGGGGATGTAATAGATGTTCAACTCGAGCGCATCCGCGCCCGCTTGCTGGATCGCCTTGGCATATTGCGTCCAGCCGCCCGCGGAGGATCCGTTCAGGCTGGCGATGATGGGGATCTTCACAGCCTTCTTCGCATCCGCAAGGTGACTCAGGTATTCCTCGGGACCCAGGTGGAACGACTCGGGCTCCGGGAAATAGGTCAGGGCCTCGGGATAACTGAACGTTCCCTGTTCCATGTTGTGATGCAACTCATACCGGTCCCGGCGGAGTTGCTCCTCGAAAAGGGAGTAAATCACCACGGCGGCCGCGCCGGCGTCTTCCATTCGTTTGATCGTGTCGATTTCTTCCGAGAGCGGCGAGGCGGCGATGACGAGCGGAGTGCGCAGCTTGAGGCCGAGATAATTCGTTGAGAGGTCCATAATTCAGTTTCTTTTCCGGTTTACGCGGCGCCCGGCGCCGCGGAGCCTTTACTCCAAATCTTCATTCCGCATTCTGCCTTCTGCATTCGTCTAGGGTTGCTGATCGACCGTGGCGGAAGCCTTCGACCCCGTCGCCGGGTGGCCGTTGGTGGACTTGGTGTCGCGTTTGGCGAGGAACTCGTAGAACTTCCAGCGGCGGTCGGCATCGGCCTGCGCCTGCGCAAAGAATTTTTTGGCTTCCTCCGGCCGGCTCTTGGTCAGCATTTTGAACCGGTTTTCCGAAAGGAGATAGTCCTGCAGCCGCGTTTTGGCAGCCTGCGAATCGACTTGCAGCGGATTCTCGCCGGCTTCGGCCCGCCGGGGGTCGTAGCGATACAGGAGCCATTGGCCGGATTCAACCGCGAGCTTCTGCTGGCGCGCGCCGACGCCCATATCGATGGCGATGCCGTGCGCGATGCAGTGGCTGTAGGCGATGATGAGCGACGGGCCGGGATAGGATTCGGCCTCCAAAAAGGCGCGCAGTGTCTGCTCGTCCTTTGCGCCCATCGCGACGCTGGCCACGTAAATATTCCCATACGTCATGGCGATCAACCCGAGATCCTTCTTTGCGAGCGGCTTGCCGCCCGCCGCGAACTTCGCCACCGCCCCCCGCGGCGTGGCTTTGGACATCTGCCCGCCGGTGTTGGAGTACACCTCCGTGTCGAGCACGAGCACGTTGACGTCGCGCCCGCTCGCCAGCACGTGGTCCAACCCGCCGTAGCCGATGTCGTAGGCCCAGCCGTCGCCGCCAAGGATCCAGACGCTCCTGCGGATGAGCGTGTCGGCGAGGGACAACAGCAGTTTGGCTTCGGGCGTTTCCAGCCTGGCAAGTTTCTGCTTGAGGGCGGCCACGCGTTCGCGCTGTTCGTGGATGCCGGTTTCGTCCGTCTGCGAAGCGTGGAGGATGCCGCCGGCGAGGTCGTCGCCCAGTTGGGGGGCGAGTTTCGCCAGGAGTTCGCCGGCGAATTCCCGTTGTTTATCGATGGAAACGCGGAAGCCCAGTCCGAACTCGGCGTTGTCTTCGAAAAGCGAGTTGCACCAGGCGGGGCCGCGGCCGACTTTGTCCACGCAATACGGCGTGGTGGGGAGATTGCCGCTGTAAATGGAGGAGCAACCCGTGGCGTTTGCGATGACCGCGCGGTCGCCGAACAACTGCGACAGCATCTTGATGTAGGGAGTCTCGCCGCAACCTGCGCACGCGCCGCTGAACTCGAACAGGGGCCGCATGAGCTGCTGCTGGCGCAGTTGCGTGGTCTTGAGTTTGCGCCGGTCCGACTCGGGCAGCGCGAGGAAGAAATCCCAATTCGCGCTTTCCTGCGCGCGCAGGGGCGCTTGCGGGTGCATGTTAATGGCTTTGAGTTTGGCCTCGGCCTTGTTGCGCGCGGGGCAGACGTCCACGCACAGCGCGCATCCGGTGCAATCCTCCGCGGCGACCTGCAGCGTGAATTTCATGCCTTTGAACTCGGGCACACGGGCGTCGGTGCGCTTGAACCCCGCCGGCGCGCCGTCCAGCGCGCCGGGTTCATAAACTTTCGCCCGGATGGTCGCATGCGGGCAGATCGCCACGCACTTCAAACATTGGATGCAGATTTTTTCGTCCCAGACAGGGATATCCTGCGCGAGATTGCGTTTTTCATATTGGGCGGTGGCGGTCGGGAACGTGCCATCGCAGGGAAACGCGCTGACGGGCAGGTCGTCGCCTTCGCCGGCGGCGAGGCGGCCGAGGACTTCCTTCACAAATCTCGGCGCATTCGGCGTGACCGGGGGCAGCAGGCCGCCGGTGCCGTTCGCGCGTTGCGAGAGGGGTACCTGGTGCAAATGATCGAGCGTGTGGTCCACCGCCTTGAGGTTCATGGCCACGACCTCCTCGCCTTTCTTGCCATAGGTCTTGTTGATGGAATACTTGATGGCGGCGATGGCCTTGTCGCGGGAGAGCACGCCGGACAACGCGAAGAAACAGACCTGCATGATCGTGTTGATGCGCCCACCCATGCCGCTGTCCCTCGCCACTTTGGTCGCGTCGATGACATAGAAATTCGCCTTCTTCGCGATGAGCGACTCCTGCAGCGGCGTCGGCAGCCTGGACCAGACCTCGTCCTTGGAATAGGGCGTGTTCAACAGGAACGTTCCGCCGGGAACCAGCGGTTTGGTCATGTCGTATTTCTCAAGAAATCCGGGCTGGTGGCAGGCCACGAAGTTGGCGCGGCTGACCAGATAGGTCGAACGGATCGGCTCCGGCCCGAACCGGAGGTGCGAGACGGTCATGCTCCCGGACTTCTTGGAGTCATAGACGAAATACCCCTGCGCGTAATTGTCCGTTCCCTCGCCGATGATCTTGATGGAATTCTTGTTTGCGCCCACCGTGCCGTCGGCGCCCAGCCCGTAAAATAACGCGCGAATGACGCTGTCCGGTTCCGTGGAAAACTCCGGATCCACCGGCAGGCTCGTGTTCGAGACGTCATCCGATATCCCCACGGTGAAATGATTCTTCGGCTGCGCCTGAGCGAGGTTGTCGAACACGGCCTTGACCATGGCCGGCGTAAACTCCTTGGAAGACAGCCCGTAGCGGCCGCCGACGATGCGGGGCATCATTTTCAACCGGCCGATGCCGGTCATCAAGGCCTCCGCCACCGCGGTGATGACGTCCTGGTACAGCGGCTCGCCGGTCGCTCCGGGTTCCTTGGTCCGATCGAGCACGGCGAGGGATTTCACGCTGGAGGGCAGCGCCTCGACGAACTTCCGCACGTCAAACGGACGATACAGCCGGACTTTCAACACGCCCACGCGCTCGCCCTGTTTGATGAGGTAATCGGCGGTCTCGTGCGCGGTCTCGCAGCCGGATCCCATCAGCACAATGATGCGGTCGGCGTCGGGCGCTCCGACGTATTGGTAAGGTTCGTAGGTGCGGCCCACCACTTTGGCAAACTGGTTCATGACGTCCTGGACGATCCCGGGACACGCCGCATAGAACGGGTTGCACGCTTCGCGCGCCTGGAAATAGGCGTCCGGATTCTGCGCCGTGCCGCGCAGCACGGGCCGGTCGGGGGACATCGCCCGCGCGCGGTGGGCGGCGATGAGTTCGTCGCTGATCAACGCCCGCAGATCCGCTTCCGTCAGCATCTCGATCTTCTGCACCTCGTGCGAGGTGCGGAAGCCGTCGAAGAAATGGACGAAGGGAATCCGCGAACGCAGCGTTGCGGCCTGGGCGATCAGGGCAAAGTCGGTGGCCTCCTGCACGCTGGCCGAGGCCAGAATGGCCCAGCCCGTCGATCGCACGGCCATCACGTCGCTGTGATCGCCGAAAATGGAGAGCGCGTGGGCGGCCACGGCGCGGGCGGTGACGTGAAAAACGGCGGGCAGCAATTCCCCTGCGATTTTGAACATATTGGGGATCATCAACAGGAGGCCTTGGGAGGCGGTGAAGGTGGTGGCCAGGGAGCCGGTCTGCAACGCGCCGTGCACGCTGCCGGCCGCGCCGCCCTCGCTTTGCAGCGTCACCACGGAAGGGATGGTGCCCCAGAGGTTGTTCTTGTGTTCGGACGCCCATTGATCGCAGAACTCGGCCATGGGGGACGACGGCGTGATGGGGTAGATGGCCATCACCTCGTTCAGGCGGTAGGCGACGTGGGCGACGGCTTCATTGCCGTCCAGGGTCAGTTTTTGTCTTGTGCTCATGTTTGCAAATTTCGGGATCGTGGGTCAAAGAACCGGCCATTTCGGGCGGCAAGGTTCAATCGGGGATGCCGACAGCCGACGACCTTTGAACAAGGTTAAGTTGAGGTGGGGTGGCAGCCCTCACCTTTTTTGGCAAAGAAGCACCATTCGTTGCTGAAGACCCGTCAGGAGCCGGGAGAATCTTCTCCGGTTCCATTTTTCGTATCGCTGTGTCAAATCAATCGAAAGCTGCCATCTCTGATTCACTACGCATCCTGTTCATCAACCTGTTTCTTTGCTCGATCTCGAAAATCCAGCGATAGAATGGCCCCAGCAGTTCATCTGCTGCGTGAGCTTCGGCTGCCTTGGCGGCTTCCGCTTCAACATAATCCAATTCCTTATCGAGCGTCCCGTTCACAAAGGAGCGTGTTTGCGGACCACAACCGGTGTAAAGGCTTGCACGTATATTCTCGTAAAGCTCTTGCCCTCCCAACTTTCTTGCCCTTTCGAGAAACGCTCGTGTAAGATCGGGAAAACGGAAGATCATCAGTGAACCGTCGAATCCAAGCAGTCCAGCCAGCAGAAACAACATCTCCTCCGATGCAGCGGTTTCGATTTCGTGGTGCATTCGTTCGAGCCAGAACGATGTATCGTCCAACACGGCCGCTTGGACCAGCCGCATCCAATAAAAATGTTGAGGGTCATCTGCTTTCAAAGCGCGTTCCCATACACTCTGGCGAATCTCAGGGTAATCTGGCTCCTTCGCCAACTCGCGAAGATTCAATCGGCCCTCGAAGCTAAAGGGGACGGGCAAGTAACTCTCCGGTGGATCGTCTGAGGATGCGCGATCAATCCGGGCCAGCAGCAGATCAAAAATTAATCGAGGATACTGTTTGACGAGCTCTTCCCATTCGCGGGAATGATAAGACATATCAATATCTGGCACATCTACCAGTTGCATCACAACAGATCGAACCACAGTCTGCGGGATGGGAGTTTTACGTTCCTGGTAAGGAACCAAAGCCTGAAACACCTGTTCCAGCATCTTGGATGCAACTCGTCGAATCGGAAGTGTCTCAAGAATATGGATGCCCAAGGGCATGTTGGCCTCGCTACACCACCCAACCAGATCAAGCAAGTTAAGCGCCTCTTCCTCGGTCGCCTTTGCTGCTATTCCAAGCAGCAGTTTTTTTCCATCTTCGCTCAATGGCTGGTTTTTCCGGGCTTTCCAGGCCAGTGCACGAATCACAGCCGAACTGACGCCGGGAACTGAGGTTTGAGCCGCAATTTGAAAAAGCTCAATTTGTTTCGCATCTCCAGCGGCGGAATTCTTCTCGAACAGCACGGGCCATCCGTAAGACAGTGGAGTTTCCACTCCCGCTCCGATAATTTCCCGGGCGAGACCGATAGCCAACTCTGGTGCCGCTTCGGCCAATCCTACAAACAGTGTCATTGGCATCGGATGGTAACCGGCCTGTACCAGTTCATCCATGAGGTGCTTGAGAAATCCATAAAGTTCAGGAGGCGCAGGAAAGCTCGCAGCAATCTCGGCGGCAGTCCGGCGCACGCGCTCGTTCCACAGAGCTTGGACTTTATTATGCTCCTCCGATGTGCGCGGCACCCCAACCTCCTCTTCGAATTCGTAAGTGCCTTGCGACATCAGGGCCACGGCTGTTCGCAGTGTCAAATCATCGGGAATGCCGGCCATCACCCGCCGGGCTTCCTTTGCAAATGACGGCTCATTTTCATAGGCCAAATCCCGCTTCAAAGTCTGTAGAATTTCGTAATGAACAACGAAGTGCTTGTGCTTGGTCGCATTCTTCTCATACAAGGCCAGCGCCTTCAACCGTTCCGGCTTCCATTCTTCAGAGGATTTAGCGAGCTCATCCGGTTTCTGAAATTCAAACGAAGTAATGCGTCGGATTGCCGGGGCCAGCGCCGAGAGCACATCCAAAGCCGCCAACCAGGATCCATTTTCAATTACCCATGCAAGGATGGCAAACGCCCGGTCGCGGATCGGTTGAGTTCTTTCAACGGAGACAGCCTGCTTACAGAGATGAAAAGTTCTGCCTTCCGACCAGGTCCACTCCACAATCCGGCTAAAGCATGGCCCCATCAATAAACGCAAAACAGGGTTTCTCGATTTCAAGACTTTCAATGCGGATGGCGACTTTAGTTGATTTTCCAGCCAATCAAGTGCATCCAAAGTGATCGCAATTGGTTTATTGGGTTCGAATTTGATGACTTCCGCGATGGCTTCCCACGGATGGTTTCGATTCCGCACCCAATTCTTTGTCATGCCAAGTTCCCATAGAAAACTGAGTGCGGCGTGGCGATATTTCTGGTGGTATTTGGCCACCGGCTCCAGCAGCGCTGGCAGTTGCTGGCAGACATAATCCAAAGAATCGATGGTCTCGGGGATTTTGAAAGGGGCTTGGACCTCATTTGAATCGTCTCCTGAGGATTTCAGCCCAACCGCCAACTTTGCCAACCGCAGACTTTCCGCGGGCAGGTAAATGCTGAAATTGCTCCAGTGTTGGAGAATGTGGGCGCGATCGTCTTTACCTGAAGACTCGAACCGGTGATACTCCCGCTCTACCAACGGCCTTAGAAAGTCATCATCCGGAATCTTGTTGGCCCTGGCAATCCAGGTTGCTTCCGAGAGGTTGCGAAGCAGAGCCGAACTGCGATCCGAAAATATCTGTAAAATCTGCCGTACAAATCCCGGTTTCTTCTGTGTCGGCTCGTAGCAGGCATCGTAAACCAAAAAATCGGCGAATAAATCAGGCACAATACGCATTCCGTCGTCACGACCGGCAACCAGTTCACTTTGCCGCAGGCGAACCAAGTGGGATTCGAATGCAAACAAGGTGCAGCTCAGGCACCGGGCGGCAGCTTCGGTGAATTTTGGTTCAAACGCCACCGGCGCGAGCAATGCCAGCAAGCGCAGAAGTCCTTTGGACACTTCCCGATCCGGCTCAGGGATGGATTCGAGATTCCTGTGCTCAAATTCCCGGAAGACATGCTGACGGAACCCGTCATCATTGACCCATTTACCCCATTTCAAACGATCCATCCTCAGCAATTCACCGGCAATGACCGTAAGGAACGGACTGTCAGTTGTGAGGCCGGCCAGATCACCAGCTAAATCCGCCAGATTTGCGCCGAGTGCTTCGGCAGCAAGCGCCTTCACCTGCGATTTCTTAAGAGGCGCTAGTGACATTTGAGGCGTTAGTTTGTCCCCAAGTCCGGTTTCATAGAGCTTGTGTGAAAGGGCCTCAATGCCTTGGGGCCGAGTCGCAAGAATGATCTTGCTTCTCCGGTTTTTTGCATCTTGAGCCACGAGGGCGAGGAGTTGTAACGGAACTTGTTCAGTGCGATGTGCGTCATCCACAACGATGACCCGAATTGGTGGATTACCCAGGAACGCAAACGAGAAATCATCATCCGCGCGATGCGGATTGAGGCACAGGACTTCCACTCCCGGCATTTCCAGGGGCAAGATCTGGCATAGCTCCCAGAGCAGACGACTTTTGCCTTCGCCACCTTTGGCGCTGACGATCTGAACAATATTGGTTCCGTCCAGGAAGTTTCGCAGCGCATGTAATTCCTTTTCCCGTCCCACCAGCTTCCAATCATGCCGGAACAATTTGTCGGCTCCGAGGAAGCGCTCGAAATATTTTTCAGGTGGAATAAGCGCCTCTGTGGTAAAAGGCACAAATCGTTTCAATTCCTCCTGAGACAGAAAAAAAAGAACTTTCGCGTGCTTCGACGGACTCACTCGCAACCGGAATTCTGCGCAAATGGTGCTCAAATTCCAAAAAGTCCAGTTGGGATGTTTTTTCATCTCGTCCTGAACTCCCTCATGGGGATCGCATGCAACTGCCAAAAAGTAATGTTGTGCCGGATATTGGGATGCCTTGTCAATCGCCTCGCGTGTTTCGGCTGGTGTCCATTTGTGCTGACGCTTGCATTGGAAGACCCAAACTTCCCCACCTTCGACCTCTGCCCGCAAATCAATGCCTTTTTGATTTCGTCCAGAACCGGCTGCATAAAGTTCAGCAGACAGAACGCGCTTGGTCACCTCTTGGCCGTGGCGGTTAATTGTGAGAGATATTCCCGCTAGCAAGAAATGAAGGAAGAACTCCTCGAACATGCGAGGCTCCAAATCAGCCAATCGCAGGCGAAGATGCTCATCCAGGTATTTCAACTTTTCAGCCATCTTTGCTTGCAATTTAGAGTCGATAACACTAATTTGCAAACAGAAATATGCAGCATGAGTCGCAAATACCTCGTGCAACGATGGTCGCACGTATTCGGAGTGGGTTGGCAAATTCCCCTATCACCGCCCTGCTCGGGCCCCGGCAGTGTGGCAAAACCTGGTTGACGAGGACTTTTGCCAGCTCATCCGAGAATTACTTCGATCTTCATACACTCATCGCTCGCGCGCAACTTGAGGACAGCAACTTCCGAATCCTTGATGGCCTGGAAGGAGTAGTAGTCATTGACGAAGCGCAAGAGAAACCGGAATTGTTCCTCAAACTGCGAGTGCTTGCCGATCGCCCAGAGAATCAAACACGCTTCCTTATCACGGGCAGCGCCTCGCCAAGAATCGTGAAGGGCGTCTCCGAGAGCCTCGCAGGTCGAGTTCGCTTGCTCGCGCTGGGCGGTTTCAATGTTGAAGAGGCAGGCTGGGAAAACTGGCAAAAGCTTTGGATCCAAGGGGGATTTCCACGCGCCTATTTGCACGAGATCGCAGACGAATCAATGAATTGGCGACTGGATTACATCGAACAGTTTCTGCGGCGTGACCTGCCGTTGCTCGCGGAAACGCATTTGACTGACGAGCAACGGCGCCGGTTGACCCAAATCATCGCCCACAAGCACGGACAGTATTGGAACCACTCGGAAGCCGCGGAAATTATCGGCGTGAGTTACAAGACAATCCAAAGACATGTCGAGATTTTGAAAGGGGCTTACATTCTTCGCGAATTGCCTCTGTTTTACACGAATATCCAGAAGCGCCTGCGAAAGGCGCCAAAGATTTACCTGCGCGACAGTGGACTCTTGCACGCGCTTCTATTGATCCAAGACCAAGCCAAGCTCTCGGGCCATCCTGGTTTGGGCGCTTCATGGGAGGGATTCTGCATCGAACAAATTATCAGCCTTACAAATTCACGAGACGAGGAATGCTTCACCTGGTCTGTTCAGAACGGCCCCGAAGTCGATCTCGTGTTGACCAAGAAAGGTGGCTTGTTTGGTTTTGAGTGCAAAGTTTCAGACGCACCTCATCGAACAAACTCGATGATGAGTGCTGTCCGTGACCTGGGCCTCGCAAAACTTTATGTCATTTACCCTGGCGAGAGAGACTATCCTCTGGATGAGAAAATCGAGGTTGTGGGATTTAGAAATCTATCGCGCGTTCTCCTCGCAATCGACAGAACTGGGCGTTCACACTAAAGTCTGTGTGTGACAGCGAAGGTTTCGCACAGTGAATGCGCCGATTCGACCGCGGTGGTCATGCCTCATCCAGCGGATGGAATGGTCACCCAAAGTTCATCGCCTGCCGCCAAAATCGCGCTGTTCCGATCGTTGTTTCGCGGGCGCGAGGATGTTTATCCTGTCCGCTTTGAAAGTCGAAAGACGGGGCGGGCGGGTTACCAGCCGGCCTGCGCGAACGAATAGGTGCGAGGGGTCTGTGAAAAGCCGAGAATCAAGTGCGCAGACTGCCCGAATCGGCGTTTCCTCGCCGTGACGGATGAGGTTATTCGTTGGCACCTTTCGGGAAGTGATGATCGGGGTTCTTCCTGATCGTCGGCCCGGAGCACATCGCCATGGGTGCTCCCCCCGTTGCGTGGTGGCTCGATGACTACTTCAACTGGCTGGGGCATCCCTACTATCTGGCACTTCAATCGGCTGCTGGGACTTATGGCTCCACTCCCCAAGCTCTCCAGGTGACGCAGGTAATGACCGACAGTCCACGGCGGCAGATTTGTGTTTGGGGACAGGCCGGAAGACCACATCCGCAGGGCCATCCGGCGGGTCTTGAGTGATGTGCTGGGCACACCGAAGACCTCGGCATGGGGTGCCATCACTCTGGCAGTCCGCAATTCCGTGAAACCTTCCCGGGTGTTGCGGATGACGTACTCCCTTTCATCAATCAGCGATCTGTTTTTTCACCACAAGGCCATTGCCGCGTGAAAAGATTATTGCAGCCAATAACTTGCCGGCTTGGTTAGAAATTCAGCCAGTTCAATCCCCTGTCCACCCACGAGCAGTTTGCGCTTTTGTTTGAAATGCGTGACAAAAGCCGCCATCCCCGGCAACGATTCAGCACGCCGTCCGCTTTTCACTTCGATGGCGACGGTGGTCTTGCCTTGGCGCAGGATGAAATCCACTTCCTGATTCCGTTCCCGCCAATACGTCAGTTCGATGTTGGTGCCGAAGCTGGTGTTAAGCAGGTGTGCGCCGACGCAGGACTCGACCAATCGTCCCCAATAATTGCCATCCTGCCGGGCTTCCGCCGCTGTCCGGTTGTCCTGCGCGGTCATCAAGGCGGTGTTGAGCACCTGTAATTTTGGACTCGACCCGCGTTGGCGAACGAGTCCGTGAGCATACTTGGAAAGACCCGCGACCATGCCCGCCCCTTGGAGCAATTCCAAGTAGTGCGCGAGCGTGACGGTGTTGCCTGCGTCCGTAAGCTGGCCGAGCATTTTCTGATAGGAAAGAATCTGGCCGGAATAGGCACAACCAAGATGGAACAATTGTCTTAACAGCGCGGGCTTGTCCACCCGATTCAGCAGGAGAATGTCGCGCGAGATCGTGGTTTCAATGAGGGAATCCACGATATAACGCCGCCAGCGTTCCGGCTCCGTGATCAATTCGGCAGCGCCGGGATATGCGCCATAGAAAATGTATTGCTCCAGATTCCAGCCGAAGGCTTCCCGCATTTCCGACAACGACCAATGCGGCACGGCAATCACCTCGAACCGTCCGGCAAGGCTCTCGGTCAAACCACGCTGAATGAGCAATGGCGCAGAACCAAGCAGAACGACTTTCAGTAGCAAACCAGCGTTCGTATCCGCGTCCCACAGTAATTTTACCACGGTTGACCAGTCCGAAACTTTCTGGACTTCGTCCAACACCAGCAATGCGCCTGTTTTGCTGTCGCGTGCCATCAAACGAGCGGCGTCCCATTGTTGCTCAATCCAGGTGCGATCCCGCATGGACGGTTCGTCGGCGGAGGCGTAATGCGCGGGCAGCTTCGATGCCTTGATGATCTGTCTGACCAAGGTGGTTTTACCGACCTGACGCGGGCCTGCCAACACCTGCAAGAAGCGGCGTTTTTCCTTGAGCCGTTTCAGCAGTTCGTCATGGAGCGTCTGGCGCGTCATACAATTTACTCAATACACTGAGTTAAATTACTCAATACAGAAGTCTGGTCAAATCTTTCTTAAAGGTTTTCGATCGGCGGACCGGAGAACCTGCGTCTTGCGGCATGGCAGAGTGGCGCGCTGAGCCGGGACAGCATGTTGCATTTGTTCCGGAAGGGTGAGATTTTGCCGGAGGGGCGGACAACGGAGGAGGAGGAGAGGTTGATTCAGAAGGAGAAAACTCCGGTGGTAGTGGTGTGACCGGGCTAAAGAGTTGTGTCTATTCCGGCGCAGGTGGTGAGACGTTATGATGCTCGTCGGTGGATGCTATGCTACGGTCGGCGAGGCGGCTTAGTCTGGCGCGCACGTCACGATAGATCGCGAGTCGTTGTGGCATGTTCTGATCCATCTGCGCAATCGCAGCTTCATTTTTCTCAAGCGCTTTATCGAAGCGCTCGATCCCAAGGCAGGATTTTACCGTAGACAAGGCAGGTTGTGCTACGTGCTCTTGCATGCGGCTATAGTGCTCAACTGCCTGATCGTTGATCACAACGCATAGCATCAGAGCGACCATTGTGGGACTCGAAAGGAGCAAATCGGCTTGCTTCGTTGCACGCTTGTCGAGGAAGTGGAGATACCATCCGAACGATTGCACCCATCGGGGGGACAGTCGAACCTTGCCCTGATGAATACATTGGTCCAGGCGGTCGGCAACGAGGTCGTTCAGCTTATCGACTTCCGCCTTTGTAAGATGAGGTTCAGTGTCGCGGTTTTCACGGTCTTTTGTTTCTGCAAATTGATGCTCAGTCTCATCCTCCGATTGCGCGATTTCTGCTGGAATGTGGACTGCGTTGGAGCGGCTGATGCCTGCTGCGAGTCGGTCGAAACGATCTTGGCTTGGGAGATCTCCCGGAAGCTGGAGTTCAATGAGCCTGTGAACTGCGTTCGAAATGCGGATGTGGTGTGACGGTCCTGTGGAATTGCTCTGATCCTCTCCGAAGTCACACAATGCAGCAATCATTTCGACTGGCTTTGCTGATGAGCGGAGACTATCTCTAGCCAGCAGCTTCGTCAGAGCGAGTGAAAGTTTTCGCTCGGCGGCTAAGGTTCTTAGGTGGGTGACGAATTGCGGAGGTTCCTCAAGGAGACGTTCCAACTCAGTTATACGCTGGTCCGGGATGTCGTCATCATCGATTGTTAGTCTGAAGTACCGGTTGAAGTACAGTATGTGGCAAACACGTCTGTCGCGGGCAAACTGCTGGGATTCTTGAGAAGGCCCAAATGGAGCGTTTCTGGCTGAGGAGTGTGGGAACAACTCCGTGAGCAAAGCAAGCGCTGGCCTCTTGATCTGATCGGTCCCTCCTGTGGCCATTTCGTCGAGAGCGACTTTCCAAGGATCCGGGGTACCGTCCCGCATGCTGGTGAATATCCAAACTGGGAATAGACGATCAGCGGACTTTTGCACGCTGCGATATACTGTCGGTTCAAACAGGCGAAGGGTTTCGAGAGCAAATAGATCTATGGGGTTTATCTCCGCCTCTTCCGACTTGAACACGCCGAGATGGAATTGAAAGGAGCTGAGTAGTCGGCTGGCGTGCCGCAGATTCTTAACGTAGTCTCCAAGTCCAAGAGCCCAGAGACTTTGCAGTCTTTCAGGATTGAGCAGCCTTTGATAGGCGGGTCGTGGGGAGAACATCTTGCTCAGTTCCGAGATTACGTGATCTCTGATTTGATTCTCAAGCATCACCGGAAGGCCCAACTGGAACTGGACGATCTTTTCTAAAAACTGACGGCTGTCCTTTTTGAAATACTTGGACAAAGCTCTAACAACGAACGATTCGTCGTAGAGGAGGAGGAAAACTAACCCCGGGAAATCTGCATTGACCCGGATCATTTGAAAAACGAGACGAATTTCTTCTGGACTTAGCCGGTCGATGTCGTCGATCACGATGAGCAAAAGTTTTTTCTTCTTGCTGACGTAATTGTTCAGACTCGCCCTCATCTCCTCTTTGACCTTCGGTAGAGATTGTTTTGCTAGCTCCACAGATCGTTCCATCTCGTCCGATGCAGTTCGTGCTACCTCCTTCGCCTTTTCGAGTCCCTTCCTGAGAGCAAGGGCCACAATGCTGCTGCCGGGTAGAACTGGTTCCAGCAAGAGTCCGGAGGGACTGATAATCTGTCCGGCCAGACCGAGATAGCGACCCAACATTCGCAACCGCTTGGCGGCATCGCGTGCCTCGTCTGATTGATCCCTCATCTCCAACTGCTTGGCAATCTCGGCGAAGAATGCTTCTGCAACCTGATTTTGGCTTGCCCATTCCCACGGGGTGAATGCCAGCGTCACGATTCGGTCGGCATGCTCCTGTTGCAGTAGATCTACGACCATGTTCTTGAGGGAGGTCTTTCCATCACCCCACGGCGCGTCGATGGCAATTGTGAGGCTCTCTTTTCCGGGGTGGCTTGTAATTGCCTCGGTAAGAAATCGAGCGAACTGCTTTCGTCCGAGACTGTCTTCTGAAAACGTCTCGATCGCCCTTCCATCGAAGAATGCGAATTGAGATTTCTGCGCTGCTGGTTTTGGCTCCATACGCGTGGATGTTATCAGGATGGTGAAACGATGGAAGCTCCCAGTAGCCCGTCAAGCGATTTCTGAATAATTGTTCTTCGTGTGTCGGCGTCTGGTTGCGTCCCGGTGTTTGACGGTGCGTGACGGAAAGCGCGTGCTCATCGGAGCCAGGGAATCTCTCCAAAAAGGTGGTGTATGGTCGTGGCGTGGGCGAGCGAATCACAAACTGCAACTGGGGGATTTGACACATGGCGCTGAAATTCAAATACGCGAGCAAGGATATGGTTCCTGCCGATTAAACCGGCCTGTACGTCGAGCGGGATGGGGCGTGGGTGTTGGACGTGGATGGCGCAGCGGACAAGTCGAAGCTGGATGAATTCCGCAGCACGAATGTGGCGCTGCTCAAGGAGCGGGATGATTTGAAGAAGCGGTTCGAGGGTATTGATCCGGATGAGTTCCGGCGGCTCGCGGATGAAAAGCGGGGGTTTGAAGAGGCGCAGCAAGTGAAAGCCTGAGGTGCTCCCCAATGTCGAGACAGTTTGTGGGGTGATTTAAGAGTGTGAAAGGCGTGATCCGCCCACGGTGCTATTAGCGGAGATAAACAAGCAGCGGGGCGGTCCTGGTCTCAGGGCACGCTCAGGCGATAGAACCGCTTGGGGACACTCCCCGCACCGGAGTCCGTGAACAGGCCGCTACCCGCAACCAGCGGGACCGTCTGGGCGGTCTGCCAGTTGACGAGATTGGTTGAAGCCAGGACGGTAGCCTGGGGAACTCCTACCGCGTTCAACTGGAATTGGATTCCATTCCCGTAGCGCTGCACGGAATTCGGAACGATGCCGGGCGGTCCGACCAACGCCAGGGGGAAGGCCGCGATGCCGGCGGTGGTTTCGTTGCCCAGGGTCGAATAGAAAAAGCCTCCCACGCAGAGTGTGCCCGGCAGGATTTTTGTCCGCAGCACGGCATAATTGGCGCCTGGATTCCAACTCGTGATCCCTCCGGAATTCGGGTCCAAAGCGGCCAGGTAATTTCGGCTGTAAGCGGCGGTGTCCTGGACGATGTTCTGAAACTGGCCGCCGATAAAGACCGCGTTCGTTGCAGCCGCCAGCCCGTACACCATGCCATCCGTATCGGCCCTCAGTGGCAGTACCGCGGCCGTGGTGGCGTCCACCGCGACGAAATTGGTTCGGGTGTAGCCACCAACACTGACGAATCGTCCGCCCAAAAAGATCCGGCTGCCGGATCGGGAAATGGCCTCCACGTCCGGACTGCCGGTCGATGCAAAGCCCGGATCCCAGGAATTGATGGTCCGGCTGGTCAGATCGTAGCTGACGACGCCGCGGCGGCTCACGCCGCCCGCGCTGGTGAGGACTCCGCCCACGTACAGGGTGTTCGTGTTGATTTCCATAGACCGTACGATTCCGTTTCCGAGGCGGGGATCCCACGATGTCAACGCGCCGCTGGTGAGGTCGAATTCAGCCAGGTTGGTTCGCGGTGTGCCGGCGACGTTTCTGAAAGCGCCGCCCGCGTAGAGGTAATTGCCCCAGATTCCGAGGACCTTGACATAATAGTCGGTGCCGGGATTCCAACTGCTCACCGCTCCGGTGTTCAAATCCACCGACGCGAGGTGGGCCCGTGGCTGGCCGCACACGTTTGTGAATTCTCCTCCCAGATAGACCTGGGTTCCGGCAATGGCCACGTCCTGCACGTCCGAGAGGGTGTAAGGCGCCCACGCCGTCACTTGTTTGGTGCCCAGGTCGAATGCCGCCAGGTTGGTGCGGGGGATGCAGCCGACTGCTCCAAACATGCCTCCAACGTAGAACGTGTTGCTCGCGGCGCAGTAGGCCAAGGGGACCATGTTCATCCTGGGATCCCACGCCGCAAGGTTTCCGGTGGCCGGATCCAATGCCGCGGCAAAAGTGCGCGGTTGTCCTCCGATGGTGGACCAGAGCCCCCCGATGTAGAGGAGATTGCTGTAAACACCCACGCTTTGTACAGAGAGGTTACTGCCCGAAAGGCGCCCATCGAAAGCCGTGGCCAGGCCGGTCGTCATGTCCACAGCCGCCAGGCAAACCCGGTTGCTGCCTCCCATCGCCGAGAAATATCCTCCAAGGTAGATCGCGTTCTGGCTCACTCCCATGGAGAACACCTGGCTTGGGGAGCTATTCCCCGCTAGATTCCACGACTCCAACGACCCGGTGCCCAGATTGAACGAACCCACCCCGATCCGCGTGAGTCCCCCAAGGGTTAAGAATTGTCCGCCGACGAACAAGCGGCCGCCTGATAACAACAGCGCATAGACGTCGCTGTCCGCTCCCGGGTTCCAGCTTGTGACTTGTCCCGTGGAGACGTCCACCGCCGCAATCCGGTTGCGCGGCACGCCGCCCACGTTGGTGAATGAGCCGCCGACATAGACGTTGGTGCCATAGACGGCCAGAGCACGGCCGGTTCCGTCCGCGTTCGGGTTCCAGGAAGCCAGCGCCCCGGAACCGGCGTCCACGGCGGCGAAATGATTTCTGATCTGCCCGTTGACGCTCGTGAAATCGCCGCCGAGTTAAAGGGTGCTTCCGGAGAGGGCCATTGTGTTGACAGAGCCTCCCGCCGCGGAAGGGGTCCAATTCGGGTCCACACTTCGGTCGGCGCGGATATGGACGAGGTTTGTCCGAATTAAACCACCAACGAGGGTGAAAATCCCGCCGGCGTATAAACCGCCCTGGCCGTCCGGCACCATCGAGTTCACCTCTCCGTTGAAGGCGGGGTAAACGGATTCGGGGAGGCCGGTCACGGGATTGAACGGCACGCATCCGCCGGTCCGCCGTCCCACCTGTGTGAACGCTCCGCCGAGATACAGCACGTTGTTGGTTATAGCGAAGGTGGCCACCGTGCCGTCGGTCGTGACGAAATCCTGCAACGGCTCGTTCACGATCTGGCCGGTGGCGGGTGGAAGACAGGCGAGCGCAAGGAAAAGCGGAGCGAGGACGGATTTGCGAAACGACCCTGCCGCGCGTCGTAACAGTTTCATAAAAGTTCTCCTGTTGCGGATACCCGCAAAACGGCCTTATTTGCAAGCCGATTGTTTACGGATCACGGGAAAGGCCCTTGAAGGCGGCGCAAGCGGCCAGTCGATCATAGGGGTCCCAAGTATTGATACAGATTAGCCTTTGACGTGATACCTTTCATCCGTTTGATTTGGCGTTCACGCATCATGGCTGAACTGCGAGTCGGGTGCTCCTCCCGCCAGACCAGCTCCCATGGCCCGTTCTTCCGGGTGTATTTGCCAAGCAACTTGTCTCTCCGGTTGTGGGAACAAAGTCGGGCCATCAAGTCGCTTTCACACCGCGCCACCCTGTTTCACACCGTTTGGTGCACAGTTTGGTGCACACCTCGCGGAGGCCCTGCCTAGTCATCTAAAGGTGTTGAAGGGTCGTGGGCGGAGGAGGCAACTTCGCCGGTCCCAGCCTTTGACAGTTATGAGTCCGCTACTGCGGCCGCCCCGCCACAATAAGTTGACATACTACTTTAACCATTAATGGCATTAATCGTTGTAAAAATGTTCTTCCGGGGTAAGATCGCTCCGGCGGTTCTGTCGGTGGGTTCCTCAGAACTGCGTGCGGTTGGTTTGTTTAATATATGCGAGAAGGAGTCCATCCGGGGAGGGTGCCGATGAGTCAACAGGTGAGGCGTGAGCAGACAGCCGCCGACCCGCTTTCCGGGGGTGGACACCATTCAAGGCGTCGCGCTAAACCTGTCAAGACTGCCTTGCATTTGGTTTTGCTCCTCGTCGGAATGTCGCTGCCGACGCTCAATTCGCTGGCCGGTTACTCTTCCATGTATGTATTCGGCGACAGCCTTTCGGCCGTCTCCGGTGGCGGGCTGCAGTTTCCTCCGCCGGTCGGGACCTCGGCGGCCAACTACTGGAACGGCCGGTTTTCCAACGGGCAGGTTTGGGTGGAATATCTGGCGACCCGGCAGGGCATCCCGTTTGACACGAACAACGATTTTTCAAATTTTGGGGACGGCTCGGGACAGGTTTACGATAACATCATCTACGGAAATTACTTCCCCCCGGCTGACATCTCAACGTCACTTTATATCTTCTGGTCAGGCTGCAGCGATTGTTTTTGGTTGGCGGTCGATTATCAGACAAATTCATGGACTGTCGGCATCAGCAATGACATGGCCAATATTTCCAACGTTGTTGATGTGCTTTATAGCCAGGGGGTCCGGACTCTGGTGCTGCCGAATTCCGTGGACATTTCGAAGGTTCCCTTCTTCACTGCCGGGGCGTTCAACGCTGTGATCGCCCAGACACCGGAAGCATCCGACACAAACTTTGTGCCGTCGGTGATTGCCAGCATCCGCGCCCAGGTTCCACAATTCAACGCCGCCCTGGCCGTCACCATCGGCCAACTGCGCACCGTGTACCCAGACCTGAAGCTTTACGCGCCGGATTTTTACACGCAATTTGACTTTGTTTACAACAACCCCGGGATCTATGGCTTGACCAAGACCAACATAGACGTTTTGGAAGATCCGGCGCTTACGGACAAGTCGTTTGGCGGACCCGGCGCCAATTACCTGTTTTGGGATTATCTGCATCCGACCACCCGGGTGCATGCCGATGTGGCCAATTTCGTCCAGCAAGTCATTTCTCCTCTTCGCTTCAGCCAGCTTGTTCTCCTGGGCCGCACCAACCGGTTCGATTTGGTGAATCTCCCCATCGGGCGGACCGGTGCTTTGGAAAGCAATACCAACCTCCTCAACCCGTCCGGGTGGAATGCCATTACGTCCGTCGTTGTTACCGGGGCCACGCAAAGCGTCTTCATTCCCACCAATGGCCTGAACAACGCCTGCTTTTTCCGCCTGAATTTCCCGCCTTGAACCGACGCCCGGTTCCCGGCCCCTTTACAAATTGAGTCCAATAATAAAAACACTCTGCAAGGAAAGCTTCCGGCTGGTCGCCGCCGGTGCGATTCTTTTTCTTGCCGGCTCAGCCTGGGCCCAGTTAACGGAACAGCGGCTCAAATCGCTTGGTTTCGCCAACGAGTCGGGCGGCAACCCAGAGGGCCTGCTGGTCGGGGCTGACGGGGGGTTATATGGAACTACCGCGGGCGGAGTGTATGTCAATGGAATCGTTACCCCCGGAAGCGGCACAGTGTTCAGGGTAAACCCCGATGGCACGGCCTATACCGTGCTCCATGCTTTCAGCACCAATGGCCTCGACGGGCAGAATCCCCTGGCCGGGTTGGTGCAAGGCCGAGACGGAATGTTATACGGGACGACCTCCGGGGGCGGAAGCAACAACCTCGGCGCGATTTTCAAGTTGTCCATCAATGGCGCGGCCTATTCGGTCATTCACACCTTCGGCAGCGTCACCAACGACGGGGCTAGTCCCCGGGCTCCTTTGATCCAAGGCAGTGATGGACTGTTGTACGGGACGACCTTTTTTGGCGGAAGCAACTCCCTCGGCTTAGTTTTCAAGTTGTCCACCAATGGCACGGCCTATTCGGTCGTTTACACCTTCGGCAGCATCGTCAACGACGGGTATTATCCTCAAGCCGCGCTGATCCAAAGTTCCGACGGAATGTTGTACGGCACGACCCACGGGACTCCCTACGCGTCCGGATCCGGCGGAGAGACGGCGTTCAAACTCAGCACGAACGGTACGGGATATACCCAACTCCACACCTTCGGGATTGGCGAAGATGGTGCCCATCCCTGCGGTCTGGTGTGGGGCAGTAACGGAATGTTATACGGCACCACCGAATCAGGCGGGACCAATTACTTTTCGGATTCGTATCACTTTGGCTATGCCGGGACGGTATTCAGGTTGGACACCAACGGTTTCAGCTATGCCGTGATTTACAACTTCACCGGGACTTTGGGCGACGGCGCAAATCCGACAGCCCCATTGGTCCTGGGCGCGGATGGAAAACTGTATGGCACAACCTCCGTCGGTGGCAGCCTCCAGAGCGACGGCACGGTTTTCAAGATCAATGAAGACGGTTCAGGCTACGAGGTCATTCGCCGTTTTACCGTCATCACCTCGATCTTTTACAATTATAGCTCCGACGGACAGGATCCCGGACCGCTGGTTCAGGCTGCCGACGGCATGTTATACGGCACGACGCTTTACGGCGGGACCGCCGGTCAGGGAGCCGAGAATGAAGGAGTGGGCACGATCTACGCCTTGAGCACAAACGCGGGTAATTACTCGGTGATCCACGATTTTAACATCAGCGGCGGGGACGGTATGAACCCGCAGTCGGGGTTGGTGGTCGGTCGTGACGGGGCATTATACGGCACGACCCAATTCGGAGGTCTCGGAGACTCGGGAGCCGTGTTTAAACTCAATGTCAACGGTTCGGGGTACGAGATCCTAAACAGTTTTGGTCTCTACCCAAGTGACGGATTGGCTCCTCAAGCCGCATTGATCCAGGGCCTTGACGGAATGTTGTACGGGTCTGCCTACAGCGGAGGTCCCGGGCGGAGCGGCGTGCTCTTCAAGTTGAATCCGGACGGCAGCGACTATACGGAGTTGTGCTCTTTCGGCTCTATTCCCAACGACGGAAGTTTACCGGTAGCCGCGTTGTTGCAGGGCCATGACGGGGCATTATACGGCACGACCCCGGGCGGCGGTTACTCGGTAAACGGCTATTATGTCAACCAGATTGGCGGCACCGGGGTGATATTCAAACTGAGCACGAACGGCACGCCCTATTCGTTCATTTACATGTTCAATACCAACGGGCTCGAAGGGCAGGTTCCGATGGGGGCGTTGATCCAGGGGAACGACGGCCTTCTCTATGGCACAACCGAGTACGGGGGAACAAACAATACGAGTAATCTTGGGGACGGAACGGTCTTCAAACTGAACACCAACGGCTCGGGATACAGCGTTCTTTATAACTTCGGAAACAACAGCGGCGATGGCCAGGAACCCATGAGCGCTGTGGTGCAAGGCAGCGACGGCGCCTTGTATGGCACAACGAAGTATGGCGGAACCAACAGCTTGGGGACGGTGTTCAAGCTGCACACCAACGGGACCGGATACGCGGTGCTGTACAACTTCGGAAGCATCGCCGGCGACGGCCAAAGTCCCGCAGGTTCGCTGGTGCAGGGAACGAATGGAGCCTTGTATGGCATCACCCCATTCGGTGGAGCGTACGGCTACGGCACCGTTTTCATGCTGAACACCAACGGCGCGGGTTACACAATACTTTATAGTTTTGGCGGCATTCCCGGCGACGGCCAGCAGCCGGCCGGGTCCTTGATCCAAGGCGCGGATGGCGCCTTCTACGGGACCACCGTCTATGGGGGTGACATGAATAACGGCACGGTGTTCCGATTGGGGACGGCGCCATTCCTGTTCACCTCGTTCAGCCGGCTGGCAAACAACGCTTTCTTGCTTTCGCTGTCCGGCTCTTCCAACACCACCTGCCGCATTGATGCGTCAACCAACCTGGTCAACTGGACGACGCTCACCAATATTCCGGATACGACCGGCGGCATCCAATTCACCGACCTATCCGCAACCAATTTCCCGCGCCGCTTTTATCGCGCGCTCCAAAGCCCCTGACACCATCCCGGGATCGGCTGGCAGTAATAGAATCCACCGTCTCTCTTGAACATCCTGTATCTGCTTTTCATATATCATAATCAGCATACAGGTGTTTACGTTTTGACCGTTAGCGGGTAGTGGAAGGGGTCTGGATTCCTTCTCACGAATTGTCAGAGAGTAGTGAATCGACTCTCAAATTGCTGACAAATCCGCTGACAGCGAATCCCAAAAACCTCCTCTATCATCTCTCAAGCCATTGAAAGATAATGGCTTAAGAAAATGGCTCCATCCCGACATGTCGGGAGAACCTACAACATCACGGTTAATCCCGACTCTTCGGGACTCGTCTTGCAAAGGCCCTTGAAAAGACTGGGCATTTTAAATGGCTCCAGAGGTAGGGCTCGAACCTACAACATCACGGTTAACAGCCGCGCGCTCTACCATTGAGCTACTCTGGAGTCCTGACCGATCCAGGACACGAAATTTACAAGTCGCTCTCCCAATCGTCAACGCAAACAATTGGCGCGGACGCGATCGAACATGAGGGGACAGCACGAAAGAGTTTGACCACGCAGGCGTGCGGATGACCACGGATTCAAAGGCGGTTTTCCTGTGATTGATCCGTGTGAATCCGTGCCGATCCGTGGTTTGCAACTGGATTAGTTCCCCCGCCCGGCACTCAGCAAGGCCACAACCTCCTCGTCCGTCGTCTGCGGAAACGTATCATAATAATTGCCGACGGCCTGGAAATCCGGATCGATGAACAACACCAGCACGTCGTCCACCACCCGCCTCAAGCGCTCGACTGCGCTGGCGGATGCGACGGGGGCGGCAACGATGATTTCCCGCGCCCCCTGGATTCCCACCGACAACGCCGCTGCTTCGAGAGTCGCTCCCGTCGCCAAGCCGTCGTCCACGAGCAGCACGCTGCGGGCTTTCAGGTCGCACCTGAAATCGGAGTGAAACTTGAGTTCGTATTCCCGCAGCCGCGCCTCTTCGTCGTGAATGACCTGCTTCAGCTTCGCGCGCAGGACCTGATCGGAGCCGATCACCGTTTCGTCGAGGAGGATGACGCCGTGTTCCGCCATGGCTCCGACGGCAAATTCACGATGGAACGGATGCCCGATTTTGCGCACGACGAGCACATCGAGGGGGCGGTGGAGGATGCGGGCCACTTCTGCCGCCACCACAACTCCGCCTCGAGGCAGCCCGAGCACCACTTCCGTCTCCAACCCTCTTTCGTGCAAGTTGCCTCCGAGCTTCTGCCCGGCGTCTTCGCGGGAGGCGAATGTCATGGTAGATGAATCTAGCTTGTCACCAGGGTGCCCACCTTTTCCCCCAGGACCACCCGCTTCAGATTATGGGGCCGGAAGAGGTCGAAAACGATGATGGGCATTTTATTGTCCATGCACAGCGAGAACGCGGTGGAATCCATCACTTTGAGTTGTCGTTGCAGCGCGTCGGAGTAGGTGATCTTGGAAAAACGCCGCGCGTTGGAATTCTTTTTCGGGTCGCAATCGTAAATGCCATCCACCTTGGTGGCTTTCAGGATCACTTCGGCGCCAATTTCGTTGGCGCGCAGCGCGGCCGCGGTGTCGGTCGAAAAATAAGGGTTTCCCGTGCCGCCGCCGAAGATGACCACCCGGCCTTTTTCCAGGTGCCGCACGGCGCGGCGCCGGATGAAGGGTTCAGCGACCTGGGCCATGGTGATGGCGCTCTGCACGCGCGTGGCAACGCCGGTTTTTTCCAGCGCATCCTGCAAGGCGAGTGAATTGATGATGGTGGCGAGCATCCCCATATAATCGCCCGTGGCGCGTTCGATGCCGCGTTCGCTGCCGGGCAGGCCGCGGAAAATGTTCCCGCCGCCGATCACGATGACGACCTGCACGCCCAGGTCGCGCACCTCACGGATTTGCTCCGCCATGTTCTGCACCGCCTCGGGGCAGATGCTGACACCTGCCTCGCCGCCCAGAGCCTCGCCACTGAGTTTCAACAGAATCCGGCTGTATCGGGGTTGACTGGATTTTTTCATCAGATTCGGCTGCGTTGCGTTGAGCCGCTTTTTACCAGCCCGCTCCGCGGACGTCAATTCAAAGCCAACCCGCCTGAGCCGGCGACAGGGCTAACTAATGCGGGGTGGGGACGGCTCGTCCCCAGTTAGATTCCTGAAACTCCAGAGAACCGGGGACGAGCCGTCCCCGCCCCGAGCCGGCGTTCCTTTCGCGCGGGTTCAGCGGGCGGGTTCCTTGCGGGCTTCCTTCGCCCACGTGTCTTTAAGCGTCAGGGTCCGGTTGAAAATCAGCCGGGGGTTGTCGGCTGAGGGTTGAGCGTCCTTGTCCAACGTAAAGTAGCCGAGCCGCTCGAATTGGTATCGCAAGTCCGGCTTCGCGGCCTTCAGACTCGGTTCGCATTTGGCGGTTACGACTTCCAGCGAGTGTGGATTCAGCGATGACCTGAAGTCCCCGCCCGCGTCCGGCTCGGCCGCGGTGAACAGGCGGTCGTAAAGGCGCGCCTCGGCGTCGATGGCATGCAGGGCGCTGACCCAATGGATCGTGCCTTTGATCTTGCGATTCGCCGCGGGCCCGCCGCTCTTGCTGTCGAGATCGGCGGTGCAGCGCAGTTCGGCGACGGCGCCGCCGGCGTCCTTCACCACTTCGTCGCACTTGATGATGTAGGCGTATTTCAGGCGGACTTCGCCGCCGGGCCGCAGGCGGAAGTATTTCGGGGGCGGTGTTTCCATGAAATCATTCCGCTCGATGAACAGCGTGCGGCAGAACGGAATCTTTCGCGTGTCGGCGTTCGGATCCTCGGGATTGTTGACGGCGTCCAGTTCCTCGGTCCTGCCTTCGGGATAATTCGTGATGACGACTTTGAGGGGCCGCAGCACGGCGAGGCGGCGGAGGGCGATCTTGTTCAGGTCGTCGCGGACGATGTGTTCGAAAACGGCCATGTCCGTTAGGCTGATGAATTTCGTGACGCCGACTTCGGTGGCGAAACGGCGCAGGGTGGCGGCGGGCACGCCTCGACGGCGGATTCCTGAGATGGTCGGCATCCGGGGATCATCCCAACCGGTGACGGCGTGGTCGTTGACGAGTTGGATCAGCTTGCGCTTGGAAACAATGGTGTGGCTGGGAATCAACTTTGCGAACTCGTATTGTCTCGGCAACGGGCGGGGCAGGTCGAGGTTCTCGAGAATCCAATCGTACAGCGGCCGGTGGACCTCGAATTCGAGCGTGCAGATCGAGTGAGTGATGCCTTCGAGGTAATCGCTCAGGCAATGGGCGAAATCGTACATCGGGTAGAGGCACCATTTATTGCCGGTATGGTGGTGCTCGGAGTGGCGGATGCGGTAGAGGATTGGATCGCGCAACCAGATATTCGGCGAGGCCATGTCAATCTTTGCCCGCAACGTGCGGGTTGCATCGGGATATTCGCCGTTCTTCATCCGGTTGAATAGATCGAGGCTTTCTTCCACCGAGCGGTTCCGGAAGGGTGAATCCTTTCCCGGCCGATCGGGCGAGCCGCGATACGTGTCGGCATCCGCCGGTGACAGGTCGCAGACGTAGGCTTTGCCTTTTCGGATCAACTGGACGGCGTAATCGTAAATCTGGTCGAAATAATCCGACGCATAAAAGGGTTCGAGCTTCGCGCCGGGCGCGTTCTTCGGGACGACGTGCCCGAGATAGAAGTCCGGCTTGCCGGCGCTGGTCACCGCATCGGGTGTTTTGCCCGAGGGCTTGAACCCGAGCCGGTCATCCGCCCAGCCGCTGATGAGCCAGTTGACGTCCTCGGTGATGGAGTCCACGTATTCGACGTCTTCCTTCGTCGGGTTGGTGTCGTCCATTCGGAGGTTGCAAATGCCGCCGAACTCGCGGGCGATGCCGAAATTCAGGCAAATGCTCTTGGCATGGCCGATGTGCAGGTAGCCGTTCGGCTCCGGGGGGAAGCGGGTGTGGATGCGCGGATACTTCTTTTCCTCGACGTGTTTGGCGACGATGTCGCGGATGAAATCGGAGGCGGCCGCGGGCGCGGCTGCGGGTGCTTTCGGGTTGCCGGGTATGCTCATGATTGCATCAAACGGATGGACGGTACCAAAGGGGCAGGGGAATGTCCAACGCCTCCGGTCAGGGGTAAGTACCCTGCACGACCCTCAAAATGTCGATCTTGAGTCGGGACAGCCTCCTTCAAATTGGCGTACTACCGACGGCTGCACGTCCTGGCACCGCCGCTTGAGTCATGGGGAGCGCGCGCCTCTGGCGTGCCCGATGCGGCGTCGCGCCACATCCCCCGACATTCTGACTTTCCTTGGGCGCCGCGGCAGTTTGTGGAGACTCAGAGAAGACAAAGCCGACGGCGCGACGCCGTCGGCAGCACGCGGGACGCGCGCGCTCCCCAAAAATTCTGACTTTCATTTGGCGCCGCGGCAGTTTGTGGAGACTCAGGGAAAACAAAGCCGACGGCGCGACGCCGTCGGCGGCACGC
>Ga0187860_1000799_pt1 | contig 29188 bp, 19 predicted proteins | sample June2016WEW_10_4_FD_132981 | JGI IMG/M metagenome (GOLD analysis project Ga0187860, IMG submission 132981) | Peatland microbial communities from SPRUCE experiment site at the Marcell Experimental Forest, Minnesota, USA - June2016WEW_10_40 | ecosystem: Environmental > Terrestrial > Soil >...
CGGCCGTGACGGTCGTGACGGCGGTGGCGGGAGCACTGGCCCCGGCCGCCGTTCCGGAAACTGCCACGTCGACCCTGGCGCCCGGAGCCGTGGTGCCCGTGATGGTGACCGAAGGCGCGTTCACGGTCACGCTCGGCCGGGTCAGGTTCGCGGGCACGTTGCCGCCGCTGACCGCCAGCGGCGCGGTGACCGTCAGCGGCGCGGCCGCGGGCGGGCTGGCATAGCGGCGGGCGACGATGGACGGCTGCTCCAGCAGCCGCCCGGCGGCCATGTCCGAGATCAGCCGGAGCAGCTGGGACTGCGCCCAGGTCAGCGGGGCCGCCGAGCCGTCAGGCTGGCCGTCGGTGAACCCGATCGACGCGGTCGTCGGGTCCGAGCCGTAGGGCGAGGCGGGCACGTCGGCGTAGTTCCAGACCTGCTCGGGGACCAGTCCGACGCCGGACGCCGAGTCCAGCATGAAGTCGAGGTCGGCGCCGAGCGCGGCGGAGTTCCCGGCCAGGATCTGGTACTCGCCGTTCTCGCCGGACAGCACCGGCCAGGGATGGCCGGTGCCCTGGTCGGCGGTGGCCCACGGCTGGCCGGTGACCTGGCAGTCGCTGAAGACCGGCTGCTCGCAGTCGCCGTAGCCGTCGCCGTTGTAGCGCAGGATCCCGGTCCCGGACGGAGTGGGCGCGCTGATCGTCTTGCCGGTCACCGCCAGCGAGTTAGTGATCAGCGGGTCGCTGCCGGGCAGCTCGCCGAGCCGCACCAGCTCGAGAAAGCCCTGGTCGACGACCGCGCGCTGGTCGTAGCTGGTCGGGTCGCCGTTACCCAGGGTGTAGGAATAGGCCGCATCCGGGTTGCCGGTCTTGTCGACGCGGATGAAATACGGCTGCGACGACAGCGGCCCGTTGCCGGTAACGGTCGTGGTCAGGATCAGGCGGCGGAAGTTGTCGGCGGTGGCCAGGAACAGCCGCGCGGAGGCGGTGTCGCCCTGCACCCGGGCGATGGCGGCCGCCGCGACCAGGCCGGCTACCTCGTCGGCCATGGTGGACGGCGAGAACCCGGTCTGCTCCTCCCAGCGCTCCACCCCGTCGGCAGGCCCGTTCGCGACCAGGAAATCGGCCGCGGGCCGGATGTGGTCCTTGTACAGCGCGCTGTCGCCGGCCAGGCCGGCCTGCCACGCCATCAGGATCGGGTCGGCGGTCTCGTCCAGCTGCAGGCCGCCGGTGTCCGGCGCGGCCTTGCCGTTCAGCAGCCCGTTGCGGGGGAATGCGCCGCTGCTCAGCTGCATGTCGCCGAACAGGTAGCGCACCATCTGCCGGGCCGTGGCTAGGTCGCCGTCGGTCAGGAAGCCGGTGAACGTCTCGTAGGCGTCCCGCGGGAACACCTCGCGGTAGGAGCCGAAGTACGGCGCGAGCCCGTCGCTGGCCGGCTGCCCGGCCGGCACCGCCTGGCCCCACGGGCTGGACAGCGAGGCGGCGGTCGCGCCAGGGAACGTCCTGTCCTCGCTGGCCTTGAGCACGTTGGCGCTCAGCCAGTAGGCGGCCGACTCCCTGGCCGGGACCGGCGCGTGCTGACCGGCGCCGCCGGGCGGCAGCAGGCGCGCGTCGTAGCCGTGCCAGCCCGCCTGGTACGCCGCGTAGGTGGCGGCGAACGGCGTCGCCGAGGCGGCCAGCGCGGTGCCGACGGCCTGCCGGGAGGTGCTGCCGAAGCCCAGCGCCACGGTGGCCGAGCGGTCAGCCCCGAGGCCGAGCTGCACGGTCTGCACGACGTTGCCGTTGCTGGCGTCCGGCGCGGTGCTGGTCAGCGTGCCGGCGGAGTCCAGCTCGGTCAGCCCGTCGCTAGCGGTCCCGGCGAAGCCGGTCTCGACCGCGCGCAGCGGGCTGCTCGCGGCCAGCGCCGCGTAGATGGGCGTCGCGTAGCTGCGGTTCACCGCCTCGGTGAAGGAGTTCGTCGAGTATGACAGCGGGACCGGGCCGCGCGGGGTGGTCACGATCGTCGCCGACTCGCCGCCCGCGTTGCCGGATCCGCCGCCGCCGTGCCCGTTCAGCAGCGGGTTGAAGCGCAGGTACACGCTCAGGCCGGACGGCGCGCCGGCCAGCGGCACCAGCCGCAGCCGCATCACGACGGCCTCGGCCGACGGGTCGGTGATGTAGTCGGTGACCAGCTGGAAATGATGCGCCGCGTCGGTCGCGGTCACCTCGCAGGCCATCCCGGTGCCGCCCGGCGAGCTGACCGTGTACGTCATGTCCCGCGGCTGCAGCGCGGCGAAACCGGGGCCGGTGACGATCGGGTCCAGGCTCTTGACGTCGGTGTTGTCGATGGTGGGGGCGTAGGTGTCGGACAGCGTGCCGTCGGCGACCGTGTACCAGACCCTGGACCCGTTGTTCGCGGCGGTTCCCACGCAGTCCTTGCGGGCCTCGTCGTAGTAGGAGGCGGCGCCGGGGGCGCCGGCCGCCTGCTGGCCCGGCGAGCCGATGCTGAGGCTGAAGATGTGCATCGAGGAGACGTTCTTGCCGACCGACGATCCGATGGACGGCAGCGTCACCGAGACGACCTGCTGGCCCGCGGTCAGCGGGATGGCCGCGTAGAAGAGGCTGACCGGGGTGGTGCCGGCCGGGTTCCAGCCGGCCGTGGTGGCCAGGATGTCCGTGCCGGCCGCGGGGCTGGTGTCGATCCAGTCGGCCAGGGTGACCGTGGCGGTCAACGTGCTGCCGTCTGCGTAGCCGACGGTGAAGGTGCCGGTCGTGCTCCCGTACGCGGAGGCGCCCACGACGCCGAGCACCGCGCCGGCCCCGCTGACCGCCACCGTCTGCCCGTTCGCCAGCACGTTGTCCGGGCTGCCCGGGGCAACGTCCGGCCAGGTGATCGACTGGCCGTCATGCAGCAGCGACCGGCCGGGAGCGAGCGCGTCCGCGGCCAGGCCGGCCGCCGGGAACGAGTCGCCGATCCCGTCGTAGTTCCCGGCGCTGGCATCCGAGGCCGCGGTGATGCCGACATTGTCGAAGGCCTGCTGCAGCGTGGGCAGCGAGCCGGCGGACGCGGCGGCGGGTCCCGCGATGATTCCCAACGGAAGCATCGTGCTCATTCCCGCGACCAGCGCTAAAGTCCGCCAGCGAGCTCCCGCTCCGCGCATCGTCGGCCTCCGATGTCCGGTCGGCGCCGCACGCCGGACTGCGCGCGGGCGCCGGGTTAGTCGTTTCGCCGCAAATCGTCTCCCCGGCAGCACGTGGCTGGCGAGACCCGGCTGCCAATTTCTACGGAATTTCTATGGAAGCCGCCTATGCCCGCTCTCGGGTCCTTTCGGCGCGCGGCTGCCGGTGGCGGGCGCGATCACCGGGGCGCCCGGCTCGCAACGGTCATTCCGCTCCGGCTCCGGAATGGCCACAATGGTGAGAGCCGGCCAGCGGCCGGGTGACCGTATCGAGTGCTCGGCGCCGGACCAGTGGGTGGGGGGATGCGGTGCGTGCAGCGCGTGCACGGCGAAAGGGGGTTTTCGCCTGCGGCATTCTGCAGCGGGGATCGGACAGCGGAACCCCCGGCACCTTGAGTGCGGGTATCAAGCGGCTGCAGCGGGCCATCGAGGCACTCCCGGCCGATGATCCAGCGCGCACCGATTTCGTGGACGTGCTGGCGAAAGCGACGTGGCGCAAGTTCGAGCTCACCGGGGCCCTGCCCGACCTGGACCTCGTGGTCGACGCCCGCCGCCAGGCGGTCGCGGCGGGCCCGCCTGACTCCAGCCTGAGCGCCCGGCAGCACAACTTGGCCAACGCGCTGCGGATCCGGTTCGAGCGCACCCAGTTGCCGCCTGACATCGAGGCGGCAGTTGACGCTGCCCGGCGGGGAATGGCCTTACTGGGGGACGATGACCCGCGTCGTCCGCAGGGACTGTCCCTGCTCGGGCTGGTCCTCGCGCTCCGGTTCGGCCAGGCCGGCGAGGTGGCTGACGTGGACGAGGCGGTGCAGGTCGGCCAGGAAGCAGCAGATCTCGCCGTCGGTGACGCCGGCCGGAGCGGCATTCTGACCAATCTCGCTAACGCACTGCTGAGACGATACGAGCGGCTTGAAGCGCCGTCCGACCTGGAACGGGCGATCGATGCCAGCCAGGAGGCCTGCCGCACTGCCTGCCAGGCGCCCCGGAGGAGTCTGCGGAGCTGCGCGCCCGGTTCGGGCCTGACGTGCTGGTCCTCAACGGGGCCGGGCCAGGCGAGCAGGGCGGCCGGGGCGACCGGTCCGCACTGGCGACCAGCGACTCGGTCAGCGAAGCGATGCCCCGCTATCCGTGGGCGCACTTTGCCTGCCACGCCGCGAACCGCCTCGACAACCCGTCTGCCAGCTGCCTGCTCCTGCACGACTATGCTGACCGGCCGCTCACGGTGCTGAGCGTCGCGCGGCTGAGCCTGGACCATGCGGAGCTGGCCTTCCTGTCTGCCTGCTCGACCGCGCGCACCGGTGCTGCGCTGCCTGATGAGGCGATCAATCTCGGGTCCGCTTTCCAGCTGGCCGGCTACCGCGAGGTGGTGGCGACCCTCTGGCCGGTCGCGGACCGCCCGGCGGTCTGCCTGGCCGCGATGTTCTATGAGACTCTCTCCGCGGCCGGGACAGCGGCAGAGACAGCTGACGGCGCGGCGATGGCGCTGCACCAGGCCACTCGGCGGCTGCGCGGAACGCTGGCCGATCAGCCATCGGCGTGGGCCGCTCACGTGCACAGCGGCAGATAGGCCTGACATCGTTGCCGAGCGGTCCGCAGCACAGGAGGTAACCAGTGGATGAGCCGGTAGCAGAGGTCGCCCGGGCGATCCGGCCGTTCCTCACCGGGCTCGTTCCGCCCGCCCAGGCGGACGAGCTCGACACCCGCATCGCCAGCATTCTCAATGCGGGCTCACAGCAGGAGGCGACCCGCGAGCTGCGGTTGCTGCTGGAAAGTCATCAGGCCACCAGCGATTTCATGGCTCAGGTGCTCGCGGACGCGCCGCACTTCCGGCCGCTGCGATTTCAGCCGTCGAGGCTGCGCGACGCATCGTTTCAGCCACTTCCCGGCGAGCCCCAGCCCGTGCACGCGGGTAAGTTCGGGTGCCCGCAGGGCGATTACGTGTGGTACCGGCCCGCGGTCGGCGTGACCATCCCGGTCTGCCCGACTCACGGCGTCGCCCTGGTCAAGGTGCAGTAAGGCCGCGCATGCTGACTCCGTTCTGGAGCTCTATCAGCGGCAAGCTGGCCGACCGGTTCGTCGCGCTCTCCGCGCCCGCGCTCGTCTTCTGGCTTGGCGGGCTGCTCGCCTGGAGCTACGGGCACGGCGGGATTCACGAGCTGACCAGGCCGGCTACCTGGCTCGGGCAGAAATCCGCCTTTACCCAGGCTGTGGTCCTTGTCGTCATCCTGGCTGGCGTGGCCGCATCCGGCCTGGTGGTCAGCCGGATCACGATGCCCGTGCTGCGGCTTCTGGAGGGCTACTGGCCGGTCAGGCCCGCCAGGCTCACCCGGATCCGCAATGCCCTGATCACCGGGCTACAGGAGAAGGCCGCAACGCAAGACGCCGACTGGCAGGCGCAAGCTCCCCATGTTCTGCCGCCGGCCATGCCGACCCCTGAGCAGCTGGCCCGGTTCGCCCGGCTCAGCCGGGCCATGCGCCGCCGGCCGCTCGCGCCGTACCTGTTCATGCCGACCAGGCTCGGTAACCTGCTGCGGGCCGCGGAGACCAGGCCGTTCGTCAAGTACGGCCTCGACTCTGTCGTGGTCTGGCCGCGGCTGTGGCTGGTACTGCCCGATACGACCCGGCAGGAGCTCGCCGCGGCCCGCGCTGCCCTCGACAGCGCAGTCGCCGCCAGCATCTGGGGCGTCCTGTTCTGCGCCTTCGCCCCGTGGACGCCGTATGCCGTGCCCGTCGGGCTGGCGGTGGCCGCGGTGGCGATCACCATATGGCTCCCGGCCAGGGCCGAGGTCTTCGGTGACCTGGTCGAGGCCGCTTACGATATGCACCGGACCGCTCTCTACCAGCAGCTACGGTGGCCGCTGCCGACTGATCCGGCCAGCGAGCAAGTGCAGGGCAGGCTGATCACCGCCTACCTGCAGCTTGGTTCCGATGACCCGGCCCCGACGTTCACGCTGCCCGGCTGACTCGGCCGGACCGGGAACCGGCGAAAGCTGCGGCCGGCCCTGTCGGGTCCCCGCTGATGCCCGCAGCGGATCGCGGCGGAGGATAATCCGGCAGGTGGGCGACGATACCCGGGAGCCGAACCACTCGACCGGTGCCGCGGCGCGGGCGGCCGGGTGGTCGCACCGGCACCGCGACGTGTCGGGCGGCTGGCTGCGCCCGACCGTGTTCGGGGCCGTCGACGGGCTGGTGACCAATGCATCGCTGATCGCCGGGCTGGGCGCCGCCGGGGTATCGGCGCACACCATCGTGCTGACCGGCGTGGCGGCGCTGGTGGCCGGGGCGTTCTCGATGGGCACGGGCGAGTACATCTCGGTGACCAACCAGAACGAGCTGGTGCACGCCGAGGTCGCCGTCGAGCGCCGGATGCACGCCCGGTTTCCCGATGCCGAGCAGGCCGAGCTGGCCGACACCTTCCGCGGCTACGGCGCCGACCCGGAGACCGCGGCCAGGATGGCCGCCGCCGTGTCCCGCGATCCGGACACCGCGCTGCGCGTGCACACCCGCGAGGAACTCGGCGTCGACCCGTTCGGGCTGCCGTCCGCGATCGGGGCCGGCGTCTCGTCGCTGATCGCCTTCTCGCTCGGCGCGCTGGTGCCGCTGCTGCCGTACCTGGCCGGGCTGTCCAGCCTGGCCGCCGCCCTGGCGGTCGCATCGGTGGCGCTCATCGCCGGTGGCATGGCCGTCGGCCGGCTGACCGGCCGGTCCGTGCTGCGGGCCGGCCTGCGCCAGCTTCTCCTCGGCGGCCTGGCCGTCGGCGTGACGTTCGCGGTGGGCAGCCTGATCAGCGGCCACTTCAGCGGCTAGCGCGCGGACAGCAACCACGGACGCGGCGAGGACCGGCGCTACGCATCGCTGCTGCGACGTAACCGGGGGAGCGTGGCGCTCTTCGTTTTGCGCTATGCCTGCTGGGCGCACGGGCGGGTCATGTGGCTCGTGTCCCTGCCGCGGCCGCTCGGTTTTCGCGTGCGCCACGCGACTGATGGTTCGAATGTGAGAGCGAAAATGTCAGTGGTGCTCGATAGCGTGATGGAAGACAAACCTTGCTGATGCGGAGGGAGGTGGCGAGGTGAGCGCGGAGCCGTGGGGGCTCGGGCCTGATGGCGAGGACTGGCGGGATGATCCGGAGCTGTTCGATCCGGCTTGCAGCCCGGACTGGGCGGAGCGCGCGCGGCTGGCCGCGCTGAGCCCGCAGGAGCAGGAAGCACAGGCTTTACCTGCGTGGACCGCCGAGGGCGAGGCATGGGCGGCGGGGTTCGTGCACCACCTGCCCGGCCCGGCCGGGGTCGGCTTCGCGGCGGGCGGGGCGCTGGACCGGCTGCCGCCGGGCCGGGTGCTGGCCGCTTTCGCCGACGACGCGCAGCACGACGGGGGCCTGGACCGGCTAGCGGACAGCGAGCTGGTCGGCGTGCTGTGCGCGTGGCGCCGGCTGGCGTCGTGGGCCGCCGCCGGGGAGGCCGCCGCGGTGCTGACACTGGCGCGCCGCCGCAGGGTCCAGGCCAGGGAGAAGAAGAACAGTCACCTGGCTGAGCATGTGGGCGATGAGCTCGCGGCGGCGCTGACACTGACCGGCCGGTCGGGGGAGCGGCTGCTGGTGCTGTCGGCCGGGCTGGCCAGGCTCCGCCTGACGCTGGCCGCCCTGGGGCAGGGGCTGATCGACTGGCCGCGCGCCGTCGTGATCGTCGACGAGCTCGCCGCGCTCAGCGACGCGGAAGCGCGGGCGGTTGAGGCGCTGATGCTGCCATCGGCTGAGGGGATGACGACCAGCCAGCTGCGCGCCGCTTTGCGTCGCGCGGTGCTGGCGGTGGATCCGGAGGCCGCGTCCCGGCGCCGCCGTGCTGCCCGCCGGGACGCTCGGGTCGAGGTCTGGGAGGAGCCGTCGGGAAACGCGGCGCTGGCCGGCCGGGAGCTGGCGCCCGCGGACGTGATCGCCGCGGATCAGCGGATCACCGCGTTGGCCCGGTGGCTGCGGGCCAGCGGCGCGGAGGGCACGATCGATCAGCTGCGCGCCGCGGTGTTCACCGCCCTGCTGGCCGGCCGCCCCGTCCGCACCCTGCTGCCGGAGGATGCCAGTCCGCCTGGGTGCGCCACGGCAGGCAACCCGGAGCCCATCGGCCACGGGACGCCTGTCGGCCACGGGACGCCCGGCGACCACGATATGGCCGGCGGCGACGGCACGCTCGGCGCCCGTCCCGGTCTGGCCGCCCCCGCTGGCCGGGATGGCGGCAAGCAGCCGAAGATGCCTGGGCCCGGGCGCGTCCCGGGCGCGGCGATCCCCGGTGAAGCAGATGGCGCGGACGGGTGGCCGGCTGCCCTGGGCGGGTCGGTGAACCTGACCATGCCGCTGGCCGCCTGGCTCGGGTTCTCCGACGCGCCGGGCGAGGTGCCTGGCTACGGTCCCGCCGACGCTGACACCTGCCGGGACCTGGCCGCCCGGCTCGCGGCAAGTCCGCGGGCCCGGTGGTGCCTGACCCTCACCGGCCGCAACGGGCAGGCGGTCGGGCACGCGTGCGCCCGCCACGGCCCGGCCCCGCCGGGCGGCCCGGGCGGGCCGGGCGGCCCGGGCGGGCGAGGCCTTGACCCTGGGCGGTGGATCGCCAGCCTGCGGATGATCATGCTTGAGGCCGGCCCCTGCGCCCATACCCGCGGGAGCCCGCTCTACCGGCCCCCGCGATCACTGCGGCACCTGATCGAGATCCGGCAGCGGACCTGTGGCTATCCCGGCTGCCGCCGCCCCGCCTCCCGCTGCGACCTCGACCACACCCGCCCGTTCGATCACGGCGGCCGGACTTGCGAATGCAACCTGTCATCGCTCTGCCGCCAGCATCACCAGGCCAAGGAACTGCCCGGCTGGCTGCTCGAGCAGCCCCAGCCCGGCACCCTGACCTGGACGCCGCCGCACGGCCGCAGCTACACCAGCACTCCCGAGCCCTACCCGGTCTGAGGGCAGGGTCCGCGGCCCGAGACGCAAACGCTGATAGCCGGCCCGGCGCCGGATAGACTGGATGCCATCATGGCGCTGACCCGGCTATCACCGGTGAGCCTCCGGAAGAACGGGTGCTTGCGCACCTCGGTAGAACCGGACGGGCGGGCCCGTCACAGCCTCCGAATTGAGCGGTCCCGGATCGCCTGATCCAGCATCAGGCGGGCCGTGGCAAGCGAGGTGGTACCGCGGTGCCGCCAGGGCCCGAGCCCCGGCGATGTCGTCCTCGTGCGTAGCTGAGGACCGACCGCGAAGAGGATCACCGATGATCTACCCCAAGGCCTCGACCGGCGACATGAAGCCCGCCGATGAGACCATGCGCACCGACGAGGCCGGGCCGGCCGCAGAGATCACTCTGGCCGCTGCGTCCATCCCGGCGGTCGCGGCCGAGTCATCGGACGGCGGAGCCGGTGCCGGCGTCCCGGCCAGCCCGCGCTTTCCCGAGATCGAGGAGCGGGTGCTGGCCTACTGGGCGGCCGACGACACCTTCCGGGCATCGGTAGAGAATCGCCCGGCGGGTGAGAACGGCGCCAACGAGTTCGTCTTCTACGACGGCCCGCCATTCGCGAACGGCCTGCCGCACTACGGGCACCTGCTGACCGGCTATGTCAAGGACCTGATCCCGCGGTACCAGACCATGCGCGGCCGGCGGGTGGAGCGCCGGTTCGGCTGGGACACCCACGGGCTGCCCGCCGAGCTCGAGGCCATGAACCAGCTCGGCATCAAGACCAAGGAGGAGATCGACGAGCTGGGTATCGCCACGTTCAACCAGGCGTGCCGCGATTCGGTGCTGCGCTACACCCAGGACTGGCGCGACTACGTCACCCGCCAGGCGCGCTGGGTCGACTTCGAGCACGACTACAAGACGCTCGACCTGACCTACATGGAAAGCGTCATGTGGGCGTTCAAGCAGCTCTACGACAGGGGCCTGGCCTACGAGGGTTATCGCTGCCTGCCGTACTGCTGGAACGACGAGACCCCGCTGTCCGCGCACGAGCTGCGGATGGATGAGGACGTGTACCAGCTGCGCCAGGACCCCGCCGTCACGGTCGGGTACCGGCTGGAGACCGGCGAGGTCGCGCTGATCTGGACGACCACGCCCTGGACCCTGCCGTCCAATCAGGCGATGGCCGTGCACAACGACGTCGACTATGTGGTGGTCGAGTCCTCTTTTACCGGACGAAACGAACGCTACCTGCTGGCTGAGGCGCGCCTGCCCGCCTACGCCCGCGAGCTCGGCGAGGACGCGGAGTCCAGGATCGTCCGCCGCTGCAAGGGATCGGAGCTGGTCGGGCTCCGCTACACCCCGCCGTTCAGCTATTTCATCGGCAACCCGAAGTCGCACGTGGTGCTGCACGCCGACTACGTCACCACCACCGACGGCACCGGCGTGGTGCACATCTCGCCGGCCTTCGGCGAGGACGATAAGCTGCTCACCGACCAGTACGGAATCGTTCCCGTGGTGCCGGTCGGCCCGGACGGCAAGTTCATCCACCCGGTCGACGACTACGCGGGCATGCACGTCTTCGACGCCAACTACGCGATCATGGATCACCTGAGGGCCCGCACCCGGCTCGACGCGGAAGGGGCGGAAGGGGCGGGCCGGGCGGGACAGGCCAGCGCCGCAGGCTCCACGACGCCGGGCACCGTGCTGCTGCGGCGCGAGACCTGCGACCATTCCTACCCGCACTGCTGGCGCTGCCGCAAGCCGCTGATCTACATGGCCGTCTCGTCGTGGTTCGTCTCCACCACGGCTATCAGGGACCGGATGCTCAAGCTCAACGAGCAGATCACCTGGGTGCCCGAGCATGTCAAGCACGGCCAGTTCGGCAAGTGGCTGGAGAACACCAGGGACTGGTCGATCAGCCGCAACCGGTACTGGGGCAGCCCCATCCCGGTGTGGAAGTCCGACGACCCGGGGTACCCGCGGATCGACGTCTACGGCTCGCTGGCTGAGCTGCAGGCGGATTTCGGGGCCGAGGTGACGGACCTGCACCGGCCGGCGATCGACCAGCTCACCCGGCGGAACCCGGACGACCCGTCTCGCCGGTCGACCATGCGCCGCGTCACGGACGTGCTCGACTGCTGGTTCGAGTCCGGCTCGATGTCGTTCGCGCAGGTGCACTACCCGTTCGAGAACGCCGAGTGGTTCGAGTTCCACTTCCCCGGCGACTTCATCGTCGAGTACATCGGCCAGACCCGCGGCTGGTTCTACACCATGCACGTGATGGCGGCGGCCCTGTTCGACCGGCCCGCGTTCGAGACCTGCGTGAGCCACGGCATCGTGCTCGGGTCGGACGGGCAGAAGATGTCCAAGTCCCTGCGCAATTACCCGGACGTGCGCGAGGTGTTCGACCGGGACGGCGCCGACGCGATGCGCTGGTTCCTGATGTCCTCGCCCATCCTGCGCGGCGGCAACCTCATCGTCACCGAGCAGGGCATCCGCGACGGGGTCCGGCAGGTGCTGATCCCGCTGTGGAACAGCTGGTACTTCTTCCAGCTGTACGCGAACGCGGCCGCGTACGAGGCGTCGCCGGACACCGGGTCCGCCGACCTGCTCGACCAGTACCTGCTGGCCAAGCTGCGCCAGTTCGCGGAGACGGCTCAGTGGCAGCTGGATCACTACGAGGTCGCGAACGCCTGCGACTCGACCCGCGCCTTCCTGGACGTGCTGACCAACTGGTACATCCGGCGCTCGCGCGAGCGGTTCTGGGACACCTCCGGCGCCGACAGCGCGGTCACAGAGCAGGCGTTCAACACGCTCTACACCGCGCTCGAGGTGACCTGCCGGGTGACCGCCCCGCTGCTGCCGCTGACCACCGAGGAGATCTGGCGCGGCCTGACCGGCGAGCGATCGGTGCACCTGACCGACTGGCCGGATGTGTCGGCGCTGCCCTCTGATCCCGGCCTGGTGTCGGCAATGGACCGGACCCGCGAGGTGTGCTCGGCAGCCGCGGCACTGCGCAAGGCCAGCGGGCTGCGAGTGCGGCTGCCGCTGCCGGAGCTGACCGTGGTCGCCGCCGATGCCGAGTCGCTGGCCGACTTCACCGCGCTGATCGCCGATGAGGTGAACGTCCGCGAGGTGACCCTGCTGGATGTCGCCGATGCCGCGGCGCAGCAGGTGCACGTCTCGCAGCGGCTCACCGTCAATGCGCGCGCGGCCGGCCCGCGGCTGGGCCGCGACGTGCAGGCCGTGATCAGGGCGAGCAAGTCCGGTGACTGGTCGGTGGACTCATCCGGCCAGGTGATCTGCGGCGGTTTCGTGCTGCAGCCCGGCGAGTTCACCCTGGAGACCGTGGTCGCCGAGGGCGCCGGGGCGACGGCGATGCTGCCCGGCGGCGGGTTCATCCTGCTCGACACCGCTGTGACGCCGGAACTGGCGGCCGAGGGGCTGGCCAGGGACGTGATCCGCGCCGTGCAGCAGGCCCGGCGCGCCGCTGAGCTCGGCGTGTCCGACCGGATCAGCCTGATCATCGCCGGCCCGCCTGCCGCCCAGCAGGCGATGCGGGCGCACCAGCAGCTGATCGCACGCGAGACGCTGGCCACGGCGGTGGACCTGGCTGGGCCGTCCGCGCTCGACGACGACCCGCTGGCCGGCGAGCTGACTCCGGTGGGCGACGGCGAGGCTGTCCGGATCCGGCTGACGGCCTGACGGCCTGACGGCGTCAGCGCAGCCGGTAGTAGGACGGCTCGGGCAGGGCGATCCCGTCTCGCTGCGAGATCCAGTAACTGCGCTGCCGCAGCGGCCGGATGCCGATCTCGAACCAGTCGCTGCCGGGCGTCTCGGCCGTCAGCTGCCACTGGTCAGCCGAGCCGGGAACCGGCTGGATCGGCCAGGCCGACAGCCGCAGCGGCCATGTGTCGACCACGCCCTCGTCCCGGTCATCGCGGCAGATGACCTGGCCGTCGGCGACGCAGGGCAGGTCCGTCGCGGCGCGATGAGCCGCCCATTGCGCGGTCCACTGGCGCACCGTGAAGGTGGCCGCCAGGACGTAGGCCATCGCGGCCGAAGGGGCGAGCAGCAACTCGCGGTCGGGGACCATGCCCGAATCCAGCAGGCCGCTGACCCTGATATGCACGGTCCGGTCGGTCATCAGGTTGGCCACGCTCACCAGGGCCTGCACCCGGAGCAGGCGCGCGGCATCCGCAGGCAGCTCCCATCGTGCGCCGGCCTCGATCTCCTCGCCGGGGCCGTCGGCTGACCCGGCAGCGAACATCGTGACCTGCTCGACGTACACGTCAATCCGCGGCGCGTCCTGGTCCAGCCGGTTCCGGGCGCTGTCGATGGCCAGCAGGTAAGACGCGCTGAGCGTCTGCTGGCTGAGCGTCGTGACCCGGTGCGTTTCCAGTGCCTGCCAGGCCACGAACACCGAGCCCATGGCCGCCACCACGACCGCCGTGATCGTCCAGATGTCGGTCGGCGCGGACGCGCCGTGGATGGCCGATCTCAGCGGCTCCGCGCGCATGAGCAGCCAGATGCCCGGCAAAGTGCCCGATCTCATGCAGCGATTGTCCAGGATGGGCGTCCCGCCTTTGCGTCTCCGCGAAGTTCCTGCCGTATCGACGGAATAGCGCACCGGTGTATCGCGAGGTAACGTCAAAGCCGGTGGGTCCACGGCCACGGCGGCCGCGCCCTCGCCCCGGCACGTGGCACGCACCTGGGAGGGGCTGTGGCTAGCCGTTTTGACCTGCACGTCGGCGGATACTACGAATTCACGCTACAGGGCGCGCAGCGCTGGGTGCGGATAGTCCGGATCCGGTCTCTCTACCCGGATGCCGTCGTGATCGGCCTCGATAATGGCGCTCAGCTCACCGTGCCGTATGCGGCTATCCTTTCTGCCCGCCCCGTCCCGCCCGGCGCCGGCCCCGTCCCGCCCGGCGCCTGCCCCGTCCCGCCCGGCGCCGGCCCCGTCCCGCCTGCCGGGCCTGTCGCTGCCGGGCCTGTCCCGCCGGTGACCGGCCCTGTCCCGCCTGCCGGGCGCGTCTCGGCGGGCCGGGCAGCAGAAGATCGCGGCCCGGCCGACGGCAGCGAGGCTGTGTACCTGAGGCACCGCGATCACCACGGCAGCAATTTCTCCGCGTCCTGGCTGCGGGATTTCCGGGCCACGCTCTTGCGGGAAGGCGGCGGCAGCCAGGACGGCCTGGCGGCCGTGGCCGTTCCTGTCGCGGAGGCGCTCGAGGCGGTGGCCGGGCAGTGGACGGAGAATGACTTCGAGCGGCACGACCGCGCCTACCGCAGCTCCCGGCAGTGCCTGCAGGCTGCCGCGACCGCGCTCGACTCGGCGGCACGCGCTGGCCATCCGCCGCCCGGCTACCTGCGCGCGCTGCTGTCCCAGCTCAGCGAGGCCGTCGAGGCGGAGAACTCCGAGCACGTCCTCAGCTCGGCATCGTCGCCCGACTTCGTCGGGCTGGCCGCCCGTGAGCATTTCTACGTGCAGGACGACCAGACGTTCCTGCTCACGGTGTCGGTCGGCCTGCCAGCCGGGGATGCCCCGGTCGAAAGCGTCCAGCTTCTGGTCGGGAGCTCATCCGAGGTCCGCCCGATGGGGCCTGCTGGCTTTCTCCGGCAGCTCAGGCCCGGTGAGGCCCGCGAAGTCGTGCAGCGGCTCAAGGTGTCCGATCTCGCGCTCGGCGTCGGGCAGGCCGGCATCTCCCTCAGCCTCCGATACCGGCGCGCCTCCGGTCTGGTCGAGGAGACCGCGGTGCGGTCGATGGAGGCCATTCTCGAGCCGGCCCGCAAGTTCGTGACGGTCGCCAACCCCTACAGCCGCTACTCGGGCGGGACCCCGGTCGAGGAGCGGGACATGTTCTTCGGCCGGCGGGAGCTGCTGGAGCGGATCTACAGCGAGATCTCGGACGGCCCGCTCGGCCAGTGCTTCCTGCTGTACGGGCAGAAGCGCTCCGGGAAGTCCTCGGTCCTGCGCCAGCTCGAGCATCGCCTTCATCACCCGAACCTGCCCATCTACCTGAGCCTGGGTGCCATCGACACTAACGAGCCGGAGCGCAGCTTCATCCAGCTCTGCATCGACTCGCTGTACCAGAAGCTCGTGTTCGATTTCGACATGACCGATGTCCTGGAAGAGCACTGGCCAGGTCAGCGGCAGGTTGCCACCTCGCCGATCGCGAGCTTCCGCAAGAGCGTGCTGGCCTCCGCCCGGCTGCTGCAGGCACGGAAGAACTGGCGGCTGGTCAGGCCGGTCTTCCTGGTGGACGAATTCACCTACGTCTTCGAGTACATCCGCGAGGGACTGCTGACCCCGGCCTTCATGCGCCAGTGGAAATCGCTACTGGAGAGCCGGACCTTCGACGCCGTGCTGGTCGGCCAGGACACGATGCCGCGGTTCAAGGAGGCGTATCCGAATGAGTTCGGCGTGACGCATGACGAGCGGATCAGCTATCTCAGCGCTGCGGAGGCACGCGAGCTCGCGGAGCAGCCGATCATGCTGCAAGGCGAGTCACGGTATAAGGGGAACTCGCTGGACCGGCTCATCAGGCTGACCGCTGGCAGCCCGTTCTACCTGCAGATCTTCTGTGATCGGCTGGTCCAGCACCTCAACCGGCAGCGGCTCGTGTTCATCACCGAGTCCGTGGTCAAGGATGTGCTCAGGCAGCTGGTCACCGGGCATGTGGCGCTGTCGGCCGACAAGTTCGACCCGCTGATCACGGCGGCCGGTGAGTCGGTGGCGCTGGCGCCGCGGGCGCAGTACCTGGCGCTGCTGACGCGTCTCGCGCTGCGGCCGACGGCGTCCCGCGATGTGCCGGCCGGCGAGGCCCCCCTGGTCCAGGACCTGCTCGACCGTGAGGTCCTGGAACGCGGCAGCGGCGGGCTGCTGCTCATCCGCGTCGGCCTGTTCGCGGAGTGGCTGCGGGCCAACAGCGTGGGCGGCGCCGGATGATGCCGGGCAATCCGTACTCGGCTTACGGCACGATCGCGTCCGGGAGCCGGTTCGTCGGCCGCGACGATCAGCTGGGCTGGCTGAAGAGGCGCCTGTATGAGGGACGAAGCAGCGCGGCGCTGATCGGGCTGACGCGGGTGGGCAAGTCGTCTATCGCGCGCCGGGTCATCGCCGAGCCTCCGGACGCGGACACTGTCACCGGATGGATTAACGTGGCCGCCGCGCAGTCGGGGGCCGAGGTGCTGCGGCACGTCCTGGGCCACTGCCCGGCCGCGGCGGCCACGACAAGGGTCTTCCTGTCCGCCGGGAGCGCGAACGGCTCGGCCGAGCCCACCATGTTTGACCTGTTCGGCCGGGTCAGGGAGGGACTGCTGCGGCTGCGCAGGTCCGGCCGCTACCTGGTCATCGCGCTGGACGAGTTTGATTCAGTCCGGCATTTCGCTGACGCTCATCAGTTCCTGACCATCCTGCGCGAGCTCGTCTACCATCCGGACCACATGCCGATGGCGGTGCTGACCGTGGCTCGCCGCCCCATCGACCGGATTGAGGTCGAGGCGGCCGACATCTCGACGTTCGCCGGAGTCTGCGAGTCGAGCTATCTCGGCCCCATGAGCTATGCCGAGATCGGGGCGATGGCCGGGCGCTCGGCCGCGCTGCCGGCCGATGCCCACGATCTGGCCTGGATGTACGCAGGCGGGCACCCGTTCCTCTCCGAAGTCATCTTCGCGCGGATACTGGAGCACGGCATCGCGGACATCGAGCGGTTCATCGGGCCTGATCTCTCCGATTACTACCGGAAGGTAGAGGGCTTCCTGCGCCGGGAGGGGCTGTGGGAGGCGCTGCTCCGCCTCGCTGTCGGGCCCGCCGCGCACGTGGACGCCGAGCAGAGCGCGCTGATCAGGCGCTACGGCCTGATCGCCGAGGACGGCAGCGTCCTGTCGTCGGACTTCGCCATGTTCCTGCAGTCGCGAGGCGATGATGCGGTCCGGCAGCCCCAGGCCGGCCCGCCCGGATAGCCGTCGGCGTCGAGCCGCCGGCCCGGTTCCCGGGCGCACTCCCGCCCATGCATCGTCGCGCTGGCGGCCGGGCCGGGATCTCCCGCGCACGGGACCGGGCCGCGAGCGGCCGCCACGGTAACCTGGCCTGGCTCATCGCGTCACCGATGAGGTTCGGCGGCGGCCGTCGTTTCACTGTTCAGTAATCCGAACGGGCCGCTGCCCGGCCGCAGGCCGCAGGCGCTGCCCATGGCGAGGGAGGCACATCATGGACTACCGTCTCGAGCTGGTCCTGATCCCGGTCTCGGACGTGGACCGGGCCAAGGACTTCTACCTGGAGCAGGCCGGGTTCGATCTGCTGGTCGACACGAAGGTCGGCGACCAGATGCGGGTCGTGCAGGTGACGCCGCCGGGATCGGCATGCTCGATCGGCTTCGGGACGGGTATGACCGGAGCGCCGCCGGGCTCGGCCCAGGGGCTGCACCTGGTCGTCTCCGACATCGTGGCCGCCCGCGCCGACCTCGCCGGCCGCGGGGTGCCCGTGAGTGACGTGCGGCACCTGGAGTCAGGCAGCTGGGTGCCGGGCCCGCATCCGCAGCGCAGCAGCTACGAGTCGTTTGCGGACTTCGCCGACCCGGACGGCAACATCTGGGTCCTGCAGGAAGTGAACCGGGCCCAGCCGCAACCGTGACCGTGAGGGAAGGCCGTTAGCCAGATGGCGAGCGATCCCGCGCAGGTCGCTGCCGCCGCGAGCGCGGGCGATGAGTCCGCGTTCGCGGCTCGGTGCGAGCAGCACCGGCGAGCCCTGCATCTGCATTGCTACCGGATGCTCGCGTCCTTCGATGACGCCGAGGACGCGGTGCAGGAGACGATGCTGCGCGCGTGGCGCGGCCGGGGCGGCTTCGATGGCAGCTCGCTGCTGCGGGCCTGGCTCTACCGCATCGCCACGAACGTCTGCCTGGACATGCTCCGGGCCAGCGCGCGCCGGGTGCCGGCGGCGCACTCCTATGCCGAGGTCCCCTGGCTGCAGCCCTACCCCGACCAGCTGCTGGACGAGGCAGCCGCCAGCGCGGAGCAGCCGGACGCCATCGCGGTGCAGCGGGAGACCATTGAGCTGGCGTTCCTGGCCGCCCTGCAGGTCCTGCCGCCCAGGCAGCGGGCGGCGCTGATCGCCCGCGACGTGCTCGGCTGGCCGGCCAGGGAGACAGCATCGCTGCTGGGCACCAGCGTCCCCGCGGCCAACAGCGCGGTCCAGCGGGCGCGCTCGGTGCTGCGCGAGCACTTGCCCGCCCGGCGCGCGGACTGGCCCGCCGCGCAGCCGACCGCGCAGGAGCGCGAGATCCTGCAGCGGTTCATCGACGCGCACGAACGATGCGACGCCGCGGCCGCGATCGCCGCCGCGGCCCGGGACATCCGGGTCACGATGCCGCCGTACCCGTTCCGCTACGACGGGGTCGCAGCGATCGCGCCGCTGCTGGAGCGCGCTTTCGGCCCGGCCAGGGACGGCGACTGGCGGCTGCTGCCGACCGGGGCCAACCGGATGCCGGCCGCCGCGAGCTACCTGCGCCGGCCAGGTGACTCGCAGTTCCGTGCGTTCAAGCTGGACGTGCTGCGGATCGAGAACGGCCGGATCGCGGAGATCACCACCTTCGGCGCCCGGCTGTTCCCGGCCCTCGGCCTGCCGCCGAGCCTGGGCTGAGGCTGTCGCCGGCTGAGCCGGCTGCGGGTGGCCGCATCCCTGCGCCGTCACCGGCGGCCGGCGACGGCCGCGAGCCTGCGCAGCACCGCGACCAGCAGGTCGATCTCGCCGCGGGTGTTGTACATGGCCAGTGACGGCCGGACAGTCCCTTCCAGGCCGAAGCGGCGCATGATCGGCTGGGCGCAGTGATGCCCGGCCCGCACGGCGATGCCGCTGGCGTCCAGCGCTGACGCGACATCCTCCGGCCGGTAGCCGTCGAGCACGAACGACAGGATGCTGGCCTTGTCCGGCGCCGTGCCGATCAGCCGCAGGCCGGGCACGCTGCGCATCTCGCCCGCCGCATAGTCGAGCAGCTCGTGCTCATAGCGGGCGATGCCCGGCAGGCCGATCCCGCTCACATAGTCCAGCGCGGTGCCGAGCGCGGCGGCATCGGCAATGCTGCCGGTGCCTGCCTCGAACCTGGCTGGCGGCCGCTGGTACCTGGTCCGCTCGAACGTCACGTCCTCGATCATGTTCCCGCCGCCCTGCCATGGCGGCATCGACTCGAGCAGCTCGGGCTTTCCGTACAGCACCCCGATGCCCGTCGGGGCGAACACCTTGTGGCCGGAGAAGACGTAGAAATCGGCGTCCATGGCCTGCACGTCAACGGGAATGTGCGCGATGGCCTGAGCCCCGTCGATGAGCACCCGGGCGCCTGCCTGGTGCGCTGCCGCGATGACCTGCTGCACCGGGACGATCGTCCCCAGGGCGTTAGACACCTGGGACACCGCGACCAGGCGAGTACGGTCGGAAAGGAGATCGGCGTAGGCGTCCAGCAGCAGCTGGCCATCGTCGTCGACGGGAATGACCTTCAGCTTCGCGCCGGTCTGCTCGGCGAGCTGCTGCCACGGCACGATGTTGGCGTGATGCTCCAGGTGCGAGATCACGATCTCGTCGCCCGCGCCGACATAACGCCGACCCCAGGCCTGCGCGACCAGGTTGATCGCCTCGGTCGTGCCGCGGGTGAATATGACCGTCTCGCTCGACGGCGCGCTCAGGAAGTCCGCGACTGTGGTCCGAGCGCCCTCGTACGCGTCGGTTGCCCGGGCTGCGAGGGTGTGAGCCGCCCGGTGGACGTTGGAGTTCTCATGGCAGTAGAAGCGGCTGAGGCGGTCAATGACAGCCTGCGGCTTCTGCGTGGTCGCCGCGTTGTCTAGCCACACCAGCTGCCGCCCGTTGACCCGCTCGGCCAGGATCGGAAAGTCGCGGCGGACCCGCTCGACATCGAAGCCCGGCTGGGCTTCGGCAGGAAAGACGGGCGCCTGCGGCGCTGCGGCAGGCAGCTCGTCGACGAAGTAGAAGCGGGGCGCGCTGGCCAGGCCAAGAGCAGGCGCAGTGAAGGCCTGGCCGAGAGCCGGCGGAGTGAAAGACTGGCCGCGTCCTGGCAGCTCAAAGGCCTGGCCGGGGCCAGTCAGGCCGAAGGCCTGCCCGGTACCGTGCGGTCCGGATGCTTGCGCAGCCGGCTGCGCGAGCTGGCGTCCCGGCTGGCTGATGCCCGGCCCGGCCTGCGGCGTGGTGACCGGCGGCGTGACGGCCGACTGGCTAACGGGAAGGGCGGCAGGCGGCTCGAGCCGCGGAGCCACGGCGGCCTGGTGCGGGCCCGGTGCTGCCGGGGGCTGCTCCCGGGCCGGCGGTCCGCTGACTGGCGGCTCGCCGGGGAGCGCGGCAAAGAACTCGTTCGCCAGCCTGGCTAGCGTCGCCTCGTCAGGCAGCCAGGCCGCCCCCCCGGCGCCGTCACCGGTAGGTGTGGCCGTAGTCATGGAACTTCCCTACTTCAACGTCGTCGAGGACCGCGAGCGCATCCGGGGTCAGTACCGCCAGTGAGCAGTACAGCGAGATCAGGTACGACGCGATGGCATTGCGGTTGATGCCCATGAACCGGACGGACAGCCCCGGCGACTGCTCGCCGGTCAGGCCCGGCTGGTACAGGCCGACGACGCCCTGCCGCTGCTCGCCGACGCGCAGCAGCAGAACCTTGGTTTTCCCGTCGGCGAGCGGCACCTTGTCGGACGGAATGACCGGCAGGCCGCGCCAGGTAATGAACTGCGACCCGAAGATGCTGGCGGTCGCGGGCGGGACGCCGCGGCGGGTGCATTCCCGGCCGAAGGCCGCGATCGCGCTCGGGTGGGTCAGGAAGAAGGCAGGCTCCTTCCAGACTTTCGTGATCAGCTCATCGAAATCGTCCGGGGTCGGCGGCCCGATGATCGTGGAGATGCGCTGCGCGTCAGCCGTATTGGCGAGCATCCCGTAGTCAGGGCTGTTGATGAGCTCGCTCTCCTGACGTTCCTTGATCGTCTCGACGGTCAGCCGGATCTGCTCGGCTATCTGGTCGTACGGGCTGCTGTAGAGGTCGGAGACCCTGGTGTGGATATCCACGACGGTCGAGACGGAGTTCAGGAAGTACTCCCGCGGCGCCTCGTCGTAGCCGACATATGTCTGCGGCAGTTCCGACTCGTCCCGCGGCGGGCAGGCGATCTCCACATCCTCTGGATGCACGACCCTGTTCAGCCGGTAGATGCCCGCTTCGACCGGCACCCACTGCAGCAGCCGGACCAGCCAGCGCGGCGTGATCGTGTCGAGCTGCGCGGTTGTCTTGGTGGCGTTGGCCAGCTGGCGCGCGGCGGCATCGCTGAGCGCGAGGTTGGCCAGTTCGGTCTTTGGCATTGCTAGGCCTTTCGCTGAGACTCCGGGAAAGATCCTGCGCTGGCGCGCATGCGTCCCGCAGGGCTGAAGGTCACGGAGCTTGTTCGCTCTCAGCATTCCTGCCGGGACCTTCGGCCTCTTGCGCGCGGGCGGCCTCGCTGATCCTTCCCGGTAGGAATAGTCGGAATGCGCTGGCTCGGCGCTGCGCGGATCACGCCTCGGGGATGAGGCTCGTGCCCTGTAGCCTGGGCTTGCGGGCGCTGAGCGCTGACACCGCGGCGGGCCCGGGACTTTCGGCCCTGTGCGCGGCCAGACTCCTAGGGAATCTTCTCGATAGGAATAGTCGGTAGACCGTCCGGCGGCGCATTGCGCCGCCTGGTGGCTGAAGGGAGCGCCATGAAGATCGCCGATGACGTCACGAAGCTGATCGGGAACACCCCGCTGGTCCGCCTGCGGCGTGTGACCGACGGCGCCGGGGCGCAAGTCGTGGCGAAGCTGGAGTCCTACAACCCGGCGCACAGCGTCAAGGATCGCATCGGCGTGGCGATGATCGATGCCGCGGAGCGAGCCGGGGAGATCCGCCCCGACACTGTCATCATCGAGCCGACCAGCGGCAACACCGGCATCGCACTGGCGATGGTGTGCGCTGCTCGCGGCTACCGCTGCGTGCTGACCATGCCGGAGACGATGAGCGTGGAGCGCCGCCAGCTGCTGCGCGCCCTCGGCGCCGAGCTGATCCTGACACCCGGCCCTGACGGGATGCCGGGCGCCATCGCCAGGGCCGAGGAACTGGCCAAGAACGACCAGCGGTACTTCATGCCGCAGCAGTTCGAGAACCCGGCCAACCCGGCGATCCACCGGGCGACCACGGCCGAGGAGGTCTGGCGGGACACCGACGGCGCGGTCGACATCTTCGTCTCCGGAGTCGGCACCGGCGGCACGATCACGGGCGTTGGCGAGGTACTCAAGGCGCGCAAGCCGTCAGTCCGGCTGGTGGCGGTCGAGCCGGCGGCCTCGCCGGTGCTGTCGGGCGGCAAGAAGGGTCCGCATCCGATCCAGGGCATCGGCGCCGGCTTCGTTCCCGTCGTCCTCGACCTGGGGGTTGTCGATGAGATCCTGCAGGTCGAGAACGACGCAGCTATCGATACCGCCCGCCGGATGGCACGGGAGGAAGGGCTGCTGGTCGGCATCTCCTCCGGTGCGGCCGTGTGGGCTGCCGTCCAGGTCGCGCACCGCCCGGAGAACGCCGGCCAGCTGATCGTGGTGGTGGTCCCTGACTTCGGCGAGCGGTATCTCAGCACCCCGCTGTTCGCCGACCTGGGCGACTAGTGCTCAGGACCCTGCGACGAGATCTTCAGGCGGCCAGGGAGCGGGATCCGGCTGCGCGCAGCACCCTGGAGCTCGTGCTCTGCTACCCAGGCGTGCACGCCGTGTGGGGGCACCGGGTCAGTCACTGGCTGTGGCAGCACGACGGCAAGCTGCCCGGACGGCTGTGCTCGGCGCTGACTAGGTGGCTGACCGGGGTGGACATCCATCCCGGCGCGGTGCTTGGCCCGGGCCTGTTCATCGACCACGCCACCGGCGTGGTCATCGGGGAGACCGCCGAGGTCGGCACCGACGTGACGATCTACCACGGCGTCACCCTCGGCGGCAGCAGCCTGCACCGCGGCAAGCGGCACCCGACCGTCGGTGACCGGGTCACCATAGGGGCGGGCGCCAAGGTGCTCGGGCCGATCACCATCGGTGACGACAGCCGGATCGGCGCCAACGCCGTCGTGGTCAAGCCGGTGCCGCCCGACTCGGTGGTCGTAGGTGTGCCGGGCCAGGTGATCCATCGCAGGCTGCCGCACCAGGCTGGCGCGCCGCCGGACCTCGACCATTCCGTCCTGCCCGACCTGGTCGGCGTCAGCCTGCACGCGCTGCTCGTCCGGATCGAGGAGCTGGAGGCGAAGCTCGACGGGCGCGGCCCGGGCCCGCGGCACGCCACCGCGGAGGTCTGGTACGAGCAGGATTTCTCGATCTGACGGCCACGCTGTTCCCGCCCCGCCGCCGTCGAGCCTTTCGCCGCCCGGCCGGGGACTTACGGCCCTGCGGGCTGACCGCGCCGGGGGTGCAGGCTGTCCCTGCCGCCGGGCACAGCGCCTGCCGGCCAGCCGATCTGCGGGAGGCAGGCCCCGATGTCCGCCCAGGCTCCGATCATCAGCGCGGTGAGATCGCGGACCGCCATCGACTTCGGCCAGCGGCCCATGCTGGTGTTCTGGGAGACCACCCGGGCCTGCATGCTCGCCTGCCGTCACTGCCGCGCCTCGGCCACGATGCAGCCGCCTCCCGGCGAGCTCAGTCACCAGGAGGGCCGCAGCCTGATCGAGCAGGTCGCCGGGTTCGGGCGGCCGCATCCGATCCTCGTGCTCACCGGAGGTGACTGCCTGCTGCGGCCCGACCTGTTCGACCTGGTCGGCTACGCGGTCTCGCTCGGCGTCCCGGTGTGCCTGTCGCCGTCGGTCACTGAGCTGCTCAATCCCGGCATGATCGAGCGGATCGCCGGATCGGGCAGCCGGGCTGTGTCGGTCAGCCTGGACGGCTCCTGCTCGGCGACCCATGACGGCGTGCGCGGCATCGCCGGGCACTTCGAGATGACGGTCCAGGCCATCCGCGCCCTCGTGGCTGCGGGCGTCACGGTCCAGGTGAATACCACCGTGATGCGCGGCAACGTCGGCGAGCTGCCCGACATCGCGGCGCTGCTGGCGCAGGCGGGCGCGCACATGTGGGAAGTCTTCTTCCTGGTCCAGGTGGGCCGCGGGGCAGCGACCGATGCCATCTCGCCGGCCGAGCACGAGGACGTCTGTCATTTCCTGTATGACGCGTCGCGCCGCGGCTTCGTGGTCCGGACCGTCGAGGCCCCGTTCTTCCGTCGCGTGGTCGCGACTCGTCGGGCCGGCGAGCCGGCGCCCGGCCGTGCACTGTACGCGAGCCTGTGCGAGCGACTCGATCACCTGCTGGGCCCGGCGACCAGGCCGGCCAGCGCGCACACCGCCCCGACCCGCGATGGCAAGGGCATCCTGTTCGTCGCTCACGACGGCGAGGTCTACCCGGCCGGCTTCCTGCCGATGGGCCTGGGCAGCGTCCGCAGCCAGCCGCTGCCGGACATCTACCGGGGCGACCCGCTGCTGCGGGCGATCCGGGCCGCCCAGTTCACCGGCCGCTGCGGCCGGTGCGAGTACGCGGACCTGTGCGGCGGGTCCCGTGCCCGTGCCTACGCGGCGACCGGCGACCCGCTCGGCGAGGATCCTGCCTGCCCGTACCAGCCGTAGGCGGCCTGCGCTTGCCGGGCCGCCAGGCGGGTGCGACAGTACCTCAGGGCCTGGTGCCACTGGCGGAGGAGGAGCGATGGGCTATCTGCTGGCGATGTCCGCCGAGTTCCGCGACTGGCTGGCTGACCTGAGCGTCAGCGATCCGGCGTCGGCCAGGCTGGCGGGCGCGGCGCTGGCTGCCCTGCTCGCCGAGGGCGCCGGGCTCGGGCCCCCGGCGGTGACCCGGATCGATGACGGCCCGCGCTACCGGGGTGCGGCCCTGGGCGCGGCTCTTGAGCAGACCCGGCAGCGCAAGCTGGAGCGGCTCGCCGTCGCGCGCAGCCACACCACTGAGGCCGCCGAGCTGGTCACCGATATCGACCATCAGCTCGACGAGCTGAGAACGCTGCAGGCCACGCTGGGCGGTCAGCACCTGCGCGCGGTCCGGGCAGGCAGGCAGGACCTGGCGGACGAGCTCGCGGACAACCTGGCCGGGACAGCCGACCACCTGGCCGAGCTACGGCAGCGGCTCCCCGGCGTGATCAGGAACAGGGAGCAGCTGGCCGCCAAGTCGCAGCGGCTGCAGGAGCAGTTCGACGCGTTCACGGCCAGGACAGAAAGCCTGAAGGCCAGGTTTCGTGCGGCCGAAGGCGCGCGAGCGGCTGAAGAAGCCATCGCCGCCGTCACTCGTGCCGCCGGGGATGCCAGCCAGCCGGGCAGGGATGCTGACGCGCCAGCCGAGGGCGCTGAGTCTCCCGCCGAGGGCGCGGGCACGTCGTCGGCGGGCCGGCTTGAGGACCTGCTCACGGACATGGAGGGGGAGCTGCGCGCCGACCCCGACGCAGCCGAGCTCGGGGACCTCCGGCCGGCGCCGGGCCTGCTGGAGCTGCGGCCCGCGGTCTACGGCGACCTGCGCATCCTGTTCGCGGTCGAGCCGCCCGGCACGGCACTGCTGATCGCCGTCCTAGAGGGCCGCGATGCGGTCGTGGAGCATTATGACGAGGCGGTGCGGCTCTCCTCCGATGTGCTGCGCCGGGTCCGGGCGGGCCAGGACCCGGAAGCGGCAGCGCATGTGCTCGCCGATGCGGACTTCTTCCTCGCGGAGTTCTTCCCCGGTGAGGCCGGCCAGATCCGGGCCGGCGCAGCCGCGCTGGTGGCCAGGAATCAGGCCCGGACCCTGGCCGAGCAGCGGATCAGCCTGGGACTCAGCCGGGCCCAGGTGGCCGAGCGGATGGGCGTGCCGCCGCAACGAGTAGCCGCGATCGAGGGAGCCGAGCCCGGCGCTGTCGGCGTCCGCATCCTGGCCGCCTTCGTGCAGGCGCTCGGCGGCCAGCTGGAGATCGCCGCGGACTTCGGCGGCCAGCGCGTCCTGCTCCGCTGACAGCTCAGCAGCTCAGGTGGCGCACACCCGTCCGCGGCCGGGCAGCACCCGCGTGGCGGGCGGAGATGCTTGATCGCGCGACCGGTCAGCGGTGCGCCTGCAGCCGGTGCGCCTGCGCGAGGTGCGCGGCGAGCACGTCGTCGCCGAAATCACTGCGCGGGCGGCGCAGCACCGTGTGCTGATGGTTGCCGCCCTCGTCGGTGTTGTCGCACTCGATCAGCAGGTCGTCGCCCTGCACCCGGTAGTAGTGCCGTCCGCCCTGCCGCACCGGCCCCTCCCAGGCGAAGTACAGCTCGCCGCCGCTCAGTCGTGCGGCCTCGCGGGCGGCCAGCTCGGCGGGCAGCCGGTCCAGGTACAGCGCGACGAGCTGATCGAGCATGGCCCGCGCCGTCGGGCCGAGCCGGGCAGCGGCGATGCCGAGCGGCTCGATGCCCTCCGCGGCCCGCGGCCGGGTGCCCGTGCGGATGTCGCCCGGAGCCTGGTCGCCCACCACGGCGATCGCGCGGCCACCCGGGCCGAGGGCGTCCAGCAGCCCGCGCGCCACGTCCTCCTCGGGGCCGAGTGGCCGCGACACTGCGCGGCCGGCGTACCAGACGCTGGCCGGGTCGGCGCCCAGGAACACCGGGGCAGGGGAGACCAGGTCGCCGGCGATGGTCATCGTCACCGACAGGTGATGGCCCTCGAATCGCCACGCCCAGGGATCCGGGCCGGCCGGGTCGCCGAAGACGGCCACCCAGTAGTCACCGCTGTGCCGACCGTTCCGCCACTGCTCGGCGCGGTCGAGCACCTCCTCCAGGGCCATGATCGTCATCGCCTGCGCGTAGGCGTGCTCGCTCAGCGCGGTGGCCAGCAGCCGGTGCGCGGCCTTGCGTGCCACGCCGCTCAGCTCCGCGATGCAGGCACCCGGGCGGGGGTTCGGACGGTACTCGAGCCAGCGGCGGGCGCCGTCGTCGCCGAACGGCCGCGCGGCGACCGCGCGCTGCTGGTCATCGAGCGCGGCCAGCAGGACGGTGGCGGCCGAGCGCATCTGAGCGAGCAGGGAGTCTACGGCCATGCTCCCGGTATATCAGCGTTGGCGGGCGGCAGCTGCCGCCCGGCCTGACCGCTTCCAGCCCCGGTCGCTTCCAGCCCCGGTCGCTTCCAGCCCCGGTCGCTCCTGCCCGATCGCTGTCAGCCGTGATCGCTGTCAGCCGTGTTCGCTCTCAGCTTCGACCGCTTCGGCGAACGCGGCCATGGACGGGAACTCCCAGTCCGGCACGACGGCGGCCGGCGGCGCCGGTGTCGCGCCCCAGCCTGCCCGGTCGTGCCGCCGGTTGATCCAGACGGCCGGCAGGCCGGCCTGGCGAGCGGGCACGTGGTCATGGAACAGGCTCTGCGCCACGTGCAGCAGCCGGTCGCGGCCGATGCCGAGCCGGGCGGCCTCGGCGGTCAGCGCGTCGAAGTTACGCGGCGATGGCTTGTAGGAGCCGATGTCCTGCGCGGTGAGAATGCTGGTGAAGGTCACGCCCAGGCGGCGATTGCTGGCGGCGAAGGACTCCCGGTCCACGTTGGACAAGATGATGAGCTGGTACCGCTCGGCCAGCCTGCGCAGCGCGGCAGCGGAATCGGCGAAGGCCGGCCAGTCCGGTACCGAGTCCGCGAGCGCCCGGGCATCCTGCTCGCTCACGGCGGCGCCCAGCTCGCGGCCGAGGTCACGCATGCTGCGGGCCAGGATGGCGGGATAGGGCTCGGCCGGGTGCCCGGCCTCCGCCGCCGCCTCGTGCCGGGAGTAAGCGGCCAGCAGCGTTTCGGTATCCCTATCCAGCCCGTGCGATCTCGCCCACGGGCTGAGCACGGCGGCGATGCCCGCCTCCCAGTCGATGAGGGTCCCGTAGCAGTCGAAGCTCAGCGCGTCGAAGTCGGTGAGTCGCACGGTCCTACGGTAGACAGTCCGCCCGCGGGCGCCTAGCGTCACGGGCAACGGCCAGCGGCCCACGTGGCTGCAGCAGGCCAGCCGGGCCGCCGGCCAGCCAGCCGGCCGGTGACCCGCGCGAGGCGGTGGAGGTGCGCTGTGGCTGAGGGAATCGATGCTGGCGCGGTAGCCGGGCGCGGGGCGCGGCCATCAGGGCAGATGGCCAGGGCGCTGGCAGGCCGGTCGGCGCCCAAGCAGCTCCCGGCCACGCGCGGAGTCAACCGGTTCCTGTGGCCGGCCGCGGGCTTACTCGGTGTCGTGGCGGTCGTGCTGACCGTTCTGGTGGCCATGGGAACGGGCTTCACCCCGGCCCGCCGGGCCGGGGCGGCGGTGGATGCGCTGCTGCTGGTAGCGGCCCTCGCCGTGCTGGCGCAGGCCATCCTGCTCTGGTACCAGGAGCGGCTCATCGACGTGCCTGCCGACGCTGCGAGTGCGACCGGGGTCACGTCGAGTGCCGCAGCGGCCGGGTCAGGCGCGGCCGGGGGAGCGACAAGTCAGCAGACAATCGGCTTTCGCCGCAGGGGTCTCAAGGCCGCCATCATCGGCCAGGACGGCCGGGCGTCCACGAGCAAGACGCAGGTGGTGCTGTGGACAGGCGCGGTGGTGTGGGCGCTGCTTGACCTGCTGGTGCTGGCGCGCGCGTACCCGGGCGGAAACTTGTTCACCAGCGCGGTCACGACGAGCTGGCGGCCGGAGTATCTCGTGCTGCTGGGCCTGCCGGTCGCGGCGGCGACCACCGCGAAAGCCGTGGTCGTGCGCAGCAATGCCGGCCTGGGCCCCGTCACGCTGCCGAAGGGCGCCGGGCCGGCCGAAGCGGCGGCAGCTGTGCAGGCGGTTCAGGCCAGTGTCGGCGCTGACCGGGTCTACATGCGCAAGGACCCGCCCGGCGGCCGGTGGGGCTTCCTCACCGGGGTGGCGGAGCTGATCACCTCCGATGACGGCTCTGTCGCCTGGGCCGACCTGCAGTACGTCGTGTTCACGCTGATCACGCTGGCCTACTTCGCCGTGCAGGTGATCTCGCAGCCGCGCAGCGGGCTGCCCCAGGTACCTGCGGCGCTGCTGACCCTGATGGGGGTGTCCGCTACCGCCTACACCGCAAACAAGATCGTCAATACGCAGGGAGTCCCGGCCGCGAAGGTGGCCGCGCTGGCCGCGGCGGATCCCGGTCGGCAGGC